>JFJP01037905.1_pt1 | contig 21348 bp, 27 predicted proteins | sample 431651 | NCBI WGS metagenome assembly JFJP01 (sample SAMN02602958, study PRJNA72255) | Microbial mat metagenome, whole genome shotgun sequencing project. | biome: fresh water; feature: sink hole; material: water; isolation source: purple microbial (photo- and chemosynthetic) mats found in...
TGACCAATTCATTTTATTGTTTTTTAAATAGTAAGTAATCTAATTTTCTAAAATACTTATTCCTTTCATATCCTCCTGACCAATTAGTAAAGTCCTCTTCTAAAATCTCTTCATTAAGTTTTAGTTTTTTGTATAAGTTTGATTTATCTTTAAAGTTACCTGTTCCTACAGCGTATATAAAGCTCGTTAAGGCTAGCTTCTGGTTTAAGGTAAGACTATCAAACTCTTTAGCTATGATCTTATAGTGAAGCTCTAGATCATTAATAAGAAGACTATCAGCTTGATATTGATTTATACCTTTTAGTAAATAATCTTCACCATCTTTTATAACTCTTCCATAACCTACAGTCCATCCTATACCTGTTTTAGTTTGAGATGGGCATTGATAAGGAATTAACCTACATCCTTCTGATTCTTTAACTATATCCTTGACTGGTAGAAGGTAGTTATTTAGCTTTCTAGTAGCCTTAATTTCAATCTTCTCTACCACTTTAGGTTTTAGTATCTCTATTGTTTTAGTCTCTATAGAAGCCATCTCTAAAGGTATTAAGCATAGTAAAAAACATATCATTAGTTTCATTATTTTAAATTTAAGTGAAGGTTGGAATGACTTGCCATAATTGTATATAAAATATACCAACAACTCATTCCACCATATTTTTCTACTAAAAGCCAATAGCCTTAAGTAAAGTTAATTCTCCCATTTCAGAATCAAGATCATACTTGTCTATTTCTAAAAGTAGGTAGTAATCATTATTCCATTTAACCTTTCTTATACCTCCTTTAACTATATCCTTAAACTCTGTATATCTTAATCTAGTTTTTATAGTAACTTTATAACCATCACTATTCTTATCAGCTAAGTATTTATAGAATTTCTCATAAGCATTATTAAAATCAAGTAAAGGATGGAAGTTTAGAACAGCTAAGTTATTAATATAGTAGTAATTGAAATCTAAGACAGCTACATTTCTTCTAAACACATTTCCAACATCTCCACCAAACATAGGAGTTCTAGTAAAGTCACCAGAAGGATGGGATAGTATATTACCTGTGGATCTATTATTACCTGTTGCTTGATAAACCATTAAAGGAGTAGTCTCAACAACATCTAGGTCTGTAAAGGTAGGAGTACCACCTAAGAAAGTATTAGGAAATATCTCTGATCTCCATTCTTTGGACTTATTGAATATACCTAATTTTGATTTAAAATCATAAGTCCATTGAACATCATAATAAGGAATCTGTGAAGCCTCTTTATTCCTCATGGCTAACATATCATAGTTAATATAGTTTATATTATCTTCTAGTGTAAGCTGCTCAATAGCCGGTAAGGATAAGGCTCTACCATACATTGCTAAGAAAGTAGTATTCTTACCTGCTGCGTATTCTACTAAGTAATCATAGTTATCTAATTTAGTATTATCTTCTTTATAATAATTAAGTTTCCTATAATCTTTAATTAGTAGGTCACTAGTATCTTCAGAATAACCTAAGTTAAGTACTTTATATTGATTTATAGCATTCTGTTCAGCATCTATGATAGAAGATCTTTCATTTAAGTTTATAATATTCTTAGCTAGACATTCATCTAAAGTAAGTAATCTAAGAGTTTTAGTAACTAAATCATATTCTGGATAGAGATTGAATAGAAATAATATATCTTTTACAAAGTCTAATTGAGATTGTTCTGGTAAGTTCTTAGCTATATCAATATCCCAATCACTTTGAGTAGGCTTTACTACTAATTCAAAGTTAGTTGCTTTATATACTGTATTAGTTTGAGCATCATCTGGATCTCTATGTCCAATAAAGACGGGAGTAACCTCAGCATTTTCTTCTAAATAAGTAGTACAAGTAAACTCTACTGTTCCACCAGCATAAGGAGTATTAAATCCAGGGTTTTGCATTGATTTAAAATATATTAAAGAACCAGCACCTGAACCTTCTGTTGTACCACTTACTACATTATATACTAAGTTATCATTAGCTCTTGAAGTCTCACTAATCCCTTGATCAGAGTTAAACTTTATATCTCCTTTAACTAAAGCTAACATGTTAGTTGTACCTGTTTGATTAGGTTGAGGATTAACTATAGTATAATCCAGTTTTACTTTAAAAGTATACTCTCCAGCTACTCTTGCTCTATAAAAGAATCCTTGTCTATTTCTAAACTCTGTAGTTCTATAGTAATTATAGTAATCACCACCTAAGTTTTGAGAATCTCCTCTATCTGGAATGTTTAGTATAAAGTATTTCTTTACTTTACTAAAGCCAGCTGATGGTCTATTCATTTGAGTATCATTAGAATAGGAATCATAGTCAGATAATGGTAAGTCTCCAAATCCTCCACAAAAACCACCATTCATCCATCCAGATAATATAGACCAGTCTGGATAGTTAGGAGGAGGACACCCTGGAGGAGGTAATCTAAATTCATAAGTATCTAATATCTTAGATCTACCTTCTGTATTTCTACCTATAAAAGTACCAAATCTTTCTCTATTCCATTGAAACTCTTCTCCAGAATAAGTAATCATTAAATCTTTAAGAATAGGGTCTTCAAATAAACTACTCTGTACTCTAATATTTTGATCTATGAATATCTTCTTTAAGATAGATGAGACATAAAAACTAGGAACTACATCTTCATAATTAAAGACAGATAATTCTGTATTAGTAAAGTTAGGTTTTATAAACAATTCACAATCATAAAGATCTCCTGTTGTTTGTTCTATAAGTCTATAGTAACCTTCCTTTAAGTTAATTAAGGTATTGATTGTACCATCTATAATAGTTACTGTTACTTGTTGTTCAGATAGTTTATAAGAACCATCAGGAGGAGATTGTAACCTATTACCATTACCATCCAATTGATAAACATTAATGATTCTAGGTCTGTACATATAACCTCTAGGAACTACAGGAAAGTTTATGTGATCACCTGGACCTCTTGAGTTAGTATAGGCATCAATAGAAGCCTCATCTACATCATGAGCTATATAGCTGTAAGGAGCTTTATAGTGCTTCAAATCTTTAAGATCTAAGGAAGATATAGTCTTAGCCCAGTCCCATTGAGAACTCTTAAAATTAGCCTTTATAAAGCCTTCTGAGTAACCTTCTAATTCTAGTAAACCTTCTAAGATAGTATCTGAACTAACCACAACAGCTACATTAAAAACCTTGTAGTTATTTATGGTTTGCCAATCATTAATTCTAATTCCTAAAATACCTAAGTTATATTTACTAACTGGAATATTGAATGAATAAGAGATGGCTGTTCCCCTAGCTCCAAGATCATTAGGATCAAAGATAAAGTACTTTAAATTAAGATTAGTATTACCTAAATCTAAAGGTTTATTATTTATTGTTAATTCTATAACTGGTTTCATAGTTTAAGGAATAAAAGGTGGAACATAAGGTAAAGTTCCAGAAATACCAGTATTATTAACATTGTTAGTTGACATTGATTTCTGAACTGTAATATCAATAGTATAAAGTTGTTTAGTTGAACTAAAGTCTCTTTTAAAGTCTGTTAAAATAACTGATTCAAACTCACCTTTAGAATTAATAATATAAACATCATTAGAACCTAAAAGCTCTTCTAACCATATAAACTCATTTGATGTAAGTTGTTGTGAGCTAAGATCTAAACCTCTAACATAATCAATATTAAACTGATTAGAACCTCTATTAAAAGGATTAGGAGTTACTGGTAGAGTTCTATTATATAGTTCAGACTTTCTACTATCTTTAGTATTGTTATCTCCAGTGAAGTAAAATGTATCCCATCCACCTAATCTATTAAGGAACATAATTTGTGTTCTAGAAGGTAAGCAGTTATTAATTATATAGTAGTAACGTCTTTCTGTATAAGGAGTTGTTCCTACAACTATAGCTAAAGTATAATCAATTATCTCATCAGGTAAGGTCATAAAGTCCAAATAAGAAGGACTAACATCAACTGTATTAACACCTATCTGAGAGTTAATTGGGTTACCTAAAGTATCTAAAATAGGTTTATTACCTGATATAGTTACTCCATAAGCATATCTAACTTCATAGTTAATTGATAGAGGACCTACAATCTCACAGATAAAGCTAAGGAATTCTCTTTGATTAAGTAGTAAAGGGTTTTTACTAAAGACTACAGGAGTTCTAGATATACCTCTATTTGGAGAGTTAGTGAGACATTTAACTATATCTCCTTCGCAGGGATTTAAAGCATTCTTCCAATAAGGAGTTAAGTTAGTATCATATTCTAAAGGTTGAGAAGCATTTAAGATCCACCTAATTTGAGTTATATCTCCATCAAAAGTAGTATTAGCATTTATACCATAGTAACCACCTGTTCCATATTCTATCCAGTATCTTTTTAGCTGTTCATCTTGAAACATAGCTGTATCTAATGTAGGTAATTTAGTATTTACTATTGTTCTTAATACTGCTGATGGATCAAAGTTTAAAGTATCTCCACCAATATAAGCTTTAACTAATTCACCAACTATCTCCGGAGCACTATAATCAGCTAAAGAAGGAAATGGAGCTTCGTTGTTAGTAAACACTCTACCAATAGTATAAGGTGATTGGTAATCATCTTGAGGTGAGTAGGGTACAGAACCTAAGACTACACCAGCCTCATAAATAGATCCACCAGCAATGGTTGGAAATGTACCTCCTAAAGCTAATACAGACCCACCAAGACCAGGTACTAAGTTGTTGATCTTAATCCTTGCTGGTGAAACAGAAGTGTCTAGAACAGCGTTAAAATGGGCTGATAGAACAGAGTTATTAAAAGCTGTTATAAAGCTATTTAAGTAAAGATTATAAAGAGCTGGATTGTTACCACCAATTACATACCTTGAATTGTTACTAAATGCTGTAGCAAAGTTTGAAGTAGTTACCCAACTAAAACTAACTGTATTCCCCCAGTTATCTACAAAAGTAATATAGTCATTGTTTTTAAAGTCATATACACCACCTAATGATTGAATATAGGTATAACCATAAGTTAAAGGAGTACCAGTTGGAATACCTTCTACAGAATACCATACTGGATTTTCAGAAGGTGTAACTGTTTTTAATGGTGTATCTGTGTTTGTAATGTTATAGATCATAATTATAGTTGTTTTAAGATTTTATCAATCTGATCATCTTCTTTTTTAGGAAGAGGTGAATTATATACAGAATTAAAGTAAAGAATAGCTAATTGATCTATAAGTGGATTAGGTTTAATACCTTTTTTCTTTATACTATGAGCTATAGCATAGGCTGTACTAAGTTTATTACCTATTCCTCTCTTCCTCATGAAGTCTAAAATAGATTTTATTGGAGGCTGAGAACCAGGTTTTCTTCCTTTATCAACAAATACTACTTCTCCAGGAACTTCTAAAGTATTATCTACTATCCTTAGTTTGGTTTCTATATCAGATTTAGCTTTTATTTTAGATCTGATAAATTTACGAAGAGTAGTTTCTATATCCATTAGCAATTATTCATTAATAGTGAAAATTCAAACCTAACTCCATTCAAATCATTAGAGAATTCAGCTAACTCTATACCAGAATAGGTAAGATAGTTACCAGCCATAAAGTTATATTTTTCTAACTCTCTAAGATAAGCTCTAGCTAAAAGCCAGCTATTATTTAATTGTAGTAATTCTTCTTCTTTAGTCTTCTCTTTTCTAATATACATAGCATATCCAGTAAAATTAACCTTCACACTAGTAACTTGATCTTCAATTAGTATAGGTAATTCAATATAAATTAAAGGAAAATCCTCATAACCTAGATTATCTTTCAATTGTTTTACTCCAATTTCATATGTTATAGCTCCTACTATATAAGCAGAGCTTTCAAGTGTATTAAATACGTTAGTAAGCATATTATTAGTTTTATTTATAAAATGATTTCATTTGTTCATTCTGTTTTTCTAAAGCTATTCTGGCAGACATATAAGATAAGTGGATTAGTACATCATGGGTTTCTATACCTAATATGTAGAGAGGAGTTGTATGCCATTCTTTAGCCAACCTATCCCTAATTGCATAATCTCCATACTTGGTATTAAAAGCTATATCATCCTCCCCTAAAACCTCAGGTTCTCCATCTTTTTTATCTGTCGTGAATAGAGTAGCATATAGTTTAATAATTGCTTCTCTTGTCTTGTAAAAAAATTTATAAGTCCAAGCACCTCCTGGGCTGGTAGATTGAGGAACTTCTTAGAATCTTCTTCAAGAGTACTTGCATTGTAGTTAGGGTCAGCTATAATATTCAAAATGTATCTAAACTTCTCCCAATCATTATCTCCAAACCTTGAGTTCTTTAGTACTCGCTGAAGATCTTCCCATTTACCATAAGTAAGAGAACCTAAATCAACAGGTAAAGTATAATCTACTCCATCTAAAGTAAATCCAGCAATTGGTGGAATAGTAGAATAATTATATAGAAAATCCAATTCTTTTAGTTTAACCTCTATCATATCCAAGGTCATTTGCTTAACCTCGTCAGTAGTTATGTTATTCATGATAGCTACTTCTGTTATCCTAGCCTCTAAAGGATCTTCTATCTGTAATGTAGATATTAATATTAAGTGTTTTAAAGTCATATGTTTATAAATTTAACTGGTGATGATCTGAAATAAGATTTATAGCAATAATAAGCTAAGGCTGTTGACATAACTATATCATCATGTTTATTCTTCTCAGCTCTATAAGTATAACCTGTTGGTAAATCTACCTTAATAAATGAACTAAATTCATCAATAACTTCAGGTAGGTTTAAATGTTTTACTTGTTTATAGTCAAAGGCAACTATCAAAGCTTCTATGATTTCTATTTTAGTCTTATTACTTGTTCTAAAACCTTCAATATATACCCCTTTATTAGCTCTTCTAATCAGATCTATTATAGTTGATTCAAAGTTCTCTTCTGCTATAATTGTTCCTACATTATAAGTTTTAATTGCTTCTGTTATTTTATTGACTAGTAATTCTGGAGAGACTCCTGTAAATCTAATCATCTGAATTACATCTCCATTTCTATCCATTATAGTAAACACAGTAAAGTCATTCTTTAAACCTATATCTAATCCTGCATATGTCTTATCCTTGCTTGTAGATGGGTTTAAAGAGCACACAACGTCTATATTATCAAAGACAGCAAGATCAGAATCTACGAACTGACCAAGATATTCACACTTAAATCTCCAAGCTGGAATTTTAGCTTTCTGATCTTCTATAACAGCTAAGTTAGTAAAAGGATTTGATAAGTAGTTAGCCCAATGAACATCATTAAGATTATTACTAAATTCTCTATAAAACCAACTTGATTTAGTTAAAGGAGTGGAACATATAATCATTTTCTTACCTTGAACTGTCATAGTTGGAGCTATTGCTGATGCAAAAGCATCTTCTGATATAAATGAGGCCTCATCTACAATAACATAAGTAATTGGAAATCCTCTAATTCCTTTAGGTTTTTCTGTAGAAAAGAATCTAATTCTTGAACCATTTCTAAATTTAATCTCTTTTTTAGACTTATTAGTTTTATGTATTTTAAAAGGACTCAACCAAGAGTCAATTTGTTCTAAAATTTCAATAGCTAATCCATAATAAGGAGTAAAGTAAGCTACTGTAGTTTTAGGAGTATTAATTGCATAGTAAACAGCTAATGTTTGAATTAAATTAGATTTACCAAACTGCCGGGATGTACATAAGACAGAAACTAATTTCTCACTCTCTAGTATTCCTTTAGCTATTTCAGCTTGTCTTGGGAATAATTTATGGCTTTTTATATTCATTATAATTGTATTTCAAAGGTATCATTAGTATCTTCCTCTTGAGTATTATCATTTAGATCTCTGAGGAATTTAAGATAGGCTAAAACAGCATTAGCTTCTGGTCCAGTTAAGTTCTCTTTATCTAAGAATCTATTAACCACACCAGAAGCTGTTTTATGAATATCTTCATTATTAGTGAAGGTTTTATCCATTATTTTCTTTTAATTTTAAATGTTCTATTTTTTCTATCTTTACTATTACCTAATACTACATCTGCTTCATCTTCTAGCTTATGTGATTCTAATTCAACTACTTTAAACTCCGCTGTATCAACTAAAGTATCAATAACTTCCTCTAAAACATCTACTGGAGGAACTGGTGATTCAAATACTACTAATTTAGCTTTTTCAATTAATTGTTTAACTACTCCTGAACTATGAACAAACTTAGTATCAAGATCTCCTGTTGCTTCTCTATAAAGAGGCATGAATTCATTAGAATTAAAAGGATAACCCTTTTCAGCATTAGTAATTAGAGTAGCAAGTCTTTCAAAGCCTGGTTTGATTTTTTGAACTGACATAATTTTAAATTGTTTAATGTTAAGTTTTATTTTAAAGAGATAAATAAAGATTATCTCAATTGATTTTTGTACTTTGTACCTAAAAGTTGAAACAGGTAGACTACATTTAGTAGCTGTTGTTGCAAAATCATCTTTAGATGTTAGGAATTGAATTAATAATTCTTTATAATAGAAATGTAGTTGTTTATTGTTTAGCTTTTTAATGAATTCTATTAGATCAAGTTTAATTGAACTGAATTTTGAGTCTTCAAAAAGCTCTATAAATCCTACTTCTTTCTCTAACTTCCAATTAATCCAAGAAGTTTCTACTAGTTTCCTCTTATTAGATTTTAGAGACTTAATAGAGGAAATTACCTCTGCATGATCTCTATATGTAGTTTCCAAATTATAAAGTAGGAAATTATGGAAATCATCTTCCCAATCTTGATTAGTAAGTTTTGATTTGCTAAGTTCCTTACTTAACCTATTATAGAATTTAGGATTAGAAAGATGTTCTCGTAAGGTCATTATTTTTTCTTTCTAGAGTTAATATGACTAATTAAGTTAATTATGATAAAGACGATGAAGAGTGACATTGTAGTCACCCCTAAGATATATGGATCCATATTACCATTTAATTATTTTAGTGAATACTTCCGGGATAAAGGGTAAGAAATTAAATATCTGTGAGAATACTTCTGGAGCTAAGTCTATATGAACAAAAGTCTGTCCATTCTCTAAGTACTCTAAATAGCCTATCCTAACCCTTACATTCAATCTTTTAGCTAATGTCTGTATCCTAACTACTAAAGCTAAAACCTCTTCCTTGGAGCTACAATCAATATCAGCCGCACAACCATAAAGATGAGGAGAATGACCAGCTGTCTTATATCCTGCTTTAGTTAATTCTGCTTGCTTCTCTACAGACCTATGAAGACTATTTAAGATGATAGGTTTCTTAATATCTTCTCTTAACTTATCTAAGAACTCAATCAATCCAGTATAGATTACTTTAGATCTCTTAATAGCTGGTTCATCAATTGTAAAGTACTTACCTATTTGATTAGGAAGCAATCCTTTCATTCTTTGATATTCATCAAGAGTTAGAAAGTTAGTATTGTTATATAGTTTCATATATTAAAATGGATATTCAGGATGGTAGTCAATATAAGTGAGTAGTTCTGATTTTGTTGCAACTAAATAATCTAAAAATTCAGATAACCAATAGTTAAATTCTCTAGATTCTGTTTTAGCTGAAACAATTACCATTGTTGGCTCACAAAAACGATGTTTATGACTATTATGTTTTGCGTAATCTAACCTATTAGCTATATGTAACAAAGCTTGTTCTTCTATAACTTGGAATCTTATAGGTAAATGAGTAATATCAAACTCTGGATTAACTCTAAGCACTGGAAAATCAGCATATATATTATCCCATAAGAATGGGCGAGTAGTATAAATAGTATTATAAGTAAGTTGTTTTGGAGTATTCATAGTTATTTTAAGAATTTATATAGTGAAATAAGAGAATAGCCTAAAGCAATAAACGATAGGCTACCCAGAGTTATTAGTACAAAGACTAATATTGTTTTTTATTTGATTTAACTAAAATAGTTATAAATATAGCAATAGTAAATATTGCTTGTATTACTTCTAGTACTATATACATTATTTTTTAGGTTTAGTTTGTTTAGTTTTCTTTTTATCAATAAGTTTAGAGATCTCATTCTCCCATTTTACAGGGAGAAGATCATCATATGTTGGGTCTAGGTTTTTCATAGTGGTAATGGTTTAAGGTTATGTTTATCATAATATCTTACTCCTCTATTAATTATCTTAAAATCATAAGCTATAAGTCTTCCTGTATTATTTTGTGTAATTAGTTTTAAATCAAAGTGATCAGAGTGTCCAAGATCTTTATCATTTACAATAAGAGTATAGTTATATCTAGAACACTGTTCTAATAGCTTTGAGCAATTATTAGTTATATAAAGTGTTTCTAATAGTCTACCTTTATGTGTCTCTAACCAACCAGTTGGTTTAAAATTTAAATCATCTAAGCTAAATTTAGCTATTGTTCCATCAATAGCCTCTATTTGAAGATAACTAGAAAAATACCCAGAAGTAATATTATAAGATATTTCGCTTGTTGTAAATAGGTAACTACAGAAATTGAGTAGGCTTTTCATGTTGTTTAGGTTAATAGTTATATTGTTTATAGTATCAAAGGTACGACATTAAAATGAGAAAGTCAAGTAAATTGAGATTTATTTTTAAATTATTTTTTAGAGGTGGAATGACTTGTCTCTTATTTTATATACCAATACCCTCAACTCATTCCAGTAAGGGCATAAAAAACCCTGTCAGATCTCTCCAACAGGGTTAGTAAATTATACTGGAATTGTACCAATAAATTCAGGAGCATATGTAGATGCGTAGCAAGAGAAAGTATAAGTAGTACCTAAGTTATCAGCCATAGCACGACCTGAAGTCATTTCTGTAGCTTCAGCTTCTAATGGAGTTTTAGTTCCATCTAAACCATAACCATATACGAATTTTTTACCATTTTTAAGTTCAAAAATAACAACTATTTTAGAATGAGTTAATTGACCAGCCAAAGTAGCTTTAGCTTGATCATAGTTAGGAATAGTAAGCATTACTGTTTGTTTCAAAGCAGAACGACCTTCTGATAATTCAAGAGTTTGAGTAGCCATAGAACCGTCTTTGTAGAAAGCAAATTCATAGAATACGTTAGCACCAACCATTGTAATTGTATCAAAAATACCATCCAAAGAAACGTCTGTGAAAGATGTAAGTTGTTCAGCATTAGCGATATAGATTTTAGAAACACCGCCTTGTAGTGTAAATTCTCCACAGTTTAATTCATTACCTGTAGAAATTAAGCAATTAGTCATTTTATTTTATATTTATAAGATTTAAGATAGGGAGAACTAAATGTCCTCCCTGGATTAGTTTAATTAAACAACTACTACAACTTGAGTAGGGAAAAGAATTTGCATACCAGCAAGATAATCCAATCTGAAACGGATATTATCTTCAGCAACAATAGCCATGTCAACAATACTCAAAGCATTAGCCATTGAAGTCATATCTGAACCAAATACCAAATTAGAAGCATTAGTAGCCAAGAATTGATTGTCCAACAAAGGAGCAACTACAATATTGATAAGACCAAAAGAAGTAGCAACAGAGTAAGTACCATTGATAGCATTGAAGAATGAACCACCATTGTTAGTTAAAGCAATACGGTACATATTCAACATCTTGTTGTTCATATAGATAGTGAAGTCATTAGCTGTATTAACTGCGTTAGTTGAAGCCAAAAGAATTGCTTCCAATTTAGCTATAATGTTAGCAGAAGTAATAACAGTTAAAGGTAATGAAGGTGAACCAGCAGTTACAGCTAATTGCAAATAACCATCAGTTAAACCTAAGAAACCAGCACCAGTCAATGTAGATGAATTCCACATAATGTTCTCAAGATCTCTAGCAGCTAATTTCAAGTAATAAGCTTGAAGATAAGAAAGGAATTGGCTTAAAGCAGGATCGTTGTTTTCAACACCTTGTGATTTTCTTGAAGCATACCAAGTTTGCCATAATACTGATTTACAGATTTCTTTTTGGATAGAGAATCTCTCAGTTCTAAGAACTGTATCAGAGATAGTCATATCTGTACCAGGGATAAAATCACAAGTATAACCTTGAGTGATTGGACCTAAGTCAGAAAGAATAGAAAGGTTCATAGAGTTAGGTACATTCATAAATGTAGAAATACCAGAACTCATTGTGTTTGTAGTAAAGATAGCTTCATTGAACAACTCACCAGCCCATTCACCAGCATAGTTAGTAGTTTCAATCAAAGCCAACTTAAGATCTAAAGCTGAAGTTTCAGCAGAAGCAAGATTAATGTTAGTTTTCATTATTTTTTACGTAATAGTGTTAAAGTGTTGTTAAACACGTTTGATTTAGTATCATTAGACGAAGTTGTCTTAGATAAGTTTATAGCTGAATAGTCTTTTTGTTTAGATAATTCAGATTTTAAAGTTTCATTTTCAGTTCTTAAAACCTCTAAAGAAGTATTAAGTTCATTTATAGTATTCTCTAAAGCCATAATAGTAGCCACATCTTTAACCTCTTGGATGTCTTCTGTAGCTTCCTCTTCAGGAGTTTCTTCTATTGAAGGATCTTCAGTTACATCTTCTGGCATAGCAGCTTCAGCTAATATTACTTCAGAAACTAATACTGAATCTTCCAATTTAACTTCTTCAATTAGTTTAGGATTAGATTTAAGTAAGTTCACCAAAGAACTCATTAAGTCTGATAATTTTTGTGTCATTGTTTTAGATTTTTTAGGGGTAACAAAGGCTTCAATTGAGAATCCTTTAAGTTTACCTTGTTTAGTTAATTCCCAAGTAGTATCATCCTCTACTTTATAAGTCATTAACCAAGTACCTATAGGTAAGTCAAATCTGTTATCTTTAACATTTTCGGAGATAAGATAGCTTTCTATAGTATAATTGGAGTTAATATCTATACCATCATGGTTAGTATTAGTTTTATTAGTATAACCTTTTAAATGGAATTTATTTCTTAGTTTTTCAATAGTTTCAGCTGAAAATTTAATATAGTAACCACCTTGATTATCTTCTCTATATATAAGTTTTTCAGGTATAAGAACCGGACCAGTAACTATTCTCTTATCAGTTGATTCAACAGCAAGTTTAATTGGAGATTGCTCATCTAAAGCTATATAATTAGATTGTATAGCAGGAGATTTAACAAAACTAACACAATAGATCTCATCCTCTTGATCTTCTAATAAAATGTCGTAAACTTCATATTCTTCGTTCATAAGTAATTTTAAAATTAATAAGTTTATAATATACCAGACTAACAACTAATCTGGTATATATTTTTAGGAAATTAGTTTATTAAAGGTATAGCTATAAGATTCAACTCAGAGACAGTTACGTTAGTAGTTGTAGTACTATTTTGAACAAATACCTCTAAGTAATCATTAGTTTGTAACTGAACAATAGTCTGACAGTGGATGTTTTCACTTCTACCTGTTGAATTTGTTGTTACTTGAACTTCTGAACTTGGAATAGTTACACCATTTTTAGCAATTCTAAATACAATTAAATGTGTATTTCCAGAATTACAACTTGCAGCCACAGAGATCTTAAAATAAGATGTTATAGCCCCATTATAAGTAGTTCTATTATTTGTATTTGTAAATCTTTGATTATATAAACCACTTAACGTTGTACCAAGAACTTTATAGAAAGTAGATGTGCTTGCAATAGTTGTAGCAGTTGTGTTGTTAATCATATAGTATTCAGCAACACTAGTAGAGTTTTCAATACCTTTACAGCCAATAAATACAGACTTGTTATCTGAATGTTGAACACCTACTATTTTAGAGCCTAAACCACTAAAGCTTACATATTTTAAGATATAACCTTCAACAGGAACTGATGCTAAAACACTTAAATTAATACCTTCTCCACCAGCTGGTACAGAGATTGGAGTATTCTCTATTCTTATACGTCTGTTGATAATACAAGTTCCAGAGACAGCATTTCTAAAAATAGATCCATCAAAAACTATACTATCAAATGAACCGTCAAAAATAAATCCTTGTGAATCACCAATTATAGCACAAGCCATTAGAACGACATTACCATAGTTTTTAATCGTTCCAATCTTTCCACCTACACAATTAACTCCTAACCAATCTAATGCAGCCACAGGCTCTAAAACACCATCTAAATTGAATATACTAGGATCATCTAACACACCTCCTTTAGAAACACTTATTGAGATATTGGATAATACTAATGAACCAACACTTGTTATCAAAGATTCAGTTCCAGTTAGAGAACCAGTTAATAAAACAGTTTCAGAAGAAGTACCAAATAAACAGCAATCTTCTTCAAAATAAAGTCTGTTTCCAGCTAAATTAAGTTCTTGACAAACAATTAAGATAGAAGATTTACTTGGAATAGTGATAACATTACCAATAGGGGGCAGGTAGATCACTTAGTTTTTCAACAACTATATGATTAATATATTTGCCATTTATAGGGGAGTAGTTCATATTATATACCAGTTATTATTAGAAGATAGGACTGTGAGTACTTCATATTGAGTGCTTAATACAACACTTGTTTGACCATCAATCCTCTGAAGACCTGTTGGAACAATTGTTATTGTATTAGCTGACCCTACGTGTTTAAATGTGTATTTTAAATTACGTCCAGCAGTTAAAAGATCAGGTAAGGTAATTGTAACAGTTCCATTAATGATTTGAGTAATGTTAAACAAATCCATTGTATAATTAGGAAGAACCATACCATTACCAATTTCTTGAACAGGTAAGTATTCTCTTACATTATCAATTTGAGTAGTTACCCAACCTTGTTGAACATAAGAAGTACTAACATAATTATTAGAGAAATCAACAGCTCCATTAAGACCCATTTCATCAATAGTGTCTGTTACAAAAATACCATCTCCATTACCATCTTCAAAACTAATTGAAGCTGTACCAACATTAAAATGACGAAGATTAAAGAAAGTTGGGTCTAATTGAAGATTTGATGACCTAGTACCATCATTAGAATTAAATACGGTTGCCTCTGTTGAGAATGTTTCAAGAGCTCTCAAAGGATTTAATTGTTGTCCTAATTCTAAAAGAAAAGCACCACCAACTAAAGTATCTTTAATTAAATCTCCGCCTAATTGAACATTACCTGTTGTTTCTGTTAAACCATTATCAGCAGTTACTGTCCCACCACCACTACCACCAGTTAATGTTTTCCAGATATTATCATCAAATATTTGGAAATCATTTATTGTTACATTATAAACTATTGTTCCAAGAGGTGCTCTTAAAGAGTCAATTACTTCTTGGGTTAATTTAGGTGCTGTCATTATTGTTTATTTTAGATAAGTGATTCTAAAAGCTCTAAGCTCTCAGATAAGTATTGAATAACATAATCATTAGGTTGATCAAATTGACCTAAATCAAAAGACTCATAATCTAAAATATCAGATAATGAAAGATTGATATCAGCCCAAGCTTCTAAAGTAGTTCTTTGATCTAAGAATCTAGAAGTAGGTAACCATGAGCTAAAGTCCTGAGAAGTTATATCAAAAGTAACTGGAACATCTACTATAACAAAAGCTGAATCAACATAAACATCAAAGGTAGGTGAGTTAGGAATAGTAGCAACTACAAATCTATAGATTAAAGTAGAAGTCAATTCATCAAACAAGATCTTACCTGTTCTAGTTTGTATTGTAGCATTGAAAGCTGGAACTAAAGTAAAGTCATAAGTTAATTTCCATCTCAAATCATATTGAGGATATTTGATTTTACCTTTACTCTCTGTTAAAATATATCTTGAAAGTCTAGCCAAATCAGCTAATTGAGTATAAGTAATAGTTGCTTTATTGTATCTTAGATAAAGTTCAATAAGATAAGGTAAAGCCACTTTAGTAACTGTGATAGGTCTATCTTGGATAGCATCAAATCCAGAAAAGTATTGGAAGATCAATTGATCTTGTTGTAATTGTAAGTTGTTAATTGGATTAACCATGTTAATTATAAGTTTAAAGTTATTTTAGATTTGTCAACTCTTTCTAACCATCTTTCTCTAGTTTCTTTATCTTTGTATTCTCTGACAGCTTTCCATTTACTCATAGGACAGTGACTATTCAAAGATCTTACTTTAGCTATGATAGGACATCCACATTTCCCACATACATTCTTTAGCATTAGGAAAGGGCATTGAGCACATATATTAGCTCGTTCTGTTGCTAGTTTTTCAATTAATGGATCAGGAAATAAAGTATTACTCCAGCCATTTATAACATCACTTAGGATCATTAGTTTTTCGTTTACTAAATAAGAATTCAAATATAGCTACCCCATTACCAATAAAGGTAGATGTAATCACCCAATATTCAGCAGGAATGACTTTGAGGTAGATAGCCCCAATGAGGCCTCCTACAATCAAAATAAAGCTAAGTACTTGATGTAGGTGAGCTAAAGAACTCCTAGCCTCAATTGTAGTAATAAAATTAATTAGATAATTCATATAATTCTTTATCTCTTGTTAGTTCATTTTTGTAAAGATTAAGAGCATAAAGATCAACTGAGAGTAGATAGTACAATCCAACTTTTGGATCTATTTTACTAAACTTAGTAATATCTGAATGCTTTATATAATCCACTTTAGTTTTAATATCCTTAATATAAGTCCCATCTTTAATACTAGTTAATTCAGGCTCTCCTAAAGATTCATTAGTATTGAATTCATGGTCATTGATTAAACCATTATAATAAATAGAACAGTTATATAGATATTGTTTATATGGTATTGCTTTTACACCACCATATTCTGTTTCAGACTCTTTCTTAATCCATAAAAACATAGTATGGTTTCGTAAATCTTTTAAGCTAATAGTCTTTAATTTAACATTCTGGTTTGTTACTATTGATTCTAGGTGAGTTATTCTATCATTTAATCTTAAGTAATAAAAGACTAAACTACTAAGAGCAGTTAAGCCTGTTAGAACCAATCCTAGAGTCTTAAACCAGAAGAAAGCAGCTTGTTCATTGAACAGATAATTAATAATGGATTGAACCTTGCCCACAAGAGCCTCCTCTCCATTTAAATAATATATTACCTAACTGTTTAGGTTTTCTATGATCTGTATCTTTAGTCTTGAACTCTAAAACATAACCTTGGAAGCTGTTGATATTCTTCTCAACATAATCCAAACCAGCTTTAATAAACTCTTGAGCTAAGTTACCATAATCATTCTGTAGTTCTGATATAGTCTTCTTATCAACAGCTAAATTATCTCCACCAGACTTTGTTATTACACCTGTCTCTGTGATTTGATAGTGAATAGCATTCAAAGCTAAATAAGCTGTTCTATAAGCTAATGCTGGCTTGATGAAGTTAGTTAGAAGTATATCTAGATCTGAACCTACAACTAAAGTACTATTATCAATAGCATAAGTTATAGCTGTAGTTATATTAGATCCAAAAGCCGGAAGAATATAAAGAGATTGAGCTAATTGAATAAAAGAACTAAGATCTCTAACATTCTTTTGTATGCTTGTAGTAGATTTTACATAAGCATCATTGATATATAATGTCATAATGTTTAATTATTAGAAGTGAAAAATTCTTCAGCTATTGGTTCGTATCCAAATTTAGCTCTAAGTTCATCTTTGGTAAGAATAGTCATGAGTTCTGTTCCACTCATTTGAGCACTAATCATATCACTTACAATGAACTCAAAAGACTCTACAATAGGGCTTAAAGCCTCTTTAATATCTTTTTGATAGTTCTTTATAACTAAGTTATTGAATAGCTCAAATGCCGTCCTAAGCTCTTCTGCGTTGTTACTAAATCCTGTGGATGCTTCCAATCCAGCTATAACTCTAGGTATTCTATTAGCTTCTATGATTTTACTAGTAACTAACAAAACAGCTTCTTTAAATTGAGGATCTATGATTTTATAGTCTAATTCTTTAATAACTACTGAATCTTCTCTCTTTAAACCAGTTATAAGCATAGGTTCACCAGCTTTATTAGTCCCTTTAAAGTTCTGTGCTATTAGTAAATGAAAATCCATCTCTTCTTGAGGAGTAAAGTCTTCATTAACAAAGATCACCTGTTTAGGGAAGTGACCATTGCTTAAGATTGCAGCTAAGTAATTAGATAATTCATAATCCATAATAACCTCATCTTTAGCCCCATACCAATCTGGTTTGGCGTAGTAATCATTATCCGGATGATAAGTAGTAAAATAGTAAAGTTCTCCAATTGTTTCTCTGGTTGGAATATCTTTACAAGTTCCAAATGCCGGAATTTCAATTAGATTATTGTTTTTACTATTAGCTCTAACATTTCTCCAATCAGCTTTAAGATAGAATTTCTCAATCTCATTAAAGCAGTTGAAATTACCTGCTCTAACTTTAGTAAAGTCTGTATGATATATTTTAGAGATCTTATCACCAGTATATACCACTCTAAGAGCAAATCCTCCAAACATTAAGTAATCTAAAGTAAGTTTCTTAATTACATCACTAAGATTCTCCTTTGGATTAGCATATCTATCATTAGTTATCCCTTCTCCAATTGTTAATTTCAATTTAGTTTGAATGATTGAAGATTGTGTAGAAGATTTAGAAACTATATTAGCAATATGAGAAGGAAAAAGGTTGTCAACTCCGTAGTTAATCCAACCTCTTCCACTATCAGCATAAGAGTAATTAGTATCTAAAACCTTTCTATTTTCTATATTTAGTAGGTTTAGATTCATTTTTAGTAAGTTAAAGTATCTTCAGGTAAAACAGTAGTAAGTGCCCACACAAAACCAGGTAAATGTAAAGTATCTTCACCACTAACATAAGTAACATGATTAGTAAGAACATTCTCTGGAGAACTTAAGATATGTAATCTCCAAGAAGCTGTAATAGGATTAAATATATATTGAGGTTTAGTAGATCCAAGAAGCTCAGTAGGAACACCAACTTTTACTTTAGGAGAATCACTAACATCAATAGAATAGTTAAAGTAGATAACATCATTAGAAGCTATAAGAGCAACTAGATCAGATATTGTTTGGGAAGTAACTGAAACACTTCCATATACATAAGTAGAATACATAGTTTTATAAGTTAAAAGGTTCATATTTAGCACCATTCCAATGCCTCATTCTATAATTAGTTCCAGCATCATCAGATATACCATTAGTAGTTCCAAGAGTTGGAGCATCAATTGGAGAAGGTATAGTAGGAGCATCTACAACACTTGTAGGTTCAATTAATATTAATTGAGGTTCAGAAGGAATAGGTGTAAATTCTCCTTGGTTGTAGTCATACCTTAAAGTTCTTACTGTTGGTTGTCCTTTGTTTATACCCATTCTTGCGACCTTTACAGCACTTGAACCCCAAATAGGCGTAGTAGGTGGTTGAGCATAAAATCCTCCAACATACATACTCTTCTGTTGGTCTACAGTAAACTCAGCAGCTCTTGTTCCAAAACATTCTTCTCTAACTGGTCTTACCCAATCTGGATTTGTTTGACCAACTCCCTGATAGCTAAAATTCAATAAACCATTAGCCACAGTATGTTTCAAACCATTAACGTAGAAATCAACATTATCAGATGGGATAGTATTAGAAGGTAAGCTACCAACAGACCTAAATACAATTTGAACAAAAGTAGGTTTAGATAGGTCATAAATAGGTACAGTACTAAAACCTGCACTAGAACCAAATGTTGGAGCATTATAACCATAAGGATTTTTCATTGCGTAACCCATAGCTAATCTACCATAAGTATTGCCTGAACCATAAGGAGTAAATAAAGTATAGAAGAAGCCTTCTAACAAACCTCCACCATAACCATTAGGGTTAGCTATATCATTAAAAATCATCCAACTATTAGCTGGAGGAATATTACCTTTTAGTTTAAACACAGTTTGAATATACATTTCTGTTTGCTGCGTTATTACATTGTCTGGTCTAACCCAGTTATCTCCTAACATTGAATCTGTGGACATAATTGAAGGTAATCCAGTTCCGTCCCACATCCAAGTATTATTATCTTCAAAAGGTCTATGAGTATTGTTATCTGAATCGTCAATATGATATAAGTATTCAATATCATCTCTTGAAATATAATCCCAAGTATATTCTAATATAGGTTCATCTTGTAAGAAAGTAATGTTTGCACCAAAAGGAGCAGCACCTTGTAATTGACCAATTAAACACCAATGGATAGCATAATTTGTTTTAGGAGGTAACGCTAAAATAGCAGCATTTAATCCAGCTAAATCATTCTCAAATAAGAAATCACTAAAATCACCAGATAAACTAACTCTCAAAGAGGCTTTCCAATCAGTTCTATTATGCCCAGGATAAGGAATCCAACCTGGAAAAGCAACAGTTGGTTGTCTTTTAGGTTCTGTTAAGATAGTTATTTTATCTTCATAAGCTACTAATGTTTCTCTACCAAAACCTAAGAAAGTATGTTTAAGATCTTGTATAATAGGTGCAACTCCAGGAACTCTATACTTCAATAGGAATGAACCTTCTCTAATTAAAGATGCCCAAGCATCAAAGTAAATAGTTAAAGTAAATGGTAAATTATCAGCATGTACAGCTGTTTGAACAGAACTAAAAGGAACACCATATAAAGCTCCAACTCCACCTGAACCACCTTCGCAATCTCCTGAAGGGTCTCCACCTGAACCATCCGGAACATAGTCAAACACTAAACCAAATAAAGTATCTGTTAGAACTTCAATCATCTGAATATCAGTAATACCTGTATCTGGAATATAGAATGTTTTTATTGTATCTGTTCCTCTGTAATGAATTGATATATGCTTCCATAAATAATCTGTTGGAATAGGATCTATAGGGTCAGGTTCTAGTTCTAAAAATCCACCTAAACCAACACCTTCAAATACTAAATTATATCTATTCCTTCCATCTATTCTAGTTCCTGTAGTATCTTCTCTTTGAGTCATAAATAAACCTCTTTCAGCACCTACTAACCAAATTCTATCATTTCTATCTGTTATTTTAGCCATTAGTCTAGTATCTGCCCAGATCTTTAATTCTTTATTAAACTTTCCTTGTATAGGATTAAATCCCATTTCTAAGGTAATCTTATAGTACTTATCATTCTTATCCCTAACTAAATCCTGAGTTAATTTAGTCATATCTGCATCAAACCATTCTTGATTTGCCCAAACAATTGGGGTTGTTAATATAAAGAAATCTCCTACTTTATCTAGTATTAGATTTTCTCTAAACTCAGCTAACTCTATTTTCTTTATACCTGGTATAGAAAAATTACAGTCACCTATTAGTTCTCGTATATTACACATAGTTTTTATTTTAAAATTTTAAAGGGTAAACCCTAATTGTTAGACATAAAATTAATTAGA
>JFJP01001899.1_pt1 | contig 21347 bp, 18 predicted proteins | sample 431651 | NCBI WGS metagenome assembly JFJP01 (sample SAMN02602958, study PRJNA72255) | Microbial mat metagenome, whole genome shotgun sequencing project. | biome: fresh water; feature: sink hole; material: water; isolation source: purple microbial (photo- and chemosynthetic) mats found in...
GGAAGAAGGTCTGCGTTTCGCGATTCGAGAAGGTGGTCGTACTGTTGGCGCGGGTGTTGTTGCTAAAATCCTTGCTGACGCGTAATAGAAAAAAGTAGCAATCGCTGCGACTCGAGGAGCTCTCGTCTTACGGTGTTCGATGTCTGAACGGTAAGCGTAAATTACGCTGGCCAAGCCGTTAAGATAAAATATGTTAAGTATAGGGGTGTAGCTCAATTGGCAGAGCGCCGGTCTCCAAAACCGGAGGTTGGGGGTTCGATGCCCTCCGCCCCTGCCACCGATTTAGGTGTAGGGTACTGAAGTTACTGAAAGTAAGACACGTATGTCTAACCACTCTGTGCAAACTGTCGGCAAGCCCGGTAATAAGCTTAAATTAATACTCGCAGTTTTGGCTGTCGTTTCCGGCGTTGTTGGCTTTTATTTTTTGTCTGGACAATCGGGTCTTTTGCGCTCTGGACCTCTGGTTTCCGGTTTGGTGGTAGCTACCACTCTGGCATGGAGTTCGATACAAGGTCGTGAATTCCTTGGTTTTTCCAAAGAGGCAGTGCGTGAAACCAAAAAAGTTGTTTGGCCTAAACGCAAAGAAGCAATGCACATCACTGCCATCGTTTTTGCATTTGTGCTGGTGATGGCTACTTTCCTCTGGGGTATCGATAAGATTCTGGAGGTCTTGTTGTACGACGTGATATTGAGTTGGAAACAATAATGAGCGATAGCACACAAAACGATGCGCAGCCAACGCCGCCTGCTGTTACGCTTTCGGCGCCAGTTGAAAAAAAGCGCTGGTATGTGGTGCATGCTTATGCCGGTATGGAAAAAAGCGTGCAACGCGTGCTTGCCGAGCGCATTACTCGCGCAGGAATGCAAGAGCAATTCGGCCAGATTCTGGTGCCGACTGAAGAAGTGATTGAAGTTAAGAATGGCCAAAAAGCCGTCACCGAACGTAGTTTCTTCCCAGGCTATGTTCTGGTTGAGATGGCAATGACCGACGAAACATGGCACTTGGTAAAGAACACCAGTAAGGTAACCGGTTTCATCGGTGGCAAGTCAAACAAGCCGACACCAATCCCGCAGCATGAAGTCGACAAGATTATGCGGCAAATTCAAGACGGAATCGAAAAACCACGGCCGAAGGTTCTGTACGAAATCGGAGAGCTGGTTCGTATAAAGGAAGGTGCTTTCACCGATTTTAACGGCAACGTCGAAGAAGTCAATTACGAAAAGTCCCGCGTGCGCGTGACCGTAACTATTTTTGGTCGCGCCACACCGGTCGAGCTGGAATTCGACAAAGTCGAAAAAGTCTAAGCTGCGCATTACCTCATCGCACGCGAACGTAAAAGCAGTAACAGATTTAAACAAGCGTCATTCGGAGCGCCATGGACTAAACCTCATAAAATCCGAAACAGAAAGAAGAGCCCTACTAGATCGTTGCTCGGCATGCCAGGTTAGTCAAAAGGCGCTAACACTCACAGACTTAGGAGCCAATCATGGCAAAGAAAATTATTGGTTTTATCAAGCTGCAAGTGCCAGCTGGTAAAGCAAACCCATCCCCACCAATCGGCCCAGCATTGGGTCAGCGCGGTCTGAATATCATGGAATTTTGTAAGGCATTTAATGCTCAGACACAAGGTGTTGAGCCGGGACTGCCAATTCCAGTCGTGATCACAGCGTTCGCCGACAAGTCCTTCACTTTCGTTATGAAGACTCCTCCAGCAACGATCCTGATCAAAAAGGCTTCTGGCATCACTAAGGGCTCGTCTAAGCCGCATACCGACAAGGTTGGTTCGATCACACGTCAGCAAGCAGAAGAAATCGCTATCTTGAAAAAACCTGATTTGACTGGTTCTGATCTGGAGGCTGGCGTACGTACGATCGCCGGTTCTGCTCGTTCGATGGGTATCACAGTGGAGGGGCTGTAATGGCTAAGTTATCTAAGCGCGCAAAAGCGATCAAGGCAAAAGTTGATCGTACCAAAGCATATCCATTCGATAACGCAGTGGCATTAATCAAGGAATGCGCAACTGCAAAATTTAACGAATCGATCGACGTATCTGTTCAACTTGGCGTTGATGCGAAGAAATCGGATCAAGTGGTTCGAGGTTCTGTCGTGCTCCCAGCTGGCACCGGAAAGACCGTTCGCGTTGCAGTATTTGCTTCCGGCGATAAAGCCGAACAAGCCAAAGCTGCCGGTGCCGACGTCGTTGGCATGGAAGACCTGGCTGAGCAGATCAAAGCCGGTAACATGCCTTTCGACATCGTGATCGCTTCGCCTGATACCATGCGTATCGTTGGTACCCTGGGTCAGATCCTGGGACCACGCGGCCTGATGCCAAATCCGAAAGTTGGTACTGTTACTCTTGACGTCGCAACTGCCATCAAGAACGCTAAAGCCGGCCAAGTGCAGTATCGTACCGACAAGGCAAGTATCATCCACGCAACGATAGGCCGTAAATCATTTAGCGATGCAGAACTGAAGTCCAATTTGTTGGTACTGATCGAAGCATTGAGCAAGGCCAAGCCAGCAACCAGCAAGGGTGTATACCTGCGCAAGATCTCGTTGTCCTCGACAATGGGTGCCGGCGTTCGTGTCGATCAGTTGACACTGGCAGCGTAAGCGGCTGAATTGAATCACAAATTCTGATGGCGATGCGTAAGTCGAATAGCCATCAGAAAAATCTTTGGGCTGGACCTGTATTGGTTGTATCGATGCAGGTCCAGGCAATCAAAGACCGTTGGTCTGCGTGCATCAGTTAGTGCACAAAGTTAAATATTAGACGAGCAATCGTTTGACAACCAACGCAGATGGTGTGCCCGAACAAGTTTTGTAGTCTCAACCGCTGTGTGTCTTTTTTATGATACTTCAGTACTGAACTCCTAACTTCGGATGCCGTGTTCGAACCGATGTGAGGTAAGTAACCACTCGCGGTTATGTCGTTACCTAGCATCATTTTTGGAGGTTGATCTTGAGTCTCAATCTGAATGACAAAAAGGCCGTGGTCGCCGAAGTCTCTGCAAAAGTAGCAGCTGCACAGACTATCGTCGTAGCCGAATATCGTGGCATCCAGGTTGGTCACTTGACCCAACTGCGCTCTAATGCGCGTACCCAGGGTGTGTACCTGCGTGTATTGAAAAATACACTAGCACGTCGCGCCGTTGAGGGTACTGCATTTGCTGACCTCGCCTCGCAAATGACCGGCCCGTTGATCTACTCGATCTCCGAAGACGCCGTTGCTGCTGCAAAAGTTATTAACGACTTTGCAAAAACCAACGACAAACTGGTCGTTAAGGTAGGTAACTACGCTGGTAAGTCGCTAGACAAAGCAGGTGTACAAGCGTTGGCAAACATTCCAAGTCGCGAAGTTCTGTTGGCCCAAGTTGGGAGCATGATGCAGATGCCGATCGCTGGATTTGTGCGTAGTTTGGCTGCTCTGGCAGCGAAAAAAGAAGCCGAAAGCACTGATTCTTAATCATTGAGCACGTACTCGGCGCTTTTTTTAGCGTTAAAAGCAATCAGATGTTATTACTGTAAAAAATTAGGAGTTTCACATGGCCTTTGATAAAAATACATTCTTGGAACAAGTCGAGTCCCTGACTGTTATGGAGTTGAATGACCTGGTTAAGGCATTCGAAGAGAAGTTTGGCGTTTCCGCAGCAGCTGTTGCAGTTGCTGGCGGCGGCGCTGCTGTCGGTGGTGCTGTAGTTGAAGAGCAAACCGAGTTCACCGTTGTCCTGAAGGGCATCGGCGTTAACAAGGTTGGCGTAATTAAGGCTGTTCGCGAAATCACGGGCCTGGGCTTGAAAGAAGCTAAAGACCTGGTTGACGGCGCACCGAAGGCAGTTAAAGAGAGCGTTTCGAAAGCCGATGCTGATGCTGTAGCTAAGAAATTGATTGAAGCCGGCGCAGAAGCTGAAATCAAGTAATTTCAACTTCTTTGAGCGCATTTATTGCGCTGAAGTCAAAGCGCCGAACTCTCGAGAAAGAGGGTTCGGCTTTGGCTTCTTTGTCGTTTTTGATTTTGTTTGGCGCTTGTTGTTTTATTAAGCGTTCGTTCTCATCAAGCTCGAAGGGCTGAGACTTGAGGAATTGTTGGTTAGGATAGTTTAGCTAGTGAAGTGGTTTTGTAGTTTTTTTGATCTAGTCTGACCGAAATATCCGGCGAATCTTGAATTCTCTCTCCTTCCTGTCAATCACGGAGTGTTCAATGCACTACTCATTTACTGAGAAGAAGCGTATTCGTAAGTCCTTTGCGAAACGCGCTAACGTTCACCATGTTCCATTCCTGCTGGCGACCCAGCTTGAGTCGTATCTTGGCTTTTTGCAAGCAGACAAAGTGCCGTCTCAACGTAAGAACGAGGGCCTACAATCGGCTTTCACATCTATTTTTCCTATCGTTTCGCACAATGGTTTTGCGCGTCTCGAATTCTTATCTTACGTTCTCGGCGATCCGCCATTCGACGTCAAGGAATGCCAACAGCGTGGTCTGACATTCGCGTCGCCATTACGCGCCAAGGTGCGTCTGGTGATCCTAGACAAGGAGTCTCCGACTAAGCCGGTCGTCAAGGAAATGAAAGAGCAGGAAGTGTACATGGGCGAATTGCCGCTCATGACCACCACCGGCTCGTTTATCATCAACGGCACTGAGCGTGTGATCGTTTCTCAGCTACATCGTTCCCCTGGAGTGTTCTTTGAGCATGACCGCGGCAAGACGCACTCGTCCGGTAAGTTGCTGTTCTCGGCACGTATCATTCCTTACCGCGGTTCTTGGCTCGACTTTGAGTTTGACCCGAAAGACATTCTATTCTTTCGCGTTGACCGTCGCCGAAAAATGCCTGTCACGATCCTGCTGAAAGCGATTGGCATGTCGGTCGAGCAGATCCTAGCCAACTTCTTCGTATTCGACAATTTCGCGCTGCGTAACGAGGGTGCCGAAATGGAATTCGTCCCCGAACGCCTGCGTGGCGAAGTGGCGCGTTTCGACATTACCGACAAATCGCGCAAGGTTCTGGTTGCTAAAGACAAGCGTATTAACTCCAAGCACGTGCGTGACATCGAAGCCGCCGGCATCAAGAACATCTTGGTACCAGAAGACTATCTTCTGGGCCGCGTCATAGCCCGCAACATCGTTGATGGTGATACCGGCGAAGTAGTTGCCAACGCTAACGATGAGTTGACTGAAGAGTTGCTGGCAAAGCTGCGCGAAGCTGACATTACCGACATCCAAACTCTGTACACGAACGATCTGGATCAAGGCAGCTACATTTCACAAACGCTGCGTAGCGACGATACCAACGACCAGATGGCTGCTCGTGTAGCGATCTATCGCATGATGCGTCCTGGCGAACCGCCAACCGAAGATTCGGTGGAAGCACTGTTCAACGGCTTGTTCTATAATGAAGACCGTTACGATCTGTCGGCTGTCGGCCGTATGAAATTCAACCGCCGTATTGGCTGTGATGAACAGACCGGCGCCATGACGCTGTCGAACGAAGACGTGCTGGCCGTGATCACGATCCTGGTTGAGCTGCGCAATGGCCGAGGCGAAGTCGATGATATTGATCACTTGGGTAACCGTCGCGTACGTTGCGTCGGCGAACTGGCTGAGAACCAATTCCGTGCCGGTTTGGTGCGGGTTGAGCGCGCAGTCAAGGAACGCCTCGGCCAAGCTGAAACAGACAACCTGATGCCCCATGACTTGATCAATTCCAAGCCGATTTCGGCTGCTATCCGTGAATTCTTCGGCTCGTCGCAGTTGTCGCAGTTTATGGATCAAACTAACCCGCTGTCGGAAATCACACACAAGCGCCGCGTATCGGCACTTGGACCGGGCGGTTTGACACGTGAGCGCGCCGGCTTTGAGGTCCGCGACGTGCATCCGACCCACTACGGCCGCGTTTGCCCGATAGAAACACCGGAAGGCCCGAACATTGGTTTGATTAACTCGCTGGCGCTGTATGCTCGCTTGAATGAATACGGCTTCCTGGAAACACCATACCGCAAGGTTGAAGACAGCAAGGTAACTGACCAGATCGATTATCTGTCGGCGATTGAAGAAGGCCGCTACATTATCGCTCAGGCGAACGCGACCATCGACAAGTCCATGAAGCTGTCTGATGAGCTGGTTTCCGCGCGTGAAGCTGGCGAAACCATTTTGGTATCGCCAGAGCGCGTTCAGTACATGGACGTTGCGCCAGGTCAGGTGGTTTCGGTTGCGGCATCTTTGATCCCGTTCCTCGAGCACGATGACGCGAATCGCGCATTGATGGGTGCCAACATGCAGCGTCAGGCAGTCCCTTGCTTGCGTCCAGAAAAAGCATTAGTCGGTACTGGTATCGAACGCACCGTGGCAGTTGACTCGGGCACTACCGTGCAGGCACTGCGTGGTGGTATTGTTGATTACGTCGATGCAGGCCGCGTCGTTATTCGCGTGAATGACGAAGAAGCGACTGCTGGCGAAGTCGGCGTCGATATCTACAATCTAATCAAGTACACCCGTTCGAACCAGAACACCAACATCAACCAACGGCCAATCGTGCAAGTTGGTGTCCGCGTCGCTAAACACGACGTGATCGCCGACGGCGCATCGACCGATCTGGGCGAGTTGGCGCTGGGTCAGAATATGCTGGTAGCGTTTATGCCATGGAATGGCTACAACTTCGAAGATTCGATTTTGATCTCCGAAAAAGTCGTCGCTGATGATCGATATACTTCAATCCATATCGAGGAGTTGTCGGTTATTGCACGCGACACTAAGTTGGGTGCCGAAGAAATCACCCGCGATATCTCTAACCTGGCAGAAAATCAGTTAGCTCGTCTGGATGAATCAGGCATCGTCTATATCGGCGCTGAAGTTGAAGCAGGCGATACGCTGGTCGGTAAGGTCACTCCTAAGGGCGAAACTCAACTGACGCCAGAAGAAAAGCTGCTGCGCGCGATTTTCGGCGAAAAGGCCTCGGACGTAAAAGATACGTCTCTGCGTGTGCCTTCTGGCATGGTTGGTACGGTGATCGACGTGCAAGTGTTTACCCGCGAAGGCATCCAACGCGACAAACGCGCACAACAGATTATCGACGACGAACTACAACGTTATCGCTTGGATCTGAATGACCAGTTGCGTATCGTTGAAGGAGATGCTTTCGAGCGTCTTGAACGTATGTTGATCGGCAAGGCGGTCAACGGCGGTCCGAAGAAGCTGGCCAAGGGTAGCAAGCTAACCAAGGGATACCTGGCAGACCTGGACAAGTATCATTGGTTCGACATTCGTCCTGCGGACGATGATGCTGCCGCGGCATTGGAGGCGATCAAGGAATCGATTGCCGAGAAGCGTCAGCAGTTCGACCTAGCATTTGAAGAAAAGCGCAAGAAGCTGACCCAAGGTGATGAGCTACAGCCAGGCGTGCAAAAGATGGTCAAGGTTTACCTGGCTGTTAAGCGTCGACTGCAACCTGGCGATAAGATGGCCGGCCGTCACGGTAACAAGGGCGTGGTTTCGCGTATCCTGCCGATCGAAGACATGCCACACATGGCTGATGGTACGCCGGCAGACATAGTATTGAACCCGCTGGGCGTTCCGTCACGGATGAATATCGGTCAGGTTTTGGAAGTACATCTGGGATGGGCGGCCAAGGGTCTGGGCCTGCGTATCGGCGAAATGCTAAAGGTGCAAGCCAAGATCGTGGAACTGCGCAGGTTTTTGACCACGATCTATAACGAGTCGGGCAAGTCAGAGGATCTGGATAGCTTGACGGATGATGAGATCCTGCATCTGGCCAACAATCTGAAGTCTGGTGTGCCGTTCGCTACACCGGTGTTCGACGGTGCGCACGAAGAAGAAATTCGTCGCATGTTGGATCTGGCTTATCCTGACGCCATCGCCAAGCAACTGGGCATGACGCCATCGAAAAACCAGGTCACCATGTATGACGGCCGCACCGGCGAAGCGTTCGAGCGCACCGTGACAGTCGGCTACATGCACTACCTGAAACTGCACCATCTGGTCGATGACAAGATGCACGCACGTTCGACCGGTCCTTACTCGCTGGTTACTCAGCAGCCATTGGGTGGTAAGGCGCAGTTCGGCGGTCAGCGCTTCGGTGAGATGGAAGTTTGGGCATTGGAGGCTTACGGTGCGTCGTACGTGCTGCAAGAAATGCTGACAGTGAAGTCGGATGATGTGAACGGTCGTATCAAAGTGTATGAAAACCTGGTCAAGGGTGACCATGTGATTGATGCAGGCATGCCGGAATCCTTCAACGTTCTGTTGAAGGAAATTCGGTCGTTGGGTATTGATATGGATTTTGATCGCGAATAAGCGATTAAAATCCACCGTCTCTCATTGCGGTACAGAATTTAAGAGGTGCCGAAATGCGACGAATTACTCTGTCCCCAACTGACTAGACCGTGAGATCGAGTCAGGCCGGACAACGGCATTATAAGGTAAGGTAGCGATACTCTTGGCAACTGTATTTGCGCATTAAAAGATTACATAATGTTGGAGGATAGAGTAATTCGCCACGCTGTGGTGGCTCTTAAACTCTGTCCCGCAATCAAATTAATCACCTGGAGTGATACATGAAAGCACTGCTCGATTTATTCAAGCAAGTTCAGCAAAGTGAACAGTTCGACTCGATCAAAATTGGTCTGGCGTCGCCCGAAAAAATTCGTTCGTGGTCTTATGGCGAAGTTAAAAAGCCAGAAACTATCAACTACCGTACCTTTAAACCAGAGCGCGACGGTCTGTTCTGCGCCAAGATTTTTGGCCCGATCAAAGACTACGAATGCCTGTGCGGTAAATACAAGCGTCTGAAGCACCGCGGTGTTATCTGCGAAAAGTGTGGCGTTGAGGTTACCCTAGCCAAAGTGCGTCGCGAACGTATGGGCCACATCGAGCTAGCATCGCCGACCGCCCATATCTGGTTCCTGAAGTCGCTGCCGTCGCGTCTGGGCATGGTCCTCGACATGACCCTGCGGGATATCGAGCGCGTATTGTATTTCGAAGCCTACGTTATCACCGATCCAGGCATGACGCCGCTGAAGCGTTGTCAGATCATGTCGGAAGACGACTACGCCGCCAAATATGAAGAATACGGCGACGATTTCACTGCATTTATGGGCGCCGAGGGCATCCGTGAGTTGCTGCGCGCGATCGATATCGATCGCGATGCAGAAACCCTGCGTCAGGAATTGAAAGAGTCAAAGTCAGAAGCCAAAATCAAGAAATACGCCAAGCGCTTGAAAGTGCTGGAAGCGTTCCAACGTTCGGGCATCAAGCCTGATTGGATGATTATGGAAGTGTTACCGGTGCTGCCGCCTGAGTTGCGTCCGCTGGTACCTCTGGATGGGGGGCGTTTCGCGACTTCCGATCTGAACGATCTGTATCGCCGCGTCATAAACCGTAACAACCGTCTGAAGCGCCTGATAGAATTGCACGCGCCGGAAATCATAACCCGTAACGAAAAGCGGATGTTGCAAGAAGCGGTTGACTCGCTGCTGGACAATGGCCGTCGGGGTAAGGCAATGACTGGTGCCAATAAGCGTCCGCTGAAATCCCTGGCAGAAATGATCAAGGGTAAGGGCGGCCGTTTCCGTCAAAACTTGTTGGGTAAACGCGTCGACTATTCTGGTCGTTCGGTTATCGTGGTTGGCCCACAACTTAAACTGCATCAGTGCGGCTTGCCGAAGCTGATGGCGTTGGAACTGTTCAAGCCATTTATTTTTCACAGGCTGGAAGTGATGGGCATCGCCAGCACCATCAAGGCAGCCAAAAAGGAGGTTGAAAATCAGACTCCCGTGGTATGGGATATCCTGGAAGACGTGATCCGTGAACATCCGGTTATGTTGAACCGTGCGCCGACATTGCACCGTCTGGGTATTCAGGCGTTTGAGCCGGTCCTGATCGAAGGCAAGGCAATCCAATTGCATCCGCTAGTCTGTGCTGCATTCAATGCTGACTTTGACGGTGATCAGATGGCGGTCCACGTTCCATTGTCGATCGAAGCACAGATGGAAGCACGCACCCTGATGCTGGCTTCTAACAACATCCTGTTCCCATCGAACGGCGAACCGTCGATCGTGCCGTCGCAGGATATCGTGTTGGGTCTGTACTACGCCACCCGTGAAAAAATCAACGGCAATGGTGAAGGCATGATGTTCTCTGACGTATCGGAAGCTATCCGTGCTTACGACAACAAGGAAGTCGAGTTGACGACCCGCGTTACCGTCCGCATCACCGAGTATTCGAAAGATCCGGCGACAGGCGAATTCGTCAAGACCATCAAGCGTTACGAAACGACTGTTGGCCGCGCGATCCTGTCGGAAATTCTGCCTAAGGGCTTGCCATTCACTGTACTGAACCGCGCGTTGAAGAAAAAGGAAATCTCGAGGCTGATCAACACGGCATTTCGTAGGTGCGGCCTGCGCGCGACGGTAGTGTTTGCCGACCAATTGATGCAGTCCGGGTTTCGTTTGGCGACCCGTGCCGGTATCTCGATCTGCGTGGACGACATTCTGGTACCGCCACAAAAGGTAACCATCATCGCCACTGCAGAACAAGAAGTGAAGCAGATCGAACAGCAATACTCGTCCGGTCTGGTGACTGCCGGCGAACGTTACAATAAGGTTGTGGATATTTGGGGCAAGGCCGGCGACGACGTCGGCAAGGCCATGATGGAACAATTGAAGATGGAAGACGTGATTCGCCGCGACGGCACCAAGGGTACTCAGGAATCGTTCAACGCGATTTACATGATGGCCGACTCTGGTGCGCGTGGTTCTGCAGCACAGATCCGTCAGCTGGCCGGTATGCGTGGCCTGATGGCAAAACCGGATGGTTCGATTATCGAAACGCCGATTACCGCGAACTTCCGTGAAGGTCTGAACGTTTTGCAGTACTTCATCTCGACCCACGGTGCTCGTAAGGGTCTGGCCGATACGGCATTGAAGACCGCGAACTCAGGTTATCTGACGCGTCGTCTGGTTGACGTGACCCAGGATCTGGTCGTGATCGAAGATGATTGCGGCACCTCCAATGGCGCCTCGATAAAGGCGATGGTTGAGGGCGGTGAAGTGATTGAAGCGCTGCGCGACCGTATCCTCGGCCGTGTTGCTGCCAACGATATCGTCAATCCTGAAACTCAGAGCACCTTGTACGAATCCGGTACTTTACTTGACGAAGATGCGGTCGAAGAAATCGAACGCCTCGGCATCGATGAAGTTAAGGTTCGCACGCCGCTGACATGCGACACACGCTACGGCCTGTGCGCGCAATGTTATGGCCGCGACCTGGGCCGCGGCACGCTGGTCAACAATGGCGAAGCAGTCGGTGTGGTTGCCGCACAGTCGATCGGTGAGCCAGGTACTCAGCTGACCATGCGTACGTTCCACATCGGTGGTGCGGCGTCGCGTTCGGCGGTGGCATCCAGTGTTGAAGTCAAGTCCAACGGCACGGTTCGCTTCACCGCGACCATGCGTTACGTGACTAATGGCAAGGGCGAACTGATCGTGATTTCCCGTTCCGGCGAGGTCCTGATCACTGATGACCACGGCCGTGAGCGTGAGCGCCATAAAGTACCGTACGGTGCGACACTGATCGTCAAGGATGGCTTGACCATCAAGGCTGGTACCCCACTAGCGACATGGGATCCTCTGACTCGTCCGATCATTACCGAGTACACCGGTACTGTTCGCTTCGAGAATGTCGAAGAAGGTTCGACCGTTGCTCGACAGATCGATGAAGTTACTGGTCTGTCGACTCTGGTAGTTATCGATGCGAAGCGTCGTGGTTCAGTCACCAAGACTGTTCGTCCGCAAGTTAAACTGCTCAACGAACAAGGCGAAGAAGTCAAGATCGCTGGTACTGAACACGCTGTCACGATCGGCTTTCAGGTTGGCGCGCTGATTACAGTCAAAGACGGCCAGCAAGTGCACGTTGGTGAGGTGTTGGCACGTATCCCGACTGAATCGCAAAAGACACGCGATATTACCGGGGGTCTGCCACGCGTTGCCGAACTGTTCGAAGCGCGTTCACCGAAGGATGCCGGTATGTTGGCTGAAATCACAGGTACTGTAGCGTTTGGTAAGGAAACTAAGGGCAAGCAACGCCTGGAAATTACAGACATGGACGGCAACAAGCACGAGTTTCTGATTACCAAGGACAAGCAAGTGCTGGTGCATGACGGCCAGGTCGTAAACAAGGGTGAAATGATTGTCGACGGCCCAGCCGATCCGCAAGACATCCTGCGCCTGTTGGGTATCGAAGCGCTGGCACGTTACATTGTCGACGAAGTTCAAGACGTGTACCGTTTGCAAGGCGTGAAGATCAACGACAAACACATCGAAGTGATCGTACGCCAGATGTTGCGTCGCGTTCAAATCGTTGATGCAGGCGATGCGTCGTACATCACTGGTGAGCAAGTCGAGCGTTCGGAACTGTTGGACGAAAACGATCGGGTGATTGCGGCGGGCAAGATTCCCGCAACCTACGAAAACGTATTGCTGGGTATTACCAAGGCATCGCTGTCAACCGATTCGTTCATCTCGGCCGCATCGTTCCAGGAAACCACTCGCGTGTTGACCGAAGCTGCCATCATGGGCAAAAAAGACACGCTGCGCGGCTTGAAGGAAAATGTTATAGTTGGTCGTCTGATTCCAGCCGGCACCGGTCTCGCATTCCATCGCGCACGCAAGGAAAAAGACACCTGGGAAGCGGAAGAGCGCACAGCGTTGCTGCAATCCGAACAGGCAGCGCGCCTGGTAGCTGCAGCAGCGCGCGAATCTGAGGAATTGTAGCGTACAATAGCGAGCTCACTCTCATTCTCGACCATCACTACGCCACGTACCTGGGTGATCGCAAAAATTAGTACAGTTTTTTACAATAAGTTTAAAAGTAATAAAGGCCATAGTTTTTATAACAAATTTGGCTGTTACCGCCCATCAGAAAGGGAAAAATTAGCCGGAAGCTAGCGTAGTTAAAAGGGTTAGATCAGTATTGATTGCGGTTTCTAAGGTCTACTTTCGACTTTATGGCGATGCCGATTCTTAACAAATTCCTGGTACTGGAGTTGGCAAACTGTGAATGGATTTACAAGTTCGAGAACGTTCTATTGCTAGGAACTTCGGAGGTCGGCAAGACGCATACCGCACTGGTACTAGGATTAGCTGCCTGTCATAAAGGACACAGCGGCGCCTTTATAACGGTGGTAGCCCCCGGGTAAATGAACTGATGGAAGCGCGTGACGAGAAATGGTTGCGTGCCTTGCAAAAGCAACTGACTAACGTCAAGTTGCTGATTATCGATGAACGGGGCTATGTGCCATTCACGGCGATAGGTATGAAATTGTTGTGTGAAATCTTTAGTTGGTGCTATGCACATGGCGCCACGCTGGTGACAGCAAACTTGCCGATTGACGAGTAGACCAGTATCCTCGGTTCGGAGCGGTTGACCAGCTCGTTGCTTGACCAGCTCATTCATCACGTCCACATACTGGAGATGAATGACGAATCGTATTCGATTTGCTACTAACAAGAAACAGCAACAACGCAATGCCAAACCCAACATCTTCCATGAAAAATGAGGGGCCAACACCTGTAAAAACAAAAATAACATCTTGGGGGGAACGGGCGAAGCGCAGCGTAGCCCGTTCCCCAAAATTCTGCCGCGCAGTGAAATGTGGAGTGAAAATTTTTCCACAAATTTTCTGGATAATAAATAATGTTCAAGGTGCCAAGATAACACATGGTAATTGGTGTCCATCTTATGGTAGGCTCCTACATATTTGAATAATTCGGACCTCCGCCGCCTTCCGGCGTCACCCAGACGATGTTTTGTGTCGGGTCCTTGATGTCGCAAGTCTTGCAGTGCACACAGTTCTGCGCATTGATTTGCAGGCGTTCAGTTTTATCTTCATTGATCACAAATTCGTAGACGCCGGCAGGGCAGTAGCGTGCTTCCGGTCCGGCGTAATAGCGCAGGTTGATATTGACCGGGACGGTCGGATCTTTCAGTGTCAGATGGATCGGTTGGTCTTCGGAATGGTTGGTGTTGGAAATAAATACTGAAGACAAGCGATCGAAAGTCAGCTTGCCGTCCGGTTTTGGATATTTGATCGGCGCATAGTTGGCGGCCGACTTCAGGCATTGATGATCTGCATGGCCGTGGTGCAGAGTCCACGGCGCCTTGCCGCCGAATACCACTTGGTCGATACCAACCATCAGCGTGCCAAGGTAACGGCCTTTGCTCATCCATGGCTTGAAATTACGTGCCTTGTGAAGTTCTTCATACAACCAGGAATGCTCGAATGCCGCGCTATAAGCGTTCAATTCGTCGAATTGTCGGTTGTTTCTCAACGCCTCAAATGCCGCGTTGGCGGCCAACATGCCGGTCTTGATGGCGGAGTGGCTGCCCTTGATGCGGCTAGCGTTGAGGAAGCCGGCGTCGCAGCCGATCAGTGCGCCGCCGGGGAAGGTCAGCTTGGGCAGCGATTGCAGACCACCTACCGTGATCGCCCGCGCGCCGTATGAGATACGCGTGCCGCCCTGGAAGAACTTGCTGATTTCCGGGTGCTTCTTGTAGCGCTGGAATTCCTCGTATGGCGACAGGTATGGATTTTCATAGGCCAAACCGATCACGTGGCCGACCGCGACCTGGTTATTTTCAAGATGGTACAGGAAGGAACCGCCGTAGGTCTTGGTATCGAGCGGCCAACCAGCGGTGTGAATCACTAGTCCCGGTTGATGCATCTTGGAATTGATTTTCCACAGCTCCTTGATGCCAATTGCATAGGTTTGCGGGTCCTTGCCCTGGTTCAGGTCGAATTTTTCCATCAGTTGCTTGCCCAGATGTCCGCGCGCGCCTTCGGCAAACAGCGTGTATTTGGCATGCAGTTCCATTCCTAGCTGGAATGCATTGGTTGGCTGGCCATGACGGTCGATGCCCATGTTACCGGTGGCTACGCCATTGACCGAACCGTTCTCATTGTATAGTACCTCTGCAGCGGCGAACCCAGGGAAAATTTCGACGCCAAGCAGTTCGGCCTGTTGGCCCAGCCAGCGTACTACGTTGGCCAACGAGATGACGTAATTGCCACGATTCTGGAAGCAGGCCGGCAGCATCCAGTTCGGTATTTTGATAGCCTTGGTTTCAGTCAGGAACAAGAAACGGTCTTCGCTGACTTCGGTTGTCAGCGGCGCACCAAGTTCTTTCCAGTTTGGTAGCAGTTCGGTCAGGGCCTGCGGATCCATTACTGCACCGGACAGGATGTGGTCGCCTATTTCGCTGCCTTTTTCCAATACGCACACAGAGACCTCGCGGTCTTGTTCCACAGCTTGCTGCTTCAAACATATTGCCGCAGCCAGGCCAGCCGGGCCGCCGCCTACCACCACTACGTCATATGCCATCGCTTCGCGCGGACCGTATTGTTCTAGGATATTTGGGCCTGGGTTTGGAATCATTGTCTCTTTGCCTATATTTAATTTTCAAACGGATGTGCTAATTTTCAGGGATTTGCGGCAGGAGGCTAGGCCTCGTCTGCGGTTAGTGTTGCTCCTCGTTTGTTAGCAAGCATCCCCTTACATTAATCAGAAAAGTTGAGATATTGAAAATCAAAAAATACGTCCACACCAGTAGAATTGTTATGCGCTGGGGGGGGATATGGATGTGCTTTGTCACATCAACAATACGATTTATTTCCATTATATGAAACAGGTGTGTATCGAATCGCTGCAACAGATTGGCTGCGATGTCGAAGTCAAACCGTATGTAGGCGCCATCGGCCGCTCAAGTTTCGAGGCGAGCTACCAGATTCATCTCGCCGACATGCCAGATGTGATGTTTGCCGAAGGCTCCGCAAAAATTGTCTGGGTTGATATCGACCCATGCGCTGATTCCAGAAGATACGCACGCTGCAGGCATATGGATCTTTGAAGGCCTGAGCGAAAGCGCAAGGTATCGATGGAACTGTCGCCGCGCGAACGCGAAATCGCCGCGCCAATATGATGAATAAATTTTCTGTATCGACGTCCCGCGAACTGGTATATCGATTGCTGGACGTTACCCAGCCGGAGTGAATTAACGCACGCTCGGATAGGTTCTATCGGGTTTACCAGTAATTCAGGCAGATCGTCCAGTAAAGGCATCGATTTTTCTAGATCAACATCAGGGAATCAGAATAATTCGTCATTAGCGTGCCGCATGATCTTTCGTCGTAATACACGCTATTTGCATTCAAGATCGACACAATACGCGCTCTGGTTCGCTAAAATTTGTCCTGGTACGGATAAAGCAACTGGGGAATGGTTACCAATTAAACTCGGGCGATTGTTAGCCGAACATGTGCGTCAATGCTAGGTTGCATACCTGCATTATGCGCCGTTTCGAGACGCACATGCCGATCTGTGCGTGGGCAAAGATGTTTTGCTAGTGGATGAATGAGTTGGGTAAATGGCACAGAGGATTGAAGCTGGTTAGATGTAATTTTCAGCGCGGAATTGAGTGCCCGGCTGAAGTGCGTATTTTTATGGCATTGTTAGTAAGCGACTTTCAAAGCAATAATAATCTGAATTTACACGAATATGAGGCATTGATATGAACAAAGTTTATTCTGACGCGGCAAGCGCATTGTCTGGCATTGGCTGGCATTGGCAAAGACTGTCAGATCATCGCGGTCGGTGGTTTTCTTCTGTACGGCATCTCGGAGGTGCTGATTCTGGCTCTGCGCAACTCTAGCGTGCAGAACCTGACCGCGATCTCGAACAATGCGGGTGTCGATAGCTTCGCCCTCGGACAGATGTTGTCAACCCGCAAAATCAAGCAAATGCTCGCTTCCTACGTTGGCGAAAACAAGGAATGTGAGCGCCAGTGCATGGCCGGTGAACTGGAACTGGAATTTACACCGCAGGGCACGCTGGCATAAAAGTTGCGTGTTGGTATTCCTGCCTGCTTTACTAAGACTGGCGTCGGCATATTCGCGCAGCGCATCGTGGTCAATGGTTACGCTGGAAAAGCGGATCTAGCAGTGCACTGTTCGTAAGGCATAACACAGGATACAGTGAATGACATGGCATGAACTCGTGGTGAAATGGCCTCGCTGTGCGGCAAAGAAATTGCAGGATAGTTTTTACATCAATCTAGGAATCGGCTTGCCAATTTTGGTTACGAATCATATGCCGCCAGAGATAGAGGTATGGCTGTAATCGGAAAATGGCTTGCTGGACATCGGCCGATTTCCGACTGACGATGCGGTCGACCCTGATCTAATCCAAGGCCGGCAAGATCAATATCGTCATCCTCGGCGCGATGCAGGTTTCCAAGACTGGCGATCTGGACAACTGCATGGACAGCGCGCTGGAAGTGACGCCGCATGACCTAAAGGTGGTCGAGTTAGCGCCAGGCGTTGGTCAGCAGGACATCATTACGAAAACCGGCGCGCCATTGAATATCAGTGTATTGCACCGATATTTGTTACGGTTTTAACCTGGCACCGCTCCGACCGGCGCATGATTGCGCTGGTTTTGGGGAATCTTTGGAACGCCATTGGTGCGACGCGGTAAGACGATTTGCTACGGTTCTGTTGTGTTATAGTGGAACGATGACAGCGTATACACTAAGATATTGCGTATACGCAAAGCAAAACGTGACAGTTTGTTTTTCGCTATTAATTGCGGCATCCGTCAAGCCCCTACGAACAAAACTGCATGACTATACCCATGCACAAAACTGTTCGGCGTCTGTCGCCAGCCGGTTGCATAACCTGGCGTACCGGGAGTGGGGTGATCCGCAATAGAGTAAACTGGTGTTGAACGATGTCGGGCCGAATCTCGCTCTGGAAGCCATGGCGCGCATTGACAAATATATCGGCGCCGATATGCGTTTAAATACTTTCGATGAAGCGGCGGCGTATCTTCGTGCCGTCTCGGCATTCTTCGACGGGCATACCGAGGCCGAGTGGCACAAGTTGACTACTGACGTACTGTGCCAAGATCAAGACGGCACATGGAGACGCCATCGCGACCTCAAGCTGGCTGTGCCATTCACATTGACCACCGGCGATGAACCTAAGGTATCGGAAGCATTGCTGTGGGCCACTCCTATAACATGATCCGTTGCCCCACGCTGATGTTGCGCGGCGCCCAATCGGATCCATTGTCGCTGGACGTGGTGCAAATCATGACGCAATGCGGATCCAAGGCCAAGCTGGTCGAGTTTACGGACGTCGGCTATACGCCAACATTGCTGCACTTCGATCAGATAGAAGTCGTGTGATTTCCTAATTCGCTGATTCATTGTGGTTTGATTCAATACAATTCAAGATAATTTAAAAGTAGATCTAGCAATGACAATTCAGCGCTTTCATGTCAGCAAAAGACTTTCGGAAATTGCTATTTACAACGGCACCGTTTATCTGACCGGGCAACTGGCTGAGGATACGATCCAGAATATCGAAGGCCAGACTCGTGATACCTTCGATCATATCGACCGCTTGCTGGCAGAGGCCGGCCGCGACAAGCGCCATGTCCCGTCATGCCAGATTTATCTGGCCGATGTCAAAGATTGCGATGACATGAACGCTGTCTGAGACGAGTGGGTTGCGCCCGGCAATTCGCCGTCGCGTGCTACGTTCGAGGCAAAATTGGCACGCTCCGAAATCCTGATCGAAATCGTTGTGGTCGCCGCACAAAAATAGGGAAGACGCAAACATCGCATGGTTTCGCTCATTGCAACACGACGCGCTTCGCAGACTCGGCTCTGCGCTGCCGACCTCAGCGCCGAGGATGGTGCGCGCGTACTGGATGCGCTGGCATTCGTCGAGCCGCTGTATGCGAACAGTGTCATCACTACCGGTCAGAGCACATTCGATTTTTTGCAGGGCGTGACTAGCATACTGGCGCTACTCGATACCGATGTCGAAACCCGCATCGCTGCACTGCTGTTTGAGTTGCCGCTGATTGATGCCAGTTATGCCGAAGCCATCGAGCAGCGCTTCGGCCAGGAAATCCTAGATCTGGTCGATGGTATCAGGCAACTGATGCGGCTGCACGATTTTACTTTCAGTCCGCCGCAGGAAGTCATGCGCGGAAAAAATTCTGCGCAACAGGCTGCAAGTCAAGTGGAGACTCTGCGAAAGATGTTGCTGGCGATGGCTACCGACATGCGGGTGGTGCTGGTGCGGCTGGCCTCGCGGGTGACCACGCTGCGCTATTTCGCCGAAAACAAGGTGGAAGACGAGCGCACCTGCCGGTATGCGCGCGAGACGCTTGATTTGTATGCACCGCTGGCTAATCGGCTCGGAATCTGGCAGCTGAAGTGGGAGTTGGAAGATCTCTCATTCCGCTTTATCAATCCGGTTGCCTACAAGCGCATCGCCAAGATGCTCGAAGAGCGGCGCATCGAGCGCGAGAGTTTTGTCGATGCTGCCATCGTACGCCTGCGTAGCGAGCTGGCGGCGGCCGGTATCAAGGTCGAAGTCTCCGGGCGACCCAAGCATATCTACAGCATCTGGAATAAAATGAAGGGTAAGGAGCTCGATTTCTCTGAACTGCATGACGTTCGTGCATTCCGCGTGATTGTCGATGATATCAAGACTTGCTATGCGGTACTCGGTATTGTTCATAACATCTGGACGCCGATCCCTCAAGAGTTCGACGATTATATTTCGCGACCCAAACAAAATGGCTACCAGTCACTGCACACGGTTGTCCTGGCGAACGACGAGCGGACGCTGGAAGTGCAGATTCGTACCAATGAAATGCATTATTTCGCAGAATACGGCGTGGCCGCGCATTGGCGCTACAAAGAGGCCGGCAGCTCTAATTTTTCGGCGCAGAAGTACGACGAAAAGATCGCCTGGCTGCGGCAGTTGCTGGCCTGGAAAAGCGAAGTGGTGGGTGCCGTGGTGGAGCATGATGACAGACGTCGCGAATGGTTGGAAAAGCTCAAGCAGGCTACGCTCGACGACCATATTTATGTGCTGACGCCGCAGGCACGTGTGGTTGAGTTGCCGAGCGGGGCGACTCCCATCGATTTTGCGTACTACCTACATACCGATGTGGGCCACCGATGTCGCGGCGCACGTGTCGACGGTACCATGGTGCCGCTGAACACGCCGTTGAAGAATGGCCAGACGGTGGAAATCATTAACGCCAAGAATTTACCAGCTGGCGCTGGCCCATCGCGGGACTGGTTGACACCAGGCTATGCCGCGAGCGCGCGCACGCGCTCGAAGGTGCGTTCCTGGTTCAATGCCATCGAACAGCAGGAAACCTTGGTCGCCGGCCGCACTCTGTTGGACAAGACGCTGCAACGGGAAGGCAAGACGGCGGTTAACCTTGAGGAAATGGCGCGTAAGCTGGGGTTCGCCAAGCTGGAAGATCTGTTGCTGGCGTTGGGCAAAGACGAGTTCAGTTTGCGGCATGTCGAACAGGCTCTGCATGACGATCCTGTACTCAAGTCGGCCGAACACGACAGTGAGATGGAGGGAGCAGCAATCACCCACAAGAGCCGCGCTTCCAGTGTGGTTCTTGGCGGCAAGTCTGGAGTCCTGGTGGTTGGCACAGATGGCCTCATGACGCAATTGGCCAAGTGTTGCAAGCCGGCGCCGCCTGATCCGATCGTCGGCTTCATCACGCGCGGCAAGGGCATTTCGATTCATCGCGGAAACTGCAAGAATTTTGCGGAAATGCGCATCAAGGCGCCGGAGCGGGTGATTCTTACGACCTGGGGGGCGCAAGAAGCCGAAATCGTTTATCCGGTAGATATTTTCGTGCTCGCCAGTGACCGGCAAGGTTTGCTGCGCGATATTTCCGAAGTATTCTTGCGCGAAAAAATCAACGTCATCAGCGTGAGCACCCAAAGCGCCAAAATCCATGCGCGAATGGCATTCACCGCAGAAATCACGTCCACTGCTCAGCTGCAAAAGGCGTTGGCAGTGATCCGCGAAGTCAAGGGTGTACTGGAAGCGAAACGCCAGTAGGTGTAGACGGGAAATTTCGTTGCAACGGCTCTCCAAAAAATGGGTTTTAGAGTGCGCCAACCGTAGCTTTATTTGCAGAAAATTTTGTGTAATAATGTGGCCTCTTCGGGAGGTTAGCTCAGGGGTAGAGCGATCGCCTCACACGCGATAGGTCACAAGTTCGAAACTTGTACTTCCCACCAATTAAAAATCAATATCCATGCCTCCCAATTCTGTCCCTCAGTAAAATTGGTACGCGTTTAACGCGTACCTTTGGTACATTCTCGTCCGGACATTGACGATCGTTTATCGATACTGGCACCGACAACGATTCGGGCCTTGCCCTGGTAAGTCACTTTTTTGGTTTGATCCGCAAATTCAACCCCAGCTCTCGATATATCCGATAT
>JFJP01027134.1_pt1 | contig 21343 bp, 26 predicted proteins | sample 431651 | NCBI WGS metagenome assembly JFJP01 (sample SAMN02602958, study PRJNA72255) | Microbial mat metagenome, whole genome shotgun sequencing project. | biome: fresh water; feature: sink hole; material: water; isolation source: purple microbial (photo- and chemosynthetic) mats found in...
TCATTTTTTTTCATTTTTTTCATTTTTTTTCAATAATTTTCTTTTAAAATTCTCATTGAATCCTCTACATCTTCTTCCTTCCAAGCTGGCATCTCTCCACGATTCCCCTCCCCATAAACTTCATATAAAACCATGAGACGATCCTTTCATCTGGCATCTGATACATCTCATTGAGTAAATGATGTTTCCAATCTCCATTCGAGACTTCGCATCTTCCCAAATCCTTTAAAATCCCCTTTGCACAGTCCTCTGGCGCTACAGTTTCAAAGTCTTTTTTTTGAAAGAAATTCATAGCAGTGCTCATAAAATTGGGTCTTACCACTAAAAACTCTACTTTTCCCCTATATTCTTCTCTTAAAGTCTTTGTAAAAGCTTCCATAAATGCTTTTGTGCTCGAATATATGGCAAAAAACGGTGTAGGTAGCACGCCTGAGATCGAGCTTATATTGATAATGGCTGATTTGTAAGTTTTCGGCCTTAAGAGAAGACGAGGGAGGAGTTTATAGGTTAAAAAGACCAATGGGTGCAGATTTACAGTCATTAGCGATTCGATTTGTGAGACTGGGGTCTTTAGGAATTCATCACAATAGTCTAAAGCCACATTATTGATCAATATTGAAATATCGTGATTTTCAAGGTCTTTTTCGATCTTTTCGAAGAATTCAGCCTTTTGACTCTCGAGAAAATTAACCACGATTATCTTTATCAGGATTTTGGGGAATTTCAAAAGGATTTCTTCTTTGACGAGAGCAAGTTTCGTGTGGTTTCGGGCGATTAGAATGAGATTGAAACCTAATGAGGCGAATTCAAAGGCTAAAGCCTTGCCTAAACCGTCTGAAGAGCCGGTGATCGCTACATAGGAGTCAGGACCGTAGGTTGTGAGGAGATTCAATGGCTTTTTGCGAAGAAAAGGCTGAAGAAATTTGAGGAATTTGTAAAGGTTCTTTAGGAAAAAAAAAAGACCAAGGTAATAAATCAGGTTATGAGGGGTTTTTAGCTGAGGAAATAGGTCCATTTTTTGGGCTTTTATTGGACTTTTATTGGTTTTTATTGAATAATTTTAATTATGATTTTTTCTTAGAAAAATCCAGAAATTTAGACATTTTTGCTTAGATTTGAAGTAGTTTGTGATAAATCCTGAAACTTCCCGATCATTCCCCAAAATCCCATCCTTTTTCTTAGGGCGATTTCAAGCTTTTTCTCCTTTTTCTTCGGCATTTGGCTCTCAATCATCTTCATAATATCCCCTTCATTACCCTTTAAATCCTTTAAAACCTCAGTTTTCACCATATTATTGGTCTTTTCTGTTAAAAACCAGCACATTTCTTTTGATTTTTTGGGGTTTTCCTCCTTTTTTCTAATGGAATTAGTGGGAATTTTGATTAAAATAGGCGATTCCTGAGGATTTGCCTCGAAAAACACTGATTTTTTTCGCTGATGTTCTATTTCTTTTATCTGTTTTTTAACTGAATTCGCAAGGTTTTTCTCTATTTTTTTCGCTTGGTTCTCAAGTTTAAAGAATTCCTTGTGTTTTATCAGAATATTGACTAAAGAACCTTGCAAAAGGCCCTCCTTTTGAAGAAAACCCTTCTCGTAATCGAAAAGCTCTTCATTATTTGAGACTTTCTTCCGAAGTTGGGCTTTTAAAAGGGATTTCTGGAAAATTCTCAGCTTTTCTTCAATGGATTTCTGAGCTAAAGTCTCCTATTTTTAGGGTATTTCAAAGAAAAAACATTTGTAATTATTTTATCAAATATCAGTGTATTTGAAAGAAAAAAGAGTTGAAATTATGTGATTTTATTGAGTTTATTGGAAAAAGGCTAAATAAATGAAGAAAATTTACAGACTTCAGCTCAAATTGGCTTTTTTCTTAGCCTCGAGCATCTTTTTTCCATAAAAGAACTCCGATTTATCGAATTCTTCCTGTCGTAAAACCCCAAAGAAATCATCATTCATTCTAATGAATTTTTATGGGTTTTTGCATGAAAATTAAAAAAAAAACAATTTTTATGGGTTTTTGAATGAAAATTTTAAAAAAATAAAGAAAAATGACTTATTTGTGATCTTATAACGAGATTCCGCCTTGATGCTTTCACTGATAGTCCTTTCCAGTCTTTCTGTGAAATAATCCTTTTGAAAATCATTGTTTTTCTCTGCTTTTTTCTTTCTAAATCCTGGTTTTCTTGGATAAATCTGAAGATTTTCTAATAAAACCCCGTCTTTTTCCTCAGTAATTCCTTTATTTTCTTTGGTTTTCTCTTTTTTCACGAAATATTCATCAGAAGTCAGTATTTTTGGCTTATAATCCTCTCGAAAAGTCTTAAAATGTCCATTTATCAATTTTTTCCCTTTTTTCTTCAGTTTTTCTGCTAATTCCTTTTGAAAAAGCACTGTTTCTTTTAAGCCATTTTCCTCGCCTTCAAAAAGCGAGTTTTCAGTGCTTTTTACAAAGGAATTATCAAGAAAATCTATCAGTAAATTCTTTTGATTTATCAGAAATTCCTCCTGTTCTATTGAAAAATTCGGCTTTTCTAAAGGTTTATAAGTGGAACAAGTCCTTTTCGAAGCACTTTCGAAATTACAGATAGTTTTCTCGTCTTTTTCGTGGTTTTTCAAGCTTTTTAAGTCCAAAGATAATCTCGCTTTTGGGTTATTTCCTTGCTTTTTCAGCTTAAAAGCCCGATTTTTCTTTAAAAACCTTGAGGTTTTCGGACAAATATGTGAAAAACCCGGATTTTTCTCATCGTTTTCTTTTAATTTATCTTGAAAAACCTGATCATTTTTCAAGAAATTCTCAGTAATTTCTGAAATCTCAGCGATTTCATGAAGAAATTCCCTGAATTTCTTGTGAAATTCTTTCAAAATCTTGTGAATTGTCTTATGAAATTCGTCTTTTTGACTGAGAAAAGTGTTAAAAAACTCAATGATTTTGAAAATTTCAGCGATTTTCTCGATTTCTTTGAATTGTTCATAGCAAAACACGAGATTTAACATCACAGTTAACAGTGTTTTTATCGTTCTTTTCAGCTTTAATTTCATGCAATTACTAAGCTTTTCTCTCATTCTATAGAAGATTTCGGCTTGTAATAGCGTCATTGTTGATAAAAGCAGCTTTTTCGCTTTTTTATATACACGAAAATCCAATAAAAACACTGCGAGAATCAAATGAGCTTTTGCACATAGGTTCAAAAGATCAGGATTTATCGTGATTTCAAGGATAATCGCCGTTTTATGTGCTTTTTTAAAGTATTTATACGCCAAATAAAGGTCTTTTTTCGTCCTTTGGAAGTAAAACCCGATATAAATGAGGAATTCAAGGGTTTTTCTGATAAAAAACGTGCTTTCGAAGATTTCGTTGATTTTATTGGGAAATTCATTCAAATTTCCGAATTTTCCTTGAATTACTTCCAAAAACCCCGGTAAATCTTCGTTTTCTGCTGAATTTGTGGAGTTTTCCAAAGTAGGGTATTCATTAGAGTTTTTATCAAGAATTGATTGGATTGATGGGTTTTTGGCAGTGTTTATATTACTAAGAGAAGTTGTAAGGAATTTGTACCAATTCTTCAAAACGCTGATATTTTGTGAGATTAAATTCTGTAATTTAGTGAAATCGGCCACTTTTTTCACAAGGGAATTTCGAATTCTCTTTGAAATGGTGGTGAAAAAAACTCGCATCAATTTTATCTCTAATCCTAGGTGAAAACCCCGATTTTCCTTTAAAATCCAAGAAAAAACACTTTCGTAAACCTTTGAATACTGCTTATGCTTCAAAAAGTCCTTTAATTCACTCAAAAGGTCCAGAAATACTGCGATTTCTGTGTTGGAATTATGCGATAAAACCCTCAGTTTTTTAGGGGCTTTTAGCTTGAGTTTTGGGGATTTTTCTGAAGAAATGTGGTCCGAAGCAAAGGTGATTTGCCTGGTTTTTATCGTTAAATTGAAAGCAGGCTTTTTGCTAGGGAATTTTGTTAGTTTTAGAAGCATTTTCAAAGAAAAGTGGTGGTTTTAATTAATTAGTCAAATTTCTTAAAAATACTCGGTTTTTTAAAGGAAAAATAGGGGGTTTTTAGTTATTTATTCAAGAATTTCGAATTCTTCATAAATTTTCTTTTGTAAAAACTGGGTGTTTTTAAGGCTTTTCATCATGTTTTTCTCTTGATTTTCTAAAGAAATTAGAAGATTTTCTTCTTTATTTATCTTCACACGCTCCTGATCAAGCTTTTCGTTGAATTCCTCCTGGTTTTTCATGGATTTTTCAAAGAAAACTCGGGATTTTTGCTCGGATAAGCTTTTTCCTCTATTTTTCTCAAGGATTTTCAAGGTTTCGATTCTTTTTTGAAGCTCTTTTTTCTTTAAAAAAGCCTCAATTTTCGTTTCCTTTTTAATAAAAAACCGTGTATTTTAATGAAAAAAATATAGAAAAAACCTCTTTGAATTTCCTTGTTAAAAGGACTTGTTCGAGCTTTTTGTTTCTCGCATTGAGCTTATTTTTCTCAGCATTTTCCCTTGCTTTTTCCTTATTTCTCTTGATTTTCTCTGCTTTTTCTAATAAATCCTGCTCTTGTTTCAATCTAAGCTTGAAAAACATTGATTTTGATGGTTTTTTCAAGTGTTTTTCTTACTTCTTCGAATTTTTTCTGTGTTTGAAACTGTTGATTTTTACTTAAAATCAGGTCTTTCGCCTGTTTTTTCGTTTCTTCTATCATTTTTCTCGCTTTTTCATCCTCGTTTTCAAGGTAGAATATCCGTGTTTTTAGTGTTTTATTCATCTTTTCAAAGCGTTTTCTCTCTATTTGAAGTTCTTTTAACCTTTGGAATTCAAGAGAATTATCAATAGTATTGTTCATCTTTTTCAAAGTCTTTTTCTTCGATTTTAAAGGAGTTTTATTAATAAAATAATATTTTAAATAGTAGTAAAATTTTTTATTTATTGCTTCAAATTAAAACAAATACAATAAAAATCATATGTTTTTTTATGTATAGTACTTAAATGTCTCTATATATAGGGTTTTCTAAAGCTTCTATGGCAGTTAGTTGTATAGTACATATAAAACTCTTATTCTTTTATAAAGAAAAGCAATTTCATTTATAATATACATGAATATATTGGAATTAAGCATAATTTCCCTTAAAAAAACGAAAAAACTTATCCAAAATATGGAATTACTATCAATATATATATATAATATGAATCAGTAACTCTGGTTCCCCCCCAAAAAACATGAATAATCTATATAAAAACAAAACTTTTCATAAAAGAAATTGAAAAATTAAGAAAGGAGAAAAATCGAAACCCCTGCTAAAAATTTAAATTTATTTCGTTTTTTTCAGCTAATTTCCCACATGACGTAAATTAGGAATTAAGTTTTCATAACAACTCCAGCGGAATTTAAAGAACTTTCTATTTTCTCGATTAAAAAAAGGCCATTTGATTTCAAAGCAATAAAACCAAAAAAGATTCATTTTTACATGACGCATACCTCATCTAACCCTTGGTATATATCAAAACCAAAATGCAGATAATATTTAAAAAGTCCTCTCAAAAGAAAAAAATCCCAAAAAAATCCTTCCTCGAATGTACACTCAAGAAGATCAACATCTTAAGGCCGTCACCCAAGACATTGAAAACTGGTGGAAATCCCCCAGATGGCAAGAAGTTTTCCGCCCCTACACAGCTTCCCAAGTGGCTGCCTTGCGTCCATCCATCAAGATTGAATACCCAGGCAACTATTGTGCCAAGAAGCTTTGGGGCCTCATGAGAGAAGCCCATGGTGAAAAAGGTTTCCATCAAACCTTCGGTGCCTTAGACCCCGTCCAAGTCGTGAATCTTGCCAAATACATCACCACGATCTATATCAGTGGATGGCAATGTTCTTCAACTGCCTCAGTCACCAATGAGCCAGGTCCAGATTTTGCTGATTACCCAATGAACACCGTTCCAAACAAGGTTGATCAATTGTTCAAAGCTTTATTGTTCCATGATAGACGACAAAATGAAGCCAGAGCTAGAATGACTTCTGAACAAAGAAGCAAGACTAAGAGAGTCGATTACTTCAGACCAATCATCGCCGATGGTGATTGCGGTTTCGGGGGTGTGACTTCAGTCATGAAACTCACCAAGCTTATGATCGAAGCAGGAGCTTCAGGTGTTCACATTGAAGATCAAAGACCAGGCACAAAAAAATGCGGACATATGGCTGGTAAAGTCGTTGTTTCCTGCAAGGAGCACGTCCAGAGATTGGTTGCTGCCAGATTACAAGCTGATGTCATGGGCCATGATCTCGTCATAGTAGCTCGAACTGATGCCCTTGGCGCCAAAATGATCGACAATAACTCTGATGTCATTGATCAACCATACATTTTGGGAGTGTATGACCCAAAACACACTGATAAGTACTTGACTTTCCCTGAAGCTGGTGATCTCGCTTTGAAAGCCAATTTCACAGGTGAACAACTCGTTAGAAAACAAGCCGAGTGGAATGCCGTGAAATATAGACTCAGTCTTTGGGAATGCTTAGATTTCGCCAAAAAAAACGGTTTTGAATTCTATTTCGATTGGGAAAAACCAAGAACCAGCGAAGGATACTATTTGAGCAAGGGTTGCGTCGAATATTGTGCTCATAGAGCCAAAGAATACCTCAAGGTTGCTGATATGGTCTGGATGGAAACCCCAACTCCAAATGTGCCAGTTGCCAAGAGATTCGCTGAGCTTGTGAAAATGGAAAGACCATACAAATTGTTGGCCTATAACTTATCACCAAGCTTTAACTGGTCTGCCGCTGGAATGAGCAATCAAGATATTGCCAATTTCTGTGCTGATCTAGGAAAAATGGGATACACATGGCAATTCATCACCTTGGCAGGATTCCATATGAACGCTTTGGCCAGTGAGAAGTTCGCTAGAGATTATTCTGAGAGGAAAATGCTCGCTTATGTCGATAAAGTCCAAAGAAAAGAAGAGAAATATGGCGTTGATCAATTGACTCATCAGAAGTAATTCTTATTTATTTTGGAAACTTTTACTTAGTTTGTTTATTTATTTTAGATGGTCTGGTGCTGAATTGGCTGATAAACAAGTTGTCCTTGTGTCCAACGATTCCGCAACCACAGCAACTGCAGGAGAAAGCACTGAACATCAATTCGCGAAACCAAAACTTTAAGAAGGAAAGAGGAAATTAACATTAATTATTAAGAAAAGGAATTTCACTTTTTTTTTAGGAAAAAACTGAGAAAAAATTTAATTCTAAATTTTTTTAATAAACTAAATTTTTTTTTTTTCAAATTTAATTTAATTTCAGATTTCAATAAGACTCTTTGCAATTAAATCAGTTTTTTTGCACAATTCTCCTCATTTCCCATTTCTTCTCAATGAGCTTCATATAAGCATTTATAGAAAGAACCTCCGATTTCAATTTTTCAAGTTTTAGAAAAAGAAATAGATTTTTTTTTAATATTTAATGATGATTATTTTGTTTTTAAGTCAAATATTTATAGTTCTGATTTTTTTCTTATCTTTTATCCCTATCTATTTAAAATAGTAATCTAACTTCCTTAATGCCTTATAATGGTTTGGTGAATTCAACCAAACCAAAGATCGATCGGCGATATTAACGGGTAAATCATAAATAAAATAATATGGGTGGCCTTAAAATGAATTTAAAAAAATATTCAAAAATGAAGCAAACTCAAAAACAAAAAATTCTCTTTGATCCCATAATGGATTCAACATCTTCTTTAATCAGATATTGATGATTTAAAAATTTAGGCCAAATTTTCCTTTGTATAATCTTCAAAAGACCCCGTCACTTTCAATAGTTGAATCGCACATAAATCCACAAGTCATATTGATTCTTAGCTTATTTTTCGAACAATTATACTCGAGAAAAACTCTCTTGCAAAATTTTCAAGAAAAATTGGAATATCATCTTCTTGGAAATCAAGCAATCTCCATAAATTATGCAAAAAATTTGAAATGTTAAATTTTATCTTTTAAAAATAGTTATTTTTTAAAAAATTTATTCAAAATATTTTTTTCTCAAAAACTTTGAAAAATGAAAGCTTAAAACTAATTAAAAAATTAAAAAAAGTTGTGCTTTATTTTTGAAGTTTATGTTCTCTTTAAAAAAATGTGACAATTTTCATAAAGAAATTCACAAATTAACCCATATCCTTCGTTATAAAAGTGAGGAAAAAATCGATAGAGGACCCCTTTCTTCAATAAAATGTTTCTACTCAAAATATCCCAAAGTCCAATCTCCACTCACTTCTCAAGCCAAAAGACAATGCACTATATCTTCCCCGAGAAAAAGGAAATCAAACAATTTAATATTTTCAACACTGAGTGGAATCCGTTCTGAAAACTTAAAAAAAATGATTAAATTTGTCTTATCAAAAATAATTTTACCTTTGTTTTTTTTTGCTGGCGTTTCTGTTTCATTGATTTATCTCCAAATATTTCTGAATGATTACTGTTTTTATCCAAATTTGTGTGCTTGTGAAAATAAATTCACTTATATTTACACTCTAGTGAAAGAGATTATTCACAATTATGGTGCTATAATTATGATGTTATATTACGGCTCATGCTTTGCTACAAATGATTTTTGGCATAAATTTTATGTGAAGATAGCCTATATTTTAGGAGTTGTTGCTATTGTCCTCCTTTTTTCTTGGGCCAATTACCAAAGAAGGCAAGAGACTATTATTTCGCTTATGGCAATCAGTATTTTTGTTTTATTGTTCGGGATCAGTTTAATTTTAATAATATTTTTGGCTTTAATTTTCCAGGATTTATCAGCAGAATTTGTTAAAAAGGTTCTGCTTGCGTCTGCCCTGCAGCTTTATTTACTTTTCAATAGGTTTTGTTTCAAAAGCTATATTGTGATTTACATGTTGGAATTCTTGCACACATGTTGTGGGAGGGATTTAGCTTTGAATTTGTTTAAATTGCTATTGATGTTTTATTATATCATTTATGAGTTTTTGTCAAAAATGCTTTTGTTTTTATTTTTTAAAAAAATAGGAGATGAGAAATCACTTTCTTATAATATAGTCATATTTTCTATCAAATTAATTAGTATAGATTCACTTTCTACCAAAACTTTGAATATTTTGACAATGCCTTTGAACGAATATTTTTCTTGGATTTGTTTTATTTTTTATTTTTATTCATTGTTTTTGACATATTCAAGAACGAATGTTTTATTTTTATTAATTTTGAAATGTTTTCAAAAATTATTCAATCCGAAACCTATGATAAAAAACAATTTCATAGAAAAAAGAAAAGTCAAACTAGTCGAAAAATTTAAGGATATGAGAGCAGGCTGCATTTTTGAGGCAAATTTGATCGTGTTTTTAAGGATCTTATGCTTTAGAATTTGGAATTATTTCATTGTTTTTACAAATGGCTCAAATTTATATGAGAGTTGTTCTCTTAAAGAGAAACTTGATTCTTTTCAGCTTTTTGATACCAATATTATCTTAGTGATGATTGTTCACACTATAGGTATGGTGATAATGGCTATTTGTATTTATGGGTTTGAGAACACACATATTATTTTTAATTATCATATTGAAGAAATTAACTTTTTTGGAAGAATGTTTTTCTTTATTATTTGCTTTTCCTATGTAGATTATGCGTTGCAAATGTATAAGACATTTGATGAGATGAATTAATTTTCTTTTATTCATTAATTTGATCTTCGGGAAGTTATTCTACAAAAGAATATCCTGACAAGTAAAGTCAAAAGCAGTCAAATAAAACATATGAGATGTCTGAAGAGAGAAAGGGATGATTGATAAGAAAGTAAATTAAAAGTTTTATTCTATTTCATTTTAAATGGTTATGTTTTATTTTTTCGGTAATAATAACAAAAAAGAAGTTTTAAAGTAAAAAAACATTAAAAAAGTGAAATAAATAAAAATAAAATTTAGAAATCTTTTGAAGGTTTCTTCGGCTTGCTTTCTGCCTTCAATTCTTCCATTAAGCAACAAATTGGATTTTCATCATATTCAATCGTTTGGCTCGTTTTATTTGTTTTATTCGTGTTTTCTTCTAATGTGATTTCCCTTATCGGTTCTGTAAAAACATTCGTGATTTTCTTAAAGAGAGAAAATTCATTATTGCAGGATTTTTCACAATTTGAAAGGAAACTGTTTCTTAAATCAACAAATTCTTTTTTCGAAAATCCAAGATTATATTTCCCAAACATTTCTTCAGATATGCTTGACTTGTTGGACTTGTTCAATAAATCACTTGTAAAAGAGCTTCTACTTCCAATAAACATAGAATTAACCTTATCAGTCTTAATTATTTAAAAAATTATTCAGGATTATTTACTGTATTCAAATCCATGTTCTCATTGAATTCATTAGTAACTCTCAAAGTTGCACTTGCCATTTTCTTCACAGTATGAAAATCATTTGTCGATATTGTTAAATTTAAATTACTGCTTGATATCATGAATTTGTTCTTCGGAGGTTCGAAAATATATTTGGATTTAGTGGTTATTGCTGTATTTTTTTCAGTGGGGACATGGTAATCGTTATCGACATCAAGGATTTCGCTTTGGGAATGACATAAATATAGAAGATTTTGTTGATTTTTATCAAGAAACTTTTTTTCAGTGCGAACCTCAAGATGTGCGGTTTGGTGGCTTTGCATGGAGTCGGAGTAGTGCTTAAGGATCCATTTGTGGACGAAAATGTTTTGGAGGGAAATTCGCTGACCTGGGTATTTGGAAGTGAGAGAGATCACAAGCTTTTTCCCTTTTTTAATAATTTTTTTAATTAAAAATCAAATTTCCAAAATTTTCTAAAAAAATTTAAAAAATTTAAAAAAATGTGAAATGGAAGAAAAAATAGGGTTTTTTTAATATAACAAATATACCTGAACGACTTATATCATTCCATTGCTTATTCTTAAATATAATGTCTCCAATTTTATTTTTGTCCAGCACTTCCTTTGAGGTTTTCCCATAAAAAGGAGGTTTCCTTATTAACCTTTCCTTAACTTTCAATAAATTCAAATATTTTTTTCTCCTACATCATATAAAGTACGATTCCTAGACTATAAATATCTACTTTCTCATTATATTCCTCCTCGCAAAATATTTCAGGAGCTATATATCCTGGCGTCCCACAAACGACATTCAATCTTTTTTCATGATAATATTCAGCTAGGGAGAAATCGGCTATTTTAATCACTAATTCTCCAACTTTGTTCTTCGTCAAAAGAATATTATCAGGCTTGATATCTCTATGTGCAACTCCATTTGAATGCAAAAAGAACAATCCTTTCAGAATTTGGCAGAAAAGTCTGCAGATTTCTGTTTCAGATAAGCTTTCTGACTTAATTTTTTTGTAAAGGTCCCCTTCAGTCATATATTCAAAAATCAAAATGATCTCTTCTTTCTGCTCATATATCTCATAAAGCTTTATTATATGAGCGTTTTTCGGCAGAGATTTAAGGATATTGACTTCTCTGAACATATAAGCCTTTTAAGTTTTAAATTGTAAGCAATATACTTAATAAAATGAAAAAAACCTTGTATTCTTCCCGTAGGCTAGGTATTTTGATGTGTTTTGCAGCCATAAAATTGTTGGATTCTAAATGCTTTACTTTGTATACCTAAAAATAATATTAAAATTCATGAAAATTTATTATAAAATAAAAAATATCAAAAAAAATAGTTATATCAACCAAATTGAACCTATAAATGAAAGAACTAAAAAAATTCAATATTTTCGCATACAAAAAAATTAAATATAAAAAAAATTAAACTTGAGAAAAATTTCCTTTGCCAAGAACCTCTAAAATTTTATAATTGCTTTGAAAATCTGTAGAAATACAATATAATTTCAAAACACTGATGAATTTTGTTATTGTGTTTTGTTTATTAGAAAAAAACTCATGTCTATGGTTGAATTTCTCCAAAGAAAACCAAGTTTTTGATTTATCATAATCAATTTTCAAGAAATTCATCAGATCATAATAAAAAAGCGATGATGAACCTTTTGTCTTTTTATATTATTATCGTTATTTTTTTCTAAATTTATAGAGCTTATATTTTTACTGTGGAACAGACCAATTTTCGATCAACTATCTTAAAATAGTTTATGGAAATAGCACCATTTTTTGATTTAATGTTAAGTTCACCTTCATATAACACATGTTTTTTAGGGTTTAAAGTTGCTTTTGTGCTTAATTTTTTTGTGAGTTTAAAGGTGAGTGGCGAGATTTCAAGAAATTTGTCAAAAATTGACATAAATATGTCAGTGTCAGCAATCTATTTTTTTTTAATAAGAAGTCCAAAATAATACACTTAAAAAAAAATTTTGATAAATTTAATAAATAGTTATAAAAAAAGGCATTAAAAAAATCTACAAATTTTTGTTTATGCTTAAAATCAAAAAATGAAATTTATTAAAATTTTATTTCTTTTCAAAAGTTTTTCTTATTCCAAGCATAACTTTTCGAACGAACCCATCCCTAATTAGTGAAATTTATGATAGATTTAAACAAATCAACACCCAAACACCTACAACCAAACATTCACGATTTATTGCATCAGAGGATTGAAGATGATTTAATTGATTTAGGGTTGAAATAAATAATTTAGTTTCAAAAAATTAAAAAAATAAATTATATCGAAAAAATCGAAATTTTAAAGCATCAACAAATTGCTTCAATAATAAAAAAATATTTTCATATTATTTTGTATTAATTATCAAATGAAAACCCAAAAACCTGATCTTTCATTGATCTATTCATACCAAGTCGACAAACAGTTTTTAAATTATTCTTTGATTTTGTTTCTTATTCAAAGCTATAGGTTGATGTCAACATGAAATTGAAAAAAATTGAAAAAAAACAAAATAAACTAAAGAACGGTATTAAATTTTTGTCTCTTCTAATAAGCCTTTCCATATTCAGATCTTTCCACGAATCATTATAACCAAATGATGAAAAATAGAGTATTTCAAGCAAGAATTGAAATGAAATTAGCGAAACCCAAAACTTCAAATTTGATTCCTCATGAGACTCAGTCAAAAAATGTTCTTCCTTTCATTGTGGAAGTCTTAATTTTAATTTATACGTATTTCCACAATAATAATTCTCTTCAGGATTATCGTGATCAAATAAGACAAACTCTGTTGGACAACAATTCGAAAAGTCTATTTATGGGATCCCCTTCCAAAATATCTCATTTTCCCTCACGTGTTTTCGACCAAACAACTTCACCTTTCACTTTTGAAGAACGAATATTTTCTCCATTCAAAAAAAACAAATTAAATTGATTTCTTTTTTTTTAAAAACCCGAATTCAAAAAAATAAATTTAAAAACGATAAAACCCTCAAAAATTATAAAAAAAATTCCAAAAACATAAATTTAAAAAAGAATTAGCAATTCTAATGAAAACTTTTGAATCGTCCAAAGTTCCCTTCGGTGGTATCACAGATTTGGAAGGCGCGAAGCAAGTGGCTCGCCGTCTCTTTGAACAATACGATCGAGACCGTAATGGTCTGCTCGACAGTATCGAGGTGGCTCCAATGATGGTTGATGCCTATCGAGCAATGAACAAAGGTTTCAACCCATCAAAAGCTGATGTAGATACTTATTCAAGAATTTTGGATCGAAACAATGATGGAAAGGTCACCCTTCAGGATTTAGAGGAGTTAGCAGTGAAGTATTTAGTAGGAGGTGAGATCAGAATGGAAAGAAAAGAAAAATCAGAGGTGGTGAAACGAGCTGCTCCTGTATACAGTCCACAAGTGGAACAAAGATTGGATGTGGCAAGAAGACTATTTAGAATGTTCGATAGAGATGGTAGCGGGTTTTTGGATGAGGAAGAAATACCTAATTTGATGATTGAAACCTACAAAGCTATGGGGATGAATAATTATTCACCGTCGAGGGATGATGTGAAATCTTGGATTGCTATGGGTGATACGAATAAAGATGGAAGAGTTAGTTTGGGAGAATATGAGGAATTGATTCTGAGATCTTTGAGAAATGCAGGGATTAAAATCGATTAATGTGAAGGCTTTTTTTGTTTTTTCAGAAATTTTTTAAGGGACAGAAAAAAGAAAAAAAATTTAAAAAATAAGAAATTCTCAATAAATTTTATTTAATAGTGAAACAAATGATTTTTTTAATAAATAATGGAGCTTTTAATTAAATTTCTCTCTAAAATAGAAAAAAAATAATTCAATTCAATAAATTATTTATTATTTTAAAAAAATGAAGTTCAAATGATCAGCAAGACTCTTGCCAATGGAGAATTCAGTGTCTGAAGGAAATACAGAGAAACTGTTCTATCAACTTTGGGAACAGATAAAGGAAAAAAAATACTTGAGAAATAAAAAATAAATTTACAACAGAAAAAAAATAAGAAAATTAAAAATCAAAAATAAATCCAAAAAAAAAAATTGAAATGATTGCAAGATTTTCCAAACGTTTATTTCAAAGCCGAGTTTCGACAAAAAGCTCATTTTCAACCAAAAGCAATTGTCATCTGGGTCTAATGCAAATAGAATTCTACAAAGAAAATGGCTATATGGTATTTCCAAATCTGATTTCAGAGGATTCAATCGATGAATTAAAATCTCACACATCTGAAATGATCAGGGACTTTAATGTCAAAGACAACCTTTCCTTCTTCCAAACAAACGCAAGCCGTGGAGCTGATTTTATTCATACCGGTGATAAAATCCACTTTTTTTTCGAGCCAGAAGCTATAGATCCCAAAACTAAAGCCCTGACAGTGGATAAACAACATGCCTTTAATAAAATCGGCCATGCGATGCATGATTTAGACCCAATTTACAAAAAATTCTCACATCAAGACATTTTCAAAACTATTTTAGAAGGAATTGGCTACATAAACCCAATTCTTTGTCAAAGCATGTATATTTTCAAAAGCCCAAAGATAGGACAACAGGTGCAACCCCATACTGATAACACCTATTTAATAACAAGCCCCTCAAGTTGTTGTGGTATATGGATCGCTTTAGATGATGCCAAAAGAAGCAATGGCTGTTTATGGGGAGTCCCAGGCTCACATAAACAAAAAACTACACATTTTATGAAAAGAAATAAAGAGGCTACTGAGACTTATTTTGAAGAAACCGACCCTAATAAAACAAAGAGTTATGATATTGAGAATGGTGTGCCTTTGGAAGTACCAAAGGGATCAGTGGTTGTTTTACATGGAGATTTTTTGCATTATAGCAAGGATAATAGATCGAATGAGACCAGACATGCTTATACAATGCATTTTGTCGAAACAGAAAAAACCGTATGGGATGAAGGAAATTGGCTACAAAGAGGAGGAAATTTACCTTTTAGATCGTATTTTAACGAATTTTGAGTTGAAAACAAGTTTTAATAAAAGATTATTTTTTTTATATAACATGAAAATATAAAAAAAAAATTGAGGAGTGAACTCAGTTAAATGATAAAAAAGTTTTAATTCTTTAAATCCATCTAAAAGATTTCTTGCATATAATTTAATTAAATTTTTATTAGTTTTTTCATTCTTACCCCAATCTCCAAATATGGAAAAAATCATGAATTTCTATTCGGGACTCAAAATTCCAGCAGCCAATCGTCACACAACATCCCCAACCTTCTCATCTCCAAACGTGTCTCCAACTCGGAAAGATATCGACGAAGATTTCGAAAACCTCTCCCCGATATATAAAAAGCAAAATATTCCTGCCGAAAAAGTCAAGGAATGCATGAAGGATTTGAAAATCTTACAAATAAACAAAATCAAGTATGAAACAGATGAATCTGAGCTTACACTCCCTGAAGGTTCTTTTTATTTTTGAATATAAATAAAACTATCCATATTTACATAGAAACAGTTGCAAAGACAACCACAGAGCGAAAAAATGAGGAGAAAAAACACACAATTAATACCCTGGAAAATGATATAAAAGCATTTAGTTCATGCAATAGTTTAAACAAAGAAGAAGATAAAAAAAAAGCATATCGAGAATTACTGACTCCTGTAAACCACGACCCTTTAAATAAAATAAAAGAAATTGAAAGAACCATTTCTGATGCAGAAGCTGAAAGAAACATAAATGTGCTTTATAAAGAGAAGGAGAATAATATCAATAACCATCCTTTTCGACATTTGATCTATTCTCCAAACGTCACAGAATCAATTTTTACACGTTTTCTTATTTTAACGCATCGTGGGCTTGTTTATGCGAAAAAATGCCTCAAACAACCCTCTGAAAAGTTCATAAAAACGAAACAAATCATGTTAAAAGACTTAAAAAGTAATATAATGCAGAGAGAAAAATATTAACATTAAATTATTTTTAGATGTAAAAAAAAAGACTCTCTTCTTGGATCTGGATGAAACCCTTATTCACACATGTCAATTAAAGCAAAACCCAGAACATGTGATACTATTGCCTGTTGAAAACGGGAATAAAATATCAGTAAATTATGAAAACTCTAATTTTAATTAGTTTGTTTTTTCTTGAAAGGTTGGCATAAATGTTCGACCTTATTGTCTTGAATTCCTTGAAGAAATAAGCATTCTATATGAAATCTATATTTTCACAGCTTCTTCTTTAGATTATGCGACTGAAATCATTAATTTCATTGATTTTGAAAGGAAATACATCTGTGGGCTTTTAGTTCGAGAAAATTGCATGGAGACTAAAATAGGGTTCTTTATCAAAGATTTGAGGGTTGTGCAGAATAGGGCGCTAAAAGATATGATAATTGTAGACAATTTGGCTCATTCGTTTGGGTTTCAAATCGATAATGGGATTCCGATATTGGAGTTTCATGATGATAAAAACGATAAGGAATTGAAGAATTTGTGCAGTTATTTGATTGAAGCATCCTCGTATGATGATTTGCGTGAGTTTAATCGAAAAAAACTGATGCTGAATGAGTTTGCAGAAATGAAATTGGAGGATATTAAAATTTAAAGGAAGATTATAACATTTAATAATATTTTGCTCACTATTTTCATAAATTTTCTATATTTTTATTCAATTTCCAATTCTTTACAAAAAATTTTTTTTATTAATAAAAATAAAATTTTCTTTATTGTAAAAATCATGAAAAACCCTCAAAGAAAGTACAATTGTCCTGAAAAAGGTTATGAAGATTATGAGATCAATCCGCAATTTAAACCTCACAAGATGACTAATTTAAAGATATCCCAAGCAAGTCAAACCTTCTTTCGCATAAAAAACCTTGCCACTCCCACAATAAAAGCCTCACATTATAGAACAAACACTATGAACTCCAATCGCTATCTCAATGAAGATTTTCCCAAAGAGAACCAAAACGACATTTTTGGTGAATTATCCAAAAAAGTTTATTATTTATAACATTTCTTTCAGATTTCAACCTGAAAAAAAGCATTAATCTTGATGATTTCATGAATGACCATGACGTTAAAATGAAGAATATAGAGAATTTGGCAAAAATTAAGCGAAAATGCAATGAGTTTCTAGAGAGCGAAGACAAAATAATGTCATCAGAAACAGTTCATTATCTCTTCAAAGGGGTTAAGATACTCTCAAAGTAACAATACTTTCTAAAAGATTTTAATCTGATATAGTCATGATTTCGAATATAAAGAACTTATTTCAATGTACCCTATCTTATTCCAGAATGCGTTATATATCAATTCTGAACTGTTAAACGAATATAAAAGTATAATAGATCAATTTGACAATGAAAGAATAAGTATATTATCGAACTTTATATATGAATATATTCAAAAACAATAAAAAATAGAAAATTATTTGAAACTGAATAGGATCAATAAATGTCCCTACACAGTTTTTTGTGGTTGTTTATTAGAAGAGCACAGAAATAAACTTACTGGGTCACAATCCACAATCACAAGCCTTTTAAAGAAAAATCAAGGTAAAGAAATATTAATAACTTTTATCATTGAGAAATTTTATCATAAGAACTGACTGACGCCAATAAAAAAACAATGGATCAATTAATAGATTTGCAAGAAGCCATCACGCAAATGAAAACACATGAAAAAACTAGTCCGCATTCAACAAAAATCCATCAAATGCAGCTGGAATTGGCAAAAATGGAAACCGAGAACTCTGAGCTCAAAATCAATCTTGATATCACGACCCTTAGATCCTCTGCACTGGAGAACGATATGTTTGAATATAAGTCCCGATTGGAATACCTGCAAAATGCTAATAATCAAAATGAAGATAAATTAGACATTTTGGCAGCAGAAAAAGAAAAAATAATAAAGGATTATGAGAATAAAATCACGAATTTTAAAGCCTTTAAACAACAAGCAGGAGATCTAAAGAATGTTTTGGACAAAATGATCATGAAAATGTCGACAATAAAGAACCATTTTCTTAAATCACAACAAGAAAAATCGGATTTAATACAAGAACGTCATGAGTTAGTCATACGTGCAGCCGCAGGCTTTGAAAACCTCACTCCAAGACCCAATTACTCGAGCCTTTGCTTTGAAAAAAACCTAAAATTATCGAATCTTGTGCCAAAATCTGATAAAACAGATAAAAAGAAGAAAAATACATCAATTTTCATTGTGGATGGTCTTTTGAGTAAAATTTGTGAATATCAGGCTAAAATCGCATTAATGGACTCAGAGTTGAAAGATAGAAAAAAAATGGGCGTTTCTCCTTCACAAGTGTCTTCTCTAAGGAAAGGAAGTATTTCGCAAATTAATCAAAAAGTCTCATTTAATAGGGTTGTTGGGTCTATTTCCCCGAATAAATTGTCAAAGATGCTAACTTTAGAAAGCATTGAAAAAAAATCGAAGTTTGTTAGTATTGGGCAGGAGGATGAAGTGAAAAGCTCCAGTAATGCAGAATCTCCGAATAAATACGAAATGTTTGACTTCAAGATGGATTTGAAAAAAGAGGGGATGGATGAGGAACACATGGTTACAGGAGATGGGGAAGAAGCTAAAGAGACTGAAAAGATTATTCAGGATATTATTGAAAGCAAGAAAATGATTGAGCTGTTTGAAATTAATAAATTATGATTGGATTTTAATAAATAGAATTGAATTATAATATTTTAAATGGAAATCCACAATAAATTTGATTTCTTTATTATATGGATAAATTTATCTATTTAGTTATTTATTGTTGTTGACCAAAGACCTTATACATTTGTAACGTATAATCGGCATATGAAAAGCACACAATAAACAAAAGCAATCTTCCAAATATGTTGATCTCCTCAATATGATAGTTAAATAAAAGATTTGATTTCTTGTATCCATAAATCAAAATCCCTAAAATTACCAAAACACTCGTATGGGTAATCATCAATAAAATAGTATTAATGTCAAATAGTTCAAAAGAATTCATTTTTTCCTTCAGAGAACAATCTTCATATAAATTGGGATAATCAGTGAACAAGAAGAAATGATTGGAGATTTTAAAACAAATAATCCTCAAAAACACGATAAGATTTGTTTCAAAAATGCAACCACTGCGTAAATCCTTAAATCTTTGGGATTTGGATTCTTCACTTGGTTTTGAGGGTGGAAGTTTGAAAATTTTCCTAAATAAATTCAAAAAAACACTGATCAAAATATTGGTTCTTGTATAGACTGAAAATATTGAATAAAAATAAAAAATAAGACAGATCCATGAAAGCAAATCGTCAAGAGGGATCGTCAAAACGTTCAAAGCTTTTGAGGAAAGAACATCAATGCTAACCAATTTCAAATAGAAAATTATGATATTGAAAGAAACGAGATTTTCAGAAGAAATATCTTTGAAGAAGGAAAAGAGGAAATATTTTGATAAATTTTCATAGAAAAGAAAATAATAAATCATTAAAAATGTCTTAAACATATTTATGCTCAAATTCACTTCAAAATGATTTTGCAAGGGCTTTAAAATATAGAGATTTGCAAAGCTTCGAAAATAATATCGATGAAAGAATAAATAAAGCTGTAAAAGCGATGAAACTATCAATCTTTTCAAAAATTGTTTGGAAAACTTTTTGAATAACAAACCCAAAATTATGATAAAAAAAAAGTTTCCCAAAAACAAAAGCAAACCATTCATCATTGCTAATAGAGACAAAATTGGTTTTTTTCTATTTTTATAACTTGACCAGCTATATAGAGTTAAAAGAATTAAGACTAAAACAATATAGATTATTTTTATATAGATTCGTTTATAAAAACTATCAGTCACAAAAGATGCGGCATAATAAAGGCCAATAAGAACCGGCAAATAAGTATGTAAAGCTTCTTTAATTAACACATAAAGAAAAATAAGAATATTATCACAAGCACATATTTCAGGACTAAAACAATAGTCATTTACAAAAACCTGCAGATAAATCAAACCAAAGCAAACACCTGTAAAAGAAAACAAAGGCAACATTATTTTTAAGATCACGAATTTAACTAGTTTTTTGAACTGTTCTTCGCCCTTTAATTCATCATTCATTGTTATTGTTGAAAAAATATTGTTTGGATTTAAAGACGTATGTCTTAAGGTATGAACGTTTTTTAGGCTATAAATTTGTAAAAAATTTTTTTTTGGGATGATATCAGAGTTGTTCTTTATTATATTTTGCGATTTTTTTCTTTCGCTTTTTAATACCATATCGTTTTTGTCGTTATTTGTATGATCGGGAAAAAGGGAGAGGTGGATTTCGGATTGATTCGTGATTTCAATAGAAGTTTTCATTTTTTTACTCATATTTGAATTCCAATTTTAAAATAATATTTTGCAAATTAATTATATAAACAAATTTTAAGCAATGAAACAAACTATTTTTGAATTATCTTAGAAAAAAACGACAAAGTATGATCTTTAAAAAATTAAACATGAAATTTTAAAGTCATAAACATTAAAAAAGATTAAAATTCTTTTAACTCTATCACCACCTCTCAATTCTTGAAAAATTTATAATCAAAGACAGATAATTTCATTAAAATGGTAAAGAATAGTAAAAAATAAACGATCTTAGGTTTTCTGTTTCTGCAAAAACTAAACGTACGTAATAATGTCTATATTCAGATCATTTTTGTGAATATACGTCAAAATCTTTTCCAAAATGTCCAAAACAAAAAAATAAATGTCCCAAAAAAAAATTTGATAAAATAATTAATTTTTTTTTTTAATAAAATGTTATTAGGGAAACCAATTACAAATGGAATTTTTTTGTTGATTAGAGGTTTTTTTTTTTTTTATTTTATTTTTAATAATAATTTATCTATAAGAAAAATGTTTTTTTTAAAAAATATTTTCAAAAGCAACTCGATGAAAAATTAAAGAAAAATAAATTTAAAATGACAATACTGTACTTTTTTTTTCCCC
>JFJP01012188.1_pt1 | contig 21340 bp, 19 predicted proteins | sample 431651 | NCBI WGS metagenome assembly JFJP01 (sample SAMN02602958, study PRJNA72255) | Microbial mat metagenome, whole genome shotgun sequencing project. | biome: fresh water; feature: sink hole; material: water; isolation source: purple microbial (photo- and chemosynthetic) mats found in...
CCATGATGAGGCAATGCGCGCGCGACTGTCAACGCGTATACATCTTTTGCTCCAGCCGAAAGCAGTGCTTCGGCGCTGGACGATAAAGTTGAGCCTGTTGTAGAGACATCATCCAATACGAGGATGTTTTTCCCGCTTACCCCCGCTGCTTGAAATGCGCCAAGGACATTTTTCTGGCGTTCCTGTTTTGACAGCCCCACCTGCGAGCGCGTCTCTTTACGGCGCATCAGTGCTTTCGGTGCGAATTCGATGTCCAACGCCATTGCGAGCGGCTCTGCAATCATTCCAGCCTGATTATATCCCCGTTCCTTCATTCTTTGCCGACCTAACGGAATTGGAATCAGCATATCGATGCGCCAGTTTAATCCCTTCACAAAATCAGTCATCTGGGCAGCAAGAGCGTCACCCATTGAAAAGTCACGGTAATATTTCAATTTATGCAATGCCTGTTTGACAGGGTCATCAAAAACAGCCCAGGCGCGCAAGGCGCGAAAATGCGGTCTTTCTGTGCGGCAGATACTGCAAATTCCATCGGTATTCTGTGGGAGACCGCATATTTCACACACGGTTCCATTCAAAATTTGCACTTTTTGCTGACAATTCATACACCAGCGCGAACCAACCTTTCCACAGCCTCCACAAACTGGCGGGAAAAGCAAATCAAGCGCATTCGAAGTCAAACGATGCAGTATGTATGAAACTTTTTTCAATTCCGCCTCTCCAAAAAAGCGGCTATCGTTTGTTGTCTTTCTGAAAGCTAGCCGCCCAATATTGGACCAAAAGCGCCTGCAATCTGAAATGCAGCAGGAGCCATAAGAATAATCATAATGGACGGGAAGGTCAACAAAGCCATTGGGATAATCATCTTGACTGGCGCTTTGTGAGCCAGTTCTTCTGCAAACTGACGCCGCTTCATGCGCAACTGGTCAGATTGAATACGAAGTACCTTTGCCAAACTCACACCCAATATTTGACTTTGGATCACAGCTGCGACAAAGCTGGTCAATTCAGGCAAACCAAGCCGGTCAGCCATATCGCGCAATGCTTCGCGCTGTGTTTTTCCCAATTGAACTTCACGAATGGTACGTCCAAACATGACTGATAGTTCGTTTTCCCATTTTTCAGCCACCTTCGACATTGCCGCATCAAAACCCAATCCCGCTTCCACGCAAATGGTCAATAGATCAAGCGCGTCGGGTAATGCCTTGCGCACTTCGTTTTGACGGGCATTGATCCGACTCTGCAACCATAATTGTGGAAAGAAAAATCCGATGACAGTAAATGACCCTACGATAAGAATGGTTCTGCCAATGGTCCATGGGCTTGATGAAAGGAGTGAAATCATCAATAATCCGCCGCCAAAAATCGCAGCACCGACAAAACGGGTTGCCAAAAAAGTTGCCGCGTCAATACGCCCGGGATTCCCAGCCAGTTCCAATTTGAGCGTGGTCTCTTGCAAGAGTTTCTGCGGCGTAAAGCGTGTTGATATTTCGCCGATCTTTTCTATAATTGGAAGGAGCACTCGTTCTGCAAAAGGCTGTTGCAACTCGATTTGTTCGAGGGAAACCGCTTCTCCGCGCTGAGTTGCCTCGGCGAGGCGAGCCATCACGGGATCAATATCCTCTTCCTGCTTCATGCGAGAATAACGAAACCCCATGACAACAAGCGCCACAAGACCACCCACAACCAATATGCCAACAATAATCCCAATAGCCATATTACACCTCGATATCTGCAATCTTCATCATGATAAAGTAGCTTGTAAAAATCAAACCAAGAACCACACAAATAATGGCGGCGGTAATGATCGGTCCGCCTTTTGTAACAGCCATTAGGTATTCTTGATTGAGGAACCATAATACAAGAACAAGGAAAAATGGAATCATGGAAAGCACACTTCCAGATGTACGAACCTGAGATGTTAGTACCCGAACCTCGCCCTTGATACGAACACGCTCACGTATGGTGAACGAGATATTATCCAAAATTTCTGAAAGATTACCGCCGACTTCGCGTTGAACGTTAATGGCGGTGATTACGAAGTCAAGGTCTTCACTTGGAATACGCCGCAACAGGTTGTCCAATGCAGTTTCCATTGAAATACCAATCTGCATTTCCTGAATCACACGTCGAAATTCATCGCAAATCGGCGCTGGCAATTCCTTGCTGATCGCCTCCATAGCCTGCATGGTCGAATATCCAGCACGCAAGCCATTAACCATCAGGTTCAACATATCAGACAATTGATCATTAAATTTTTGAAGGCGTTTTTTTTGTTGCGACTTAACATACATACCCGGAGCAAACGCGCCGATAATTGCGCCAATTGCGGCGGAAACCGGGTGTTGATTTCCCAGAAACCACGCCACAAGACCGGTGACCAATATGGATACGATGATCAGGACAAAATACTCGCCCACCTTAAATTTCATATCTGCGCGAGCAAGACTGCGCGCAATTTTATCTCCAAAGGATGTCTTTTCAACCCGCTTGGAAACCCAATCTACAAGTACAGAATTTTTAGCCTGACGATCTATGCTGCTTTTATCATCATCATCCAGGTATTGAGCAAGACGTTTTTCAACAAGGACACGCTCGCTATTCGACGAGACAACAACGCCGACAATCAACAAAATGATTAATACAACACCGCCTATGATAATAATCGAGGTCATCATGTGTAATTTTCCAAAATATTAATAAGGCGTTTAATAACGACGCCGTTCGCCGATGCCGAAAATGGAAGGTGGCAGGTGAATTCCGGCAGCCTCGATCTTATCCATGAACTTCGGGCGCAATCCGGTAGGGCGTGTGCGCCCTATAATTCTTCCATTTTCAGTACCGGTTTGCTCAAACGTAAAAATATCGGTCATGGTAATCACGTCGCCTTCCATACCACTTACCTCTGTGACCGTAGTGACCTTACGACTTCCATCCCGCATACGCGCCTGCTGGCAAATTACATCAACCGCGCCAGCAATCTGCTCACGGATCGCCCTAACCGGCAGGTCCATGCCAGCCATAAGGCACATGGTTTCTATACGTGAGATTGCGTCACGTGGGGTGTTGGCATGGGCTGTGGTCATCGAACCGTCATGACCCGTATTCATTGCTTGCAACATGTCCAGGGTTTCACCGCCGCGGCACTCACCTACAATGATTCGTTCAGGGCGCATACGAAGTGAATTCATAACCAAATCGCGAATGGATACCTCGCCACGTCCTTCAATATTAGGAGGGCGGGATTCAAGTGTAACCACATGCTCCTGACGCAACTGCAACTCAGCGGCATTTTCAATAGTTATGATGCGTTCGTCATCAGGAATAAAACCAGAGAGCACATTTAAGAGTGTGGTTTTGCCTGAACCAGTACCGCCAGAGATAACAATATTTAAGCGGGCTTCCACACATGCCTTTAGAAATTGCACTGCTTCATTCGTGATTGATCCAAATTGAATCATTTGCTCAATTGAAATTGGATTCTTTGAGAATTTACGAATGGTCAACACAGGTCCAACCAATGAAATAGGGGGAATCACTGCATTGACACGGGAACCATCCTGCAAACGCGCGTCTACGTACGGGCTAGACTCATCAATACGGCGCCCTAGTGGAGCAACAATACGATCAATAATACGCATTACGTGGTCATTGCTTTCAAAAGTAATCGGGACGCGATGCAGTTTGCCTTTACGTTCAATATAGATATTCTTGGGTCCATTCACCATAATTTCGGTGATCGTATCGTCTTCCAATAAAGCCTGCAACGGTCCCAAGCCAAGTATTTCTGCGGCGATCTGTTCAAACAAGCGCGCGCGTTCGGGTCTGGAGAGAACAATATTTTCTTCCGCCAGAATTTGTTCGAATAAATCCTGAATGGTGCGTCTAACATCATCCGTTTTGGTCGCATCCATAGATGGATCAATTTCGGCAAGCAGCTTGTTCTGAACACGGGTCTTTAAATCAAAATAGGAACCGGCTTGCGGAGATGTGATTGGAGCGCTAACCCGCCTGGCTTGCAACGACGAAAGACGAGAACTATCGCCTGAACCAGGTGCCCCACCTGTTCCTCCCGGTTGTTTTGGCGGAGTAGGCGATGGTGTAGCGCCATCCTGTTGACCGCCACCTTGACTCTGTTCAATACGTCGAAGCAATGACATGATAAATCTCCTTAGCGCTTACCTGATATTTCATTTTCAGACTCTAAAGTAGTCAGTCGCGCCCGAACTGCCTCAGCCAGTGAAAAGATACCCCTTCCCACAGGCTGGGCTTTGTTGTCCAACATAAAAGGCACACCACGATTGACTGCCGTAATCACGATCTTCTCGTCAAGTGGTATCGTAACCGATATTTCATGTTTGAGGTTTTCACTTACCCGTTCCGGCGTAATTCCAATACGCTTATCATATCGATTCATGGTAAAGACAACGCGTTCTTTTCCAACGCCCATGGTTTGCAGCAGGTCAAGAAATAATCGCGCATTCTTAATGGATGGAATTTCCTGTGTGGTCACCAGCACGATCACATCACTGATGTCAAACATGGATAAAACTACATCCGATAGGATATGGGAGGTATCAACCACAATATACGCATACATCTTTTGTAGATATTGCACTACTTTGGTAAATTGCTCTGTTGAAACCTTGTCTGCCATTTCAGGGCGTTGCGGTGCGGCAAGAATACGGAGACCAGAGGCAGCATGGTTAATTAATATCTCTTCAACAACATCCGGCTCTAATTCGTCAACACGCGGAGCCAGTTCAAGAATTGTATTCTTGCCCTGCTCATTGACAAAAATCGCCACATCACCAAATTGCAAATTCGCATCCACAAGCGCAGTACGCGTGTCTTCATTATTCAATGCGATCGCCAAATTTACGGCAATTGTTGTACACCCCGTCCCCCCTTTCGGGCTGTATACAGTTATTACTTTACCTTTTGAAACAGAAGCATAACTTGCCGCCGCACTCGATGCGCCAGCCGCAGATGCCGTTGGGTGCTGTTGTGCTCCCTTGAGACGCTCGGCGTGAGCCATTTCGCCTGCGCGTCGGATAGCAGATATTAATTCATCGCCCAACGGCGGCTTGGTCAAAAAATCGCGCGCGCCAGCCAGCATTGCTTTTCGCATGTAATTCTGGTCGCTCTGTACAGACAGAATCACTACTTGAATATGGGGTGATTTTTTTCGGATAATATCTGTCGCAGTAATGCCATCAATATCCGGCATGTTGATATCCATCAGCACAACGTCGGGGTCTAATTCCTGCGCAAGCTGGATACCTTCCTTTCCAGAACGCGCCGCGCCAACAACGTCAACATCCGATTCAAACTGTAATAGTTTACGAATATTCTCGCGGGTTTCGGCAATATCATCAACAACGAGTATACGAACTTTATCTACGGCCATATAACTGCTTCCATTTGTTCCGAAAATCTAAGTCTAAGGTTGCTGCCATTTAAACGTAATTTGGCAGAGGTCAGAAGGTATTCTTATCCAAAACTGCCCAAAACAATTCTACTACTATGGCGTCACAATCGTCTCAACAGGCGGCAATAAATAAGAAAGCGCGGGCTGCAATGCGTATGGAAGTTTTGCAGGAACAGGAATATTGTATTGGCTAAGTAGGAATTGCAAAGTAGCCGATTCTGTAGACTGACGCGCCTGATCATTTGGATTGCGCAGCGTCATTGAAAGCCGAGTTTGTGTCCTGTTGTTGACAGGGGTTCCGTCCGGGCTTACATACTGTATATTAAGCAGGTATGTCAATGTAATCGAATCTTGTGGAGTAACCATCAGGGTAATAATATCCGGCGGAGAAGTTGGCACAGGGTTTCCCTCTGCATCTGTAGGGGGAACGGAAGGTGTATCTATCGTCGCACCCTTATCACGCGAGAAGTTACCCAATTTCATGACGATTACATCCTGCAACAGCGTCTGGCAAACCATGCGCGGGCGCTGGGTTTCTGAGGGTAGTAAATAATAAGGCTGCTGAAGCGATGGATCCAACTCCAACCTGCCTTGTGCAGTGCCCCCGGCAGCAACGCCAAGCGAAAGAATAGGTGTAGTGCTTTCAGCCTCAAAGCCTGTTCCTGTTAAAGCCGCTGTCATATTGGGCAGCATTGTTTGAAACGTTGGGTCTATATCGACGAAGAGGAAGCAGGCATTAAGATTGATATGCGCGCCATCGGTAATTGCATATCCAGATAAGGCAAAGCGATTAGTCGGGATGGATATGGCTGTCATTCCAGGCGGGATTAATGCCGCCCACGTTGGTCCCGGAATGGTTACCGATGATGATGAATCGCCAACCATCGCCTGTGTAATCATGACACCCTGATCAAGCGGAAACTTAGCGACCTTCCCTACAAGCGCAGACTGCTCATCAGCAGTAAACATCACCTCAACCACATTTTCAGGAGCGATGTTTATTGTCGTAATCAGGTCGGCTGTGATAGGTCCTCCCTGAGCAATAGGTTGTGCGGCAATATACACCTGAGTGTAAACAGGCGCAACTACCTCTGCCGGTTTTAGGTATTGGTTATAAGCTACAAACGCGACCACCGCAGCAATAATGATGATCAGAAATACGAAAATCAGGGTTCGACCACGACGCATAAGACTCTCCTCTTTTCAAAATGCTATAACAGCATGTTTTATAACACGTTCATTATACAAGAAAAATGACAAAAACATAATTGACAATTCAGCCACTTAAAATCTCTTACGAGAAAGCCGGCATAATGTACAGCATAAATCAAAATATACCCCCAAGAAAAGGATTTGAAGGCTGGCAAACAGAAAGTCCCAGTCTCGAATCCTCGGTAAATAATAAGGGCGTGCTTCATTATCAGTTGAATCTTGCAGTTTGTAACGTGTTTCGTATCCCGTAGGGGTAAGCCTTCAAACGGAAGTGTTCCTGCAAATTGCTGTGATTAAAAACATTTTTAACACGGATTTCACTGATGTACACGGATTTTTCTCAACTCATTTGAAACGCACCCAAATAATAAGTGGGGCTCTATTCGAATAGAGCCCCACTTGTATAGCCTGATTCAGACCCTGGATAAGCTCGAATTGATCAGACTAAATGTATTACCAATTACGGGACCAAGAACCAACAGTGCAACAAGAACAACGATAGCAACCAAGACCAAAATAAAAGCGTACTCGACTAGCCCCTGTCCCTTTTCCTTTTGGGAAAACAACATTAAATTCACCTCCTTTCCTATTTGGCATAAAAAACAACTGCAAGAAACCTTACAAAACTTATAGCATATTATACAGTTTTCCAAACAGATAAAACAAGTACCCAAAAAGCCCTCCGCCTACAATATTGTTAAGCGGTTGAGAGATATTGCGGCAAATAAGAAAAAAAACGTATCTTCTCAATATTTTGGGGCGCATATCAGACTTCCGAAGTCTTCGAGACTTCGGAAGTCTCACTCACCCCAACTTTTTGAGATGATACGAAAAAACTACATTTTCGATGGCACACTAAAGGAAATTCGAGACCCGGAGCCTGCGGCGCTGTCAATTTCAAAGTTTCCACCCAGCATTTCTGCGCGTTCACGGATGAGTTTTAGCCCCAAACTGGAGGAATCTTTTAGCGTTTCGGGGGCAAATCCCTTTCCATTGTCTTCAACATTTACGCGAATGAGTTCATTACCAAGGTCAACCTGAACCTTGATTAAGTTAGCCTGACTGTGACGGGATGCATTTCCAAGTAATTCCTGCACAGCGCGGAAAATCATAACTTCCAAATACGGCTCAAGGCGACGCTCTGATCCGGTGACCGTCACACTCACTTCCAACCCGGCTTGCTCTTTGAAGGCATCTGCATATTTTCGCAGGGTTGGAACCAAGCCCAGATCGTCAAGCATCATGGGACGTAATTCAAAGATAAAGTTGCGTACCTTTTGAAAAGTACCCATAGCAGATGTTTTCAAGTTCCCCAGTTCGTCCTTTGCCTGAACCGGATCTACATCCAAAAGGCGCATGGCAATTTCGGTTTGCAGAATGAAATTTGACAGTGCCTGGGCGGGACCGTCGTGCATCTGGCGCGATAGCCGCTGGCGCTCTGCCTCTTGTGCATTGACGATCATCTCAATCCCTGCCATTTGGCTTTTGACGTTTGTCGCAGCGGCAGACGAATTTGCCGCGTCGCCACCCACACCACCCGATACTATTTTTTCCAAAATTCCCTTATATTTTTGAAGGTGGTCTTTGTCGTTTTGGAGTTTCTCCAATTGACCACGCATCACAAAAAGCCGCTGCTGAACATCCAAAGCAGAATCATAAGACATCTTGAGGTCTTCAAGCGTTGTATTTTGTTTTTGCGCCTGTTGAAGGTGCGAGGTGATCGCTGTGTTTCGCTGTGTGATCTTGCCAAGTTCGCCCTGGCTTTGCTCAATCATCAAAGTCACTTCACGCAATGCGCGCTGTGTCTCTTCCAACTCAGTTTGATAATCCATGGTTTCATTGTCAGTCATATCATCACTCCTGGGGGTGAATATCAGCGTCTTTAAGCGTCACCCAGCCGCGCTTCAAGGCGTAAACCACTGCCTGGGTTCGATCCTCAACCCCAAATTTACGTAATATTGCAGTGACATGATTCTTAACGGTTTGATGGCTTATCCCAAGCAGGCTGGCGATTTCCTTGTTGCTCATGCCGCGCACGACACAGGAAAGCACTTCCATTTCGCGTTCAGATAATGGATGGAACGGAGTGCCTGGCTCACTATAAGAGCGGCGCGCTCCCTCAATTCGATCCTCGACCCAAAGTTCCAACTCGCGATGTGTGAAAACGTTATGATCAAAAACGTATTTACCTTCGGCTACTTCGCGAATGATACGGGAAAGAGTTTGCGGCTCAATATCTTTTGAACAATATCCGTATGCGCCGGCAAGCGCGGCATGAATGGCTTGCTCCACATCATCGTAACCTGTCATCAAAATAATTCGCGTGGGCAATCTATCCTGTGTCACCTGGTGCGTAATCTGCTGACCATTCATGCCGGGAAGGTTTACATCCAACACGGCAATAGTCGGCTTTTGAATACGAATCACTTCAAGCGCATCATCCCCATCTGCACACTGGGCAACAATACGCATATCAGGTTCCAATGATAAAGCATCCACTACGCCCTGCCGAAATAATGGATGGTCGTCAACAATTACTAGGGTAATCTGGTTCATCCCAAGCCCATTCTCTCTTTGTTTGCTGATTTTTATTAAATGTATTTTAACCCATTAAGGAGTTTTCCACAGATAGATAACCATGTTTTGCTGATCAAAAGTCAACGTAATGGCGCTATTTGTCACAAACACAATTTCGGCGTTCTCGGTTAGCTGCGGATAAAAGTCGGGAAAAGCGATCAAATAGTCTGCGCCGCGTTGATTGAGGTAGTCGGCGATGCGCGGTTCATCACGGATAAAGGGGATTACTTCGGGGGAGATGAGTCCTGCCAAGTCAATCAATTCATGTTGGTCGAAGTAGCCCAGCGCGCCGATGTCGTGGGCGGCGATCAAGGCATCTGGCGGGAGGTTGGTTGCTGCCCATTTGGCTGTGACGACCATTTCACTTTCGATGACGGCAACATCGTTTGCGTAGGATTGCGCGCCAAGAAAAATAAAGGCAAGGGTCAGCATGGCGATACTTGCGCGCCAGACAAACTGACCAATCCAATGGTAACGGGTGAATAATTTTCCCGCGTCAAATTCAGCAAAAGCCAACAAGCCAAATAAAAAGAAGATGGGCATGGCGGGCATGATGTAACGTCCGTGCTGGTAGACAGGGAGGCGGGAAATGTAAAGAATGAAATAGCCCACGCTCCAAAGCAGGGCGGCGAGACTGCCCCACATTTTCTGCCTGACCGATTTCACCAGCCAGCCGATAACTCCGGGAATTAATACAAGACTTGGTCCAACTAGCAATTGTAAAAACATTTGTCCCAGGCGCGTGACAAAGGGTGTCTGCTGCCATAAAACATATTCGGCTTGCTTGGCGTAAAAGGTGTTCGGCATGGGTGTGCCGCCAATGGCAAGGTTGAACAATAGATAGAAGCCGAACAATGTGCCGAAGCCGATCAGATATTGCGTGAGTTGAATCAGTCGCGGCTTGATGCCTTCGCCAGAGAAGAGGATGACCATGAAGACCGGCGCGAGCAGAGTCAAGCCGTCGGGGCGCACCCAAGCCGCTAGTCCGGTCAACAAGCCGAGGGTGAGGTAGCGGGGCGAGTTCGTCATCAGCAGGATGAGGACTGTGGTGACAATCAAGCCGTGGAGCAGAGTCTCCATCCCAGACATGGCTGCCCAGGCGAAGTGCCATTCAAAGGCGATGAAAATTCCAACCCACGGGAAGCGCGGGCGGTAGGACTTCACCAATTCGCGGACTGCCCACTCGCAGACAACTGCCAAGGCGAAGAGCGTGACTGCGCCGAGAAGATACGTCCAGATGTAGGGCGAGAGGCGAATGAGAAAGCCGAAGGCGAGCAGGGCTGACCAGAACGGCGCGGTGGAGCCAGCGGAGGGAATGCCAGGGCGGAACGCCCACTCGGCGCGTTCGGCAAGGTTACGGGCATAGGTCTGGTGAATCCACGAGTCGTCGAGCGGGAAGCCGATGCCATAGGTGAGTTGGCTGGAAAGCAAATAAACCAGCGCAATCACGAGGACTGCGGCGGCAAGAATGAAAAAGTCGCGGGTCGGAAGGCTATTCGATTTCGATTCGGTAGATGCGCGCGCCATCGTGTTCACCCAGGTAAATGAATGTACTGCGTCCTTCAGGATTTTGGAATAAGTCTTGAATTGGATTTAGTGCCGCTTCTGGTTCCAAGACCAGATAATTTGCCTCGAACTGGTCGGCGGCTGCGAGGATGGCTTCTTCGCCGCCGTAGGGGATGGAAATTGCGGAGCGCCCTGTTGCCAGATAATAACCAGGCGCATTGCGGACAATCACGATGTCGCTTTGCTGAATGCCGTTATCCACAAGAACCTGCTCAATGACGGGGTAATCTGCGTCTTCGCCTTCACCCCAGCCCAATGTGAAAATTCTGAGGTAGACGACATAGACCGTGAGAATCATGGCGATCATGATGAGGATGCTGCGAAAAACAAAGCGATTGCCTTCGTGACCCATGCCCCGCTTTTGCAGGGATGCCAGAATAGATTCAAGCCCAAGCGGAGCGAGCGCCCACCACATTGGTTGTAATGCCGCGCCTGCATGGAAGAATGCTCCGCGCGCGCCTGCAAAGGGAAAGAGCACGGTCATGACGAAGAAGAGAATCAACCAGGCAAGACTGACCAGTTTGACCCGTTCGTCTTTCCTATAATAAATGATGCCCGCAACGATGAATGGAAATAATATGATTCCGCCATGCGCGGCGAATCCGCTTTGGAGGTTGTTGTTCAGCGCCCAGAGCCTATCCTTGATGATGTGATCCCAGCCGAGGTTAAGAAAGGATTGCAGGTTCAGTTGTTCAGGCGGATAGATGAAGGTCTGGTCGTAGTTTGCAAGCCAAAGGGCGCGGCTTCCGCCAGGAGCCATGATGGAGCCGTAGGCTTGGAAGTTGCGGATGTACCAGGGGGAGGTGATGAGGAGAAAGCCAATGAAAATAAAGAATGCAGAATGCAGAATGCGGAATGTGGTTTGAAGGTTGAAAGTCGAAGGTCGAAGGTCTCGAAGGGCGAAAATGAAAGTTAGCCCCAGCCAGAGCAAGCCGTCGCTGCGGGAGAGGGTCATAAGACCTGAGAGAATGCCGAGGAGGAGCCAGTTGCGAGTGGCGTTGCGGGTTGGGTTTTGGATGAGTTGGGTGGCGACGAGGAAGTAGAGTCCGCCGAAAAGCATGAAAGGGCTGAAGTTATCTGTCACACCGACAAAGGGCGCATGATAGACGGAAAAAATTGCAAGCACACCAGAGGCAATGGCAAGGTCACGACGTTGTGAGAAGGTGTACGCCAGCGCAGCCGTCAGCGGGGGGACGAGAGCGGCAATCAAAATAAAGAACAGGCGCGCCGAGGCGTAGGTGGTTTTTCCCGTGAGCCACATGCCCAGAGCGGCAATGATGGACGAGAGCGGCATCCAATAACTGTGCGAAGGGTGCGGGATCGAGGTTACCCCGTCAAGATAATTCCACAGGTAAGGTTCGGTGAAGCCTTTGCCTGTCGCAAGTTGAATTCCGCCGGCGAAGTAATAATCTGAGTCAAGGTAGCCGGGGTTGGGTTCAAAATATGAAATGACAGAGGTGACGATCAGACCAAAGAGGAAGAGGAGGAGGTAGGTGCGAGAGTTCATAGGAGGGGAAAGGATGAATTATGAAGGATGAAGGATGAAAAAGATCAAGGGCGCTTGGCGAGGTCACTGTGGATGCGGGGAGGACGGATTGCCCACCAGCGAATCCAGTATAAGCCTATGAGGGTGGAAACGGGAAGGAAGAGAAAGATCAACTCACGGGCGGCAGTTTCGGGGCGGACGAGGGAAAGAATATAAAGCAGCCAGGGGAAGATGAAAATGACAAACATCAATAGCAAAGTCAGGCTGTCTTTGAATCTCTGCCAGCGGTCATGGATAATGGCGAAGACGAGGGCAAGCGGAATAATCAGCACGACAAGATGTTCCATCTCGGTGCGGATGCCAAGCAAAGGCGCGGCGGCAAGTGAAAGACAGGCTGTCCAATAAAAGCGGCGGAAGTCGCCACTGCGGGCGGCGTTCCACTCGTAGCCGAGGGCGAGGATCAGTCCGATGGTTAGAATCCAGCCGAGGGCTTGTCCCTGTGCGGGAAAGAAATCGACAAGAATGGCGTGAACGTTGAATCCAAAATCTGCCTGCAGGTTGTTGACTGTGGCGCGTAGAAAAGGAAGCAGCCAGTTGGGGTAGGTAAGAAATGAAACGAAGAACAGGATAAAACTCAACATGAAAAAACCTGAAAAGAGGCGCGTGCGTTTTTCGTGGTGAGCGCGCCAAAAAACGAGAAGCAGGAATGGCACGCCAACTTCCCAGTAGTAAAAAGAAAGCGCCATCAACGCGCCCGCAAGTTCATCCATTTCGGCGCGATAGGCGAAGAGGATGCCAACGTAAAAAAGAGCCAACAGCAAAACAGGGCTGGCTTCATAAATAGCTTGAAATGTATAAAAGTTAAATACAGCGAGGAAAATAAACAGAACGGCAAAAATACGCGGGGCTTGCCACTCGGTCAGGAGCAGGCTGAGGAGCGCAAGCGCGAACAATGCCAGTTCGAGGATCAAAGTAAATATTGCGCGGGCAAACTTCGGGTCGGAAAAAAGCGAGAAAGGGTAGTAGAACGGAAGAATTTGAAAGGGCGTATCCAGAATGAAGGGTTCATCCCCTTGCGCCGAATCAGCATAAGCCAGTTGTTGCGTACGGGCGGCAACTTCTCCGCTGTAGGGGTCGATCTTGTCAAAAAGAAATGCGCGCGCGCCAACCCAATGAACGTAAAAATCACCGCCGCCTTTCAGCGTGAGATTGGCAGAAATGAGCGCGGCGCAGATCGCCAGAAAAGCAAGAACCACCAGCACGATAAATTGATAATCGCGGGGGGTAAGTGATTTGGACGGGGGTTGAAAATGGGTGCTCAAAATGGTGATTCGTGATTGGTGATTGGTGATTGGATGACGTAGCGAAAAATGGGGCGGGTGGGAGAGTTGCGGGCAACCTCGATGAAACCTGCTTTTTTGAATGCGGATGCCGTGCCGGTGTAGACGAAGGCATCGGCTTGATTTTTGGATGAGTCTACGGGATACCCCTCTACGATTTTACCGCCCTGAGCCTTGACATGCTCTACTGCGGCTTTTAGCAACCCGACAGTGATTCCCTTGCGGCGATGCTTTTTCTCTACGAAGAAGCAGGTGATCGACCAAACCTCCTGCTCATCTACTGGCTTGAGGACACGCGAATGTGCCAATTTGGGGTAGGCGCTGCGCGGCTCAACCGCAATCCAGCCGACGGGGTAGCCTTCGGAGTACGCCAATAAGCCGGGGATGATTTTTGAATCCACGACGGCTTTTTGCATCTGGCGCGCATTGCTGCCGGTGTTCTCGCTGAATTCTTTTCCGCGCAACTTCCAGTACATGCACCAACAGCCGCCGCACGCGCCATTTCTGCCAAAGAGCAGTTCAAAGTCACGCCAGAGTTTTTGCGTAAGCGGATGAAAGGATAAATCCAGTTCTTCGATCAAGTTCGATTCTTCTTCCATAAAACTATCGTCCCTCCACAAGATGTTCGTGATCTATTGTGCCTGAATTCCATTCTTTTAATTGGGAGATCAAAACTCCCGAAAAAATGATTACACAGCCGATAATTTGAACAAGCACAAGAGATTGATCAAGTAATATCCAGGCTGCAATGACTGCGAAAACTCCCTCAAGCCCAAGAATGAGCGCGGCGTCGGTGGGGGGCGTATGTTTTTGTCCCCAGACTTGCAGAGTGTAGCCAATTCCAATTGAGAGGGTGGCTCGATAGAGAATTGCGCCGAGCAGGGGCAGGGCTGTCAAAATGGATATGTCTTCAATGAACAAACCAATCACAAAGTTGATCATTCCGCCGACAAAGAACTGTCCCGCCGCAAATGAAACCGATTCAAATTTTGATGCGAATTTTCCCAGCAAGACAAAATGTAACGCCCAAAATAGGGAACCGATTAATTCGATCAAATCTCCCTGTTGAACTTCAAACCTACCTGAAGTTGAAAGCAGGAACGCGCCAATGCCTGCCAGGGTGACTGAAATCATATCCAGCCAGTGCGGTTTTTCGCGAAAGCCAATCCACAGTAAAAATGGAATGAATACGACATACAAACTGGTGAGGAAGCTGGCATTGGCAACTTTGGTAAACAACATCCCCACCTGCTGCATGGCTGAAGCAATGAACAACACAAAACCCGCAATCAGCATCCACTTCCACTGGTCTTTGGAAATTTTCGCGTCACGCGTCGCTTTCGGAATAAAAGGGATCAAGATCACAGATGCAAGAACAAAACTCACGCCATTAAATAGATAGGCAATTTTATATTGCCCGGCAATACCCTGCGCGACAAAAGCAGTCCCCCAGATAATGGCAACCATAAAAAGAAGTAAGTCGGCTTTTAAGCGCATGGAACTCCAAAGACAAAGGATGAAGGATGAAGGATGAAGGATGAAGGATGAAGGATGAAACTCGAAATGATACAATTACCAAATCTTACCCAACGTGTTTACTTGTCTACCTGCGTACCTTTTTACACTACCCGCCAATAATAGCATATAACCCCATACAACCTCGGAAATTTACGGAGTGAATATGAATACAAGAATAGAACATGACCTGCTCGGTGAACGTGAAGTCCCTGCGGATGCCTATTACGGCGTGCATACCTTGCGCGCACTGGAGAATTTTCCAATCAGCGGTATACCGATCAGCACGTACCCCAATTTAACCAAGGCACTGGCGTGCGTGAAGCAGGCGTGCGCGCTGGCAAATCACGAGTTGGGACTGCTGGATGACTCAAAGGCAAGCGCCATCGTAGAAGCCTGCAAAGAAATCATCGACGGAAAACTGACCGACCAATTTGTTGTAGATGTGATTCAGGGCGGCGCGGGCACTTCAACCAACATGAATGCAAACGAGGTCATCGCCAACCGCGCGTTGGAACTGCTCGGCTGTGAACGCGGCGATTATAAGAAAATTCACCCGCTTGAAGATGTGAACATGAGTCAAAGCACAAACGATGTCTACCCAACTGCGGTGAAGGTTGCGTTGCGATTCAAAATTGATGAACTCATTGCGGGCATGGAAGTGCTAAAGTTAGCCTTCGCCGAAAAAGCCGAAGAGTTCAAAGATGTTCTCAAAATGGGGCGTACCCAATTGCAAGATGCCGTGCCGATGACTCTTGGACAGGAATTCAGTACCTACGCGGTAATGCTTGAAGAAGATCAGCAAAGACTGCGCGAAGCGGCTCTGCTGATTCAGGAAATGAATCTCGGCGCGACCGCCATTGGAACAGGGATCAACGCCCACCCAGATTATGCCGCGCTGGCGTGCAAACACTTAAGCGAAGTCACGGGCATTTCATACATCACTGCCGGAAATTTAGTCGAAGCCACACAGGATGCTGGCGCGTTCGTGCAGCTCTCTGGCGTCTTGAAGCGCGTGGCGGTCAAACTCTCGAAGGTCTGCAATGATCTGCGCCTGCTTTCCTCTGGACCTCGGACTGGATTTGGCGAGATCAACCTGCCCGCAGTCCAGGCTGGGTCGAGCATTATGCCTGGGAAGGTGAATCCCGTCATCCCCGAAGTGGTCAATCAAATCGCATTTATGGTGATTGGCAATGACGTGACTGTATCCTTCGCGGCAGAAGGCGGACAATTGCAGTTGAATGCATTTGAACCGATCATCGCGAGAAGTCTGTTCGACAGCCTTGTTTATCTGCGACAGGGATGCGTGACACTGGCGGAACGTTGCGTGAAGGGCATCACCGTCAACCGCGAACACCTGACCGACCTGCTGAATCACTCGATTGGAATTGTGACCGCCTTAAATCCGCTGATCGGCTACGAGAACGCAACCGCCGTTGCCAAAGAAGCGCACGCCACAGGCAAGGGAGTCGCGGAAATCGTTCTGGCACGCGGTTTATTGACAAAAGAACAATTGAACGAAGTGCTGCGCCCGGAAAATTTAACTCAACCAGGCTGGTTCAAAAAGTAAGAGAGTTATCTATTGTTGGTGTCTATATGAAAATAATAAATTAAGGAGATTTTCCCCATGCCCATTTCATCTGGAATTCCAGCCCCCGATTTTGAATTAATGGACGACATCAATACCCTGCGCAAACTATCTGACTTTCGCGGCAAAAATGTGGTGCTGTATTTTTATCCCAAAGACGATACGCCGGGGTGTACAAAAGAAGCCTGCAACTTTCGTGATGATTACTCTGCCTACGAAAAAGTCGGGGTGGTTGTCCTGGGCATTAGCCCCGATTCAGTTAAGTCACATGCAAAGTTCAAGAATAAATTTCAACTTCCCTTTCCCCTGCTGGCAGACGAAGGTCATAAAGTCTGTGAGTTATACGGCGTGTGGGGACCGAAGAAATTTATGGGCAAGCAATACGAGGGTGTGCTCCGCACCACGTTCCTGATAGATGCTGACGGCAATATCAAAGAAGTTTTTGAGAATGTCCGCCCCGCCGAACACAGCGCAGAATTACTGGCGAAATTGGAATTGGCGTAACCATATAGGGGTATTTAGACAGCGAATTACTGCGGGACGAAAACAACCCAACGCCACCTCACAATATAAGAGTCCCTGCCTAGCAAATGGAGTTCGGTATAACGCTATCCATTTAACAGGAAAAATCTGGCGGCTTGTATAACAGGTTGAAATTTATTGGACATAGTGAAAGTACCCACAAAGCAGCATTTCAAATAAAGTGAAAATAGCTTGATGCGCGCACTTTTTTATTGTATGATTACGTTAGCTGTGAATAAAAATCCTTTAAATCAGATGGAAAAATTACGATGGTAAAAATCCTGGTTGTGGATGATGATGTACAAGTCACATCCCTGTTAAAAAAATATCTTACTTCAAAGAAATTTGAAGTAACGACAATAAACCAAAGTTCAAAAACCATGCCAACAGCGCACGCTATTCATCCTGATCTTTTTATTCTCGACCTGATGATGCCTCCGCCCGACGGTTTTGAGTTATGTAGGCAATTACGCGCAGACCCAATTTTTGCGCGGGCGCCAATCCTAATTATCACCGCCATGGATATTAGCAACAGCAGCGCAACCTCCTTTGGCGCAAACGACTATCTTGCAAAGCCGTTCAACCTTGATGAAATTGTAACAAGAGTAAACATCCTGCTTAACAACGCTGAATAAAAAATCCATTGATGTCCGTAAAATATACCCTCGCCCAATAAAACATTACGGTAGTATTGACACAACAAACGATAAAACTTGGAAGCTCAGGAAAAATATAATGGCAAAAATCTTAGTAATTGATGATGATTTGCAAACAACCAAACTACTTGAAGGAATTGTAACTTTTAATGGTCACGAAGCCGTTTCGGTCAATACCAGCACAAGCGCGGTTGAAGTAGCGCACTCCACGTTCCCTGACCTGATATTGCTAGACATCATGATGCCGGGAATTAATGGCATTGAACTCTGCAAGATATTTCACTCCACTTCAGAGCTTAAACATATTCCCATCATTATGGTCTCAGCCTTGAATGATGTCGGCAGTAAAAAGGATGCATTTAATGCTGGAGCAAAGGATTTTCTAACAAAGCCGGTTCTCCCAAAAATTCTTGCAGAGAAAATAAACGCCCTAATCGCCCAAAATAAGTAACTCACAACCGATGGCGCGAAAGACATTCTTCAAAACTGCATCTGCATAATTTATGGCGGGTGTGGTTTTTTGTTTCAATCAAAGATGTCATATTTTTAACATAAAAATTTACAACGCTTATGGCATAATTCCCCAACGCAACGGGTATAATATTAATTGTTTGTGATTATTTTCTCCATGTGCTTTGCGTTGTTTTACAATTTCGCCAAAAAATAATCACCTTAATCAGGAAAAAACATTATGACAAAAATTATGATCGTGGACGATGACACACAGGTTACAGTTCTTTTAGGCAAGCTCCTATCCATGGAAGGATATCAAATCACTGCGGTAAATGAAAGTTCGAAGGCGCATGAGCTGGCAACATCCGTCAAGCCTGACCTTTTCCTGCTGGATTTGATGATGCCTGACCCGGATGGTTTCAAGTTGTGTAGAATACTGCGCGCAGACCCTCATTTTATATTCACGCCAATCATCATTGTCACCGCGCTGGATGATAACGACAGCCGGGTGGTTGCCTTCGGCGCCGGCGCAAATGACTACATCACCAAACCTTTCCATGCCAATGAACTTGTGCAGAGAATAAGAAAACTGATCGTATAAAGCCTGATGTATCTCTGGCAAAAACACCTTTGCTGTACGCGAAGGTGTTTTTTTTTACGAGCAGCAGCACACTTGAGTCTCTCTCGCACGCCACAGGGCAAATCAGCTTTTGACCAATATCGGAAAAATCCCAGCTTGATCTTTGATCTAAAAAAGGAATATTTTGACAAGTTCACATTGTCAAAATATTTACAGTATTGTCATGCGCGCAAGCGCCATCGGTCTTGCCGCCGCAGTTTATGGGTGGCACAATGCAGACCAAACGCGGTAAAATGCCTCCACACTAATTCCCTCCCCAAATAAATACATTTGGGGAGGGAAACGTTAATACTGCCCCAGCGGAGGATGCGCCTCTGATGGAGCAGACATCTAACCACACCCCAAGGAGACCACACCCATGTCCATTGAAGTCACCCAATTCATCAATATGTATCTTGTTCCCCTCGGCTGGAAGTTGATCGGCGCAATTGTCGTCTGGATCATCGGCGGCTGGGTCATTAACCTGATGATCAAGGCGTTGAGCAAAACCATGCAGCGCCGCAATATTGATACAACCCTTGCAAAATATGCCGAAGGCGGAGCCAGCGTTTCACTGCGGATTTTGCTGATCATCATCATTTTCAGTCTGTTGGGAATTGAAACCACGTCGTTCGCCGCCCTGCTCGCCGCGGCTGGAATTGCCATTGGCGCGGCATGGGCAGGATTGCTGGCACATTTTGCCGCCGGGGTCTTCCTCGTTTTCCTGCGTCCGTTCAAGGTAGGCGATGCCGTTACAGTGGGCGGAGTCAGCGGCTCGGTGGTGGAGATCGGGCTATTCTCGACCGCAATTAATACGCCTGACAATGTCCGCGTGTATGTCGGTAACAATGCAATTTTCTCAGGCAACATCCAGAATTACTCCACCAACGCCTACCGCCGCGTAGACCTGACTGCCCAGATCGCGCATGAAACCACTCCATCTGATGCAATCCAACGCATTCAGGAAAAATTGAATAAAATTCCCAACGTACTGTCTGACCCGAAACCTGTGGTTGAAATTTTGAATTTCAATGAATACGGGACACTGCTTGCCGTCATGCCGTTCTGCTCTAATACCAATTATTGGCAAGTTTACTTTGATGTCAACAAAGCCCTGGTTGAGGTTGGGAGCGAGGGCGGTTATAAGACCCCGGCACAATGCATGGCGACAAGAAACATTCAATAGAATTGAATACTTTTTTTGCCTGCCTGCATTGGCGAAGAAATTGAGATTAAACCCTGGGTCGAGAATATTAAACGGGTTCAGTCACTACAGAAATATAAATTTGTCCACAGGCTGATGGAAAGGCTAAGGAATCTCACCCCGACCAATGTGTTTTTTGATTGATGTGGTTCTTCCCCTTCTCCCGTTGGGGAAGGGCAGGGTGAGGGCATTTCGTTAGAGACTGTGCCTTAACTCACTGGCAAAACCCTAAAGGTTTCTTTTGCTAACGAAAACACCCGTTTGAGGAAAGTTTTGTATCATCTCAAAAGTCGGGGTGAGTGAGACTTCCGAAGTCTTGAAGACTTCGGAAGTCTGCTATATGCGTCAAAACATTGAGAAGATACGAGGTTTCTTGCAAATTATGATTCTGGTTTGCAGGCAAAACCTTTAGGGTCTGACTTAAGAAAAGCTCTCTTAGACGACGCGCCAATTTTTTGACAGGTTTCAAATTACGTTAAGTAAACGATAAAGGGCTGCTCTGTGGTGCAGAGCAGCCCTTTTACCAATTAAAACAAGTTTTTTATTACCAGGCAATCGCGCCAAATTTTCGATAGTTGCGGGCAAGAAGTTCTAGGTCAAGCACATTGATCGTGCCGTCGTTGTTCAAATCAGCCGCGGGGGGAATGATGGTGTTGTACCCCATGCCAATGGTCATCGCGTCAAACTGATCAATGACGCCGTTATTATCCACGTCACCGGCAGCCAGGCTAACAATCGGCATTGTACTGACGACGCCATCTGTCAGCGTGGCAAAGCCCTGGGCGCCAAGGAATCCGTCAGCGGCGGCGGCGATTGCATACGTCCCAGCGGGGGCAGTCAGGTTGAACGTCCCATCTGCATTGGCAACCACTGATGCGGCAACCGAGCTATCTGCATTGTACAAGTTGATGGTGATCGGTTTGCCCGCAATGACCTGTCCCGTCACGACCGGCGCGGAAGTGGGAATACCCCCAACGGTCAGGTTGGCTGCGCCGAGGGATAAAATTCTGACAAGGGTATTGCTCCCGTTCGAAACAAGCGCTGTACATTCAAATTGAGTTAGCCCGTCCTGCAAGCCCTTCACATCAAATGTGAACGCGGTGCCGCTGGTCGTAGCTCTACTGCCATGACTGCCCGCAATCGCAACAATGAAACTACCATTTTGAGGACC
>JFJP01005855.1_pt1 | contig 21336 bp, 18 predicted proteins | sample 431651 | NCBI WGS metagenome assembly JFJP01 (sample SAMN02602958, study PRJNA72255) | Microbial mat metagenome, whole genome shotgun sequencing project. | biome: fresh water; feature: sink hole; material: water; isolation source: purple microbial (photo- and chemosynthetic) mats found in...
CCTGGGACAAGGTGATGAACCTCAACGTGCGCGGCTACTTTTTGCTGTGCCAGCAGGTGGCGCGGCGCAGCATGCTGGCCCGGCAAGACGGCAAAAAGCGCGGCCGCATCATCAACGTGGCCAGCATTGCCGGGCTGGGCGGCAACCCCAGCGGCATGCAGACGCTGGCGTACAACACGTCCAAAGGCGCGGTCATCAACTTCACCAAGGCGTTGGCATGCGAGTGGGGGCCACATGGCATCACGGTGAATGCCGTGTGCCCAGGGTTCTTCCCCAGCAAGATGACGGCCGGCACGCTGGCGCGCCTGGGTGTGGAAGAACTGTCCAGCCACGCGCCACTGCGCCGTCTGGGAGACGATGAAGACCTGAAGGGCCTGACCCTGCTGTTTGCGTCCGATGCGGGTAAACACATCACCGGTCAGTGGCTGGCGGTTGACGGCGGCGTGAGTGCCCTGATCGGCGGCTGACGCCCCTCTGAACAGGCGAAGATGCCCGCATGACTTTCCCCATCCACATTCCCTTTGTTGAACACCTCGGCTTCGAGCTGCTGCGTTTTGAGGGGGGCGAGGCCGACATCCGGTTTGCCGTGCGGCCTGAGCACCTGAACTCGTTCAGCGTCGTGCATGGCGGCGCCAGCATGACCCTGCTGGATGTGGTCATGGCCCATGCAGCCCGCAGCGTGCTCAGCGGTGCTGAGGCCGACATGGGCTGCGTGACCATTGAAATGAAAACCAGCTTCATGCAGGCCATGCGAGGCGACGGAGGTGCATTGCTGGCCAAGGGCCGGCTGCTGCACCGCACCATGACCATGGCCTTCACAGAGGGCAGCGTGCTCGATGCGCGCGGACGCTTGTGTGCCCATGCCACTGCCACCTTCAAGTACGTGCCGCGTCTGGCCACCGGCCGGCGCAGCGTGAACTCGCTGAACTCACCACCCACCGATTGAATATTCATTCAAATTGGCACCTTCCGCTTATCTGTATTGAATAGTTTGCTATTTATTGTTTGACACCCAACCGAGAGCTTTCCATGACCCAAAACCGCCAAATCGTGCTTGACAACCGCCCCGTGGGCGAAGCCGTGGCCACCAACTTCAAGCTCGTCTCCACCGACACCCCAGCTCTGGCCGAGGGCCAGGTACTGGTGCGCCACCACTATCTCAGCCTGGACCCCTACATGCGCGGCCGCATGAACGACAGCAAAAGCTACGCCGCCGCACAACCTTTGGGCCAGGTGATGATCGGTGGCACCGTGGGCGAGGTGGTCGAAAGCCGCCACCCCAAGCTGGCCTTGGGTGACAAGGTGGTGGGCATGGGCGGCTGGCAGGAATACAGCGTTGTCGACGCCAACGTGCCCGGCAGCCTGCGCAAGGTGGACACCACCCATGTGCCGCTGAGCCACTATCTGGGCGCGGTGGGCATGCCCGGCGTGACGGCCTGGTATGGGCTGGTGAAAATCATTGCCCCCAAGGCGGGCGAAACCGTGGTGGTGAGTGCTGCCACAGGTGCGGTGGGCAGCGCCTTTGCCGCGCTGGCCAAAGCGCGCGGCTGCCGCGTGGTGGGCATTGCCGGTGGGCCCGACAAATGCGCCTACGCCGTGAACGAGCTGGGCTTTGACGCCTGCGTGGACTACAAGGAACACGCCGACTACATCAGCCTGTCCAAAGCCCTGAAAACCGTCTGCCCCGATGGCATCGACGGCTACTTTGAAAACGTGGGTGGCATGGTGCTGGACGCCGTGCTGCTGCGCACCAACGCCTTTGCACGCATTGCGGTGTGCGGAATGATTGCAGGCTACAACGGCGCACCCCTGCCCATGGCCAACCCAGCGCTGATCCTGGTCAACCGCATGAAGGTGGAGGGCTTCATCGTCAGCGAACACATGGAAGTTTGGCCCGAAGCCCTGACCGAGCTGGGCACCCTGGTGGCCACCGGCAAGCTGCGCCCGCGCGAAACCGTCGCCCAAGGCATCGAGGCCGCACCCGAGGCATTTCTGGGCCTGCTGAAAGGCAAGAACTTCGGCAAGCAGTTGGTCAAACTCGTCTGACGGAGTGCGCCATGGCTGTGCCCACCATTTACCTGCACCACTACTCCATGTCGCCGTTTGCCGAAAAGGCACGGCTGATGCTGGGGCACAAGCGGCTGACGTGGCAGTCGGTCATCGTGCCTTCTGTCATGCCAAAGCCCGACGTGGTGGCCCTGACCGGTGGCTACCGCAGGGTGCCCCTGCTGCAAGTGGGCAACGACGTGTTCTGCGACACCGGCCTGATGGCCGATGTGCTGGAGCACCTCGCCCCTGCTGCGCCGGGGTTTTTCCCGCATGGCCAGCGTGGCCTCAACCGCGTGGTGGCCCAGTGGGCCGACCACCAGTTGTTCTGGGTGGCCATGGGCTACAACTTTCAGCCAGCGGGCATGCAGCAGCTGTTTGAAGGTGCACCACCCGAGGCCATCAAGGCTTTTGGGGCCGACCGCGCCGCCATGTCCACCGGCATGACCCGGGTGCGCCCTGCAGACGCCACCAGCGCCTACAGGAGTTTTTTGCGCCGCCTGGCCGACATGCTCCACGAGGCCGGCGAGGCAGGTGCAGGCAACGCGCCGTACCTGCTGGGCGCTGCGCCCAGCCTGGCCGACTTTGCCGCGTACCACCCCCTGTGGTTCACCCAGCAGCGCGTGCCCGCTGTGGCCCACATTCTGGAGGCCACGCCCGCCGTGGGGGCCTGGCTGGCCCGCATGAAAGCCATTGGCCACGGCAACATGGTCAAAAGCAACAGCACAGAAGCCATAGCTGACAGTGCACGCGCATCAAGCGCTGGAGCCCGTTTTGATCAAGCTATTTTCGGTCGGGACGAGGTGTTCCAGGACGACCACGGTTTGCCTTTGGGCAGCCGTGTCACCGTGGCTGCCGAGAGCTTTGGTCAGGAGACGACCGAGGGCACGCTGCTCGCAGAAACCCGCACCCGCTACACGCTGGAGCGACACGACGAGCGGGCAGGCACCGTGCGGGTGCACTTTCCCCGGGTCGGTTACGTGCTGAGGGCAGCGGCTTGACCAGTGCGGCGGCCCTGGTGCAGTGGCGCTGCTTGCCCTTTGAAGGCTTGAGCATCACCGAGCTTTACGCGGTGTTGCAACTGCGCTCCGCCGTGTTTGTGGTTGAGCAAACCTGCGTGTTCCAGGACACGGATGGGCTCGATCCCGCATGCCACCACCTCTTGGGCCAGGACGCCAGTGGCCAGTTGATGGCCTATGCGCGGCTGGTGCCCCAAGGCCTGGCGTTTGCCGAGGTCAGTGTGGGCCGCGTGGTCACGGCACCCGCTGGGCGTGGCAGGGCGCTCGGCCACGCGCTGATGTCCCAAGCCTGCACCGCTCTCAACAATCTGTGGGGCTCGCAACCGATTCGAATCGGGGCGCAAGCCCATTTGCAAAATTTTTACGGCCAACACGGTTTCACAACCGACAGCGCCGAATACATGGAGGACGGCATTGCCCACGTGGAAATGCTGCGCCCCGTTCAACATCAAGGAGACACCCCGTGATTTCAAACTTCTCTGGCAAAACCGCCGTGCTCACAGGCGCTGCGTCTGGCTTTGGCCTGGAGTGCGCCCGCATTGCGGCTGCGCGCGGCATGAACCTGGTGCTGGTGGATGTCCAGGCCGATGCCCTTGCAACCGCCGAGGCAGAGTTGCGTGCCACCGGCGTTCAAGTGCTTGCTCGGCGGGTGGATGTGTCCAGCGCCGCCGCCATGGACGCATTGGCCGCCGAGGTGGTGGAGCGTTTTGGCGCACCGCATTTTGTGTTCAACAACGCGGGTGTGGGCAGCGGCGGTCTGCTCTGGGAAAACTCGGTGGCCGACTGGGAGTGGGTGCTGGGCGTCAACCTGTGGGGCGTGGTGCACGGCGTGCGTTGCTTCACGCCGCACATGCTGGCCGCCGCCAAATCCGACCCCACCTGGCAGGGCCACATCGTCAACACCGCCAGCATGGCCGGGTTGCTGACCCCGCCCAACATGGGCATCTACAACGTGAGCAAACACGCAGTGGTGGCCCTCACTGAAACCCTGTACCAAGACCTGGCACTGGTGACCGAACAGGTGGGGGCCAGCGTGTTGTGCCCGTACTTTGTGCCCACGGGCATTGCCCACAGCCACCGCAACCGCCCGGCAGAACTGGCGGCGAGCAAACCCACCCAGAGCCAATTGATCGGTCAGGCCATGAGCGACAAGGCCGTCAGCAGCGGCAAAGTGTCTGCCGCCGACGTGGCTGCCATGGTGTTTGACGCCATGGAGGCCAACCGCTTCTACATCTACAGCCATCCCCAGGCGCTGGGCAATGTGGCCGAGCGCATGCAAAACCTGGTGCAGGGTAGCAACCCGGGCGACCCGTTCGCCGAGCGCCCCGATGTGGGTGTGAAACTGCGCCAAGCCTTGCGCGGAGGCTGACCCCGTTTCAGTCTCTCGACATAGCGGTAAGGCCAGAGGACGCGCAGTCTTCTGCGCTGGCCATCACCACTTGGTTGCGACCCGCAGCCTTGGCGCGGTACAGCGCGGTGTCGGCAGACAACAGCAAAGCAGTGGGCGTGTCGCCGTGGTCAGGCATGACCGCGGCACCAAAACTGGCTGTGATGGAGTCTGTGCCCACCAAATCTGCCCACTGCTCACTGGCAAGCCCTTTGCGCAATTTGTCCAACAATTGCAACAGCGCGGTAGCGCCTGAGCCGGGGCACAGCAGCAAAAACTCTTCGCCACCCCACCGAAAGAGGCTGTCGGTGCTGCGCAGCAGGCCGAGCAGGCGCTCGGCCGCCCGAACCAGAACCTGATCCCCCACCAGGTGGCCATGCACGTCGTTGATGTGTTTGAAATGATCCAGGTCGAACATGCAAACACCCAGCGGCACCGAGAGCCGCCGGCAAGTGCCGACCAGGTTTTGCAGCGTGGCTTCGCTGTCGCCCCGGTTGCGCAGCCCGGTCAGGCTGTCGTGTGAGGCCTGGCGCATCAGTTGGAGCTCAAGGGTTTTCTGGTCGGTGATGTTCTGCACCATGCCCACCACCCGCAGAGGCTGTCCGGTGGCATCGCGCTCGCAGAATCGACCTCTGTCGTTCACCCACAGGTAATGGCCATTGCGGTTTTTCAGGCGGTATTGCGCGTCAAAGCGTTCACGCTGGCCCTTGATGTGTTGCTCCAGCACCAGCAACACACGCGGCTTGTCATCAGGGTGCAGGTTTGCTGACCAGCTCTCCAGAGTGGGCGTCATTTCATGAGGCCCATAGCCCAGCATCCGCTTGAGCTGCGGGCTGAAGAAAACTTCCTGTGTGGGTATCTTCCAGTCCCACAGGCCGTCCGATGCCTCATTGAGTGCAAAGCGCACGTGTGCGTCACGCTCAAGCATGGCAGCTTCTTGCATGACCCTGAGGCTGATATCGCGAGCCGACGACAGAAAGTACTCGCGTTCGCCGAGACAAAAAGTGTTGGTGCACACCTCCACGCTCACCTCGTGTCCGAGCTTGTGGCGGTGACGGCCCACAAACACAAACGGTTTGGCTTTGCGGATCTCGGCTGCAATCAGCTCCCACGCTGGCAAACCCGTGACATCTTTTTGCAGGCTCAGCACCGAGTGGCCGAGGATTTCATCGGCTTGGTAGCCGAGGTCCTCGTGAGCAGCCCGGTTGCAATACAACACGTTGGATGTGGCTGGGTCCAACAGAAAGATGCCATCTGGCAGCGCGTCAAACAAATCCCTCAACTGCGCGCTGTCGAACAATGGGGGCGAGCTTGTCTCGGTCATTCGCGCAGTTTAGCTTGCGCCCCGCACGTCTGTTCACGCGCAACACCTCCTGTGGGCCAGGTAGCCGCCTTGCTTACCTATTTCCCGGTCAAAAGCGAATGATGGGCGTATTCGATGGCCAATTTTTCGAGCAGGCTGCAATAGCAATATCAAGAAGAGGTGCACCCGGTCTCCGCTCAACCTGAATTCAGCTCGTCTGGTGCAGGGCAAAGCCTGGCAAGCGCAGGGCGGGCACGTCTCCGGGCGGGGTGGGTTTGCCAAAGAGGTACCCCTGGCAAAGGTCGCATCCCATGCCCAGAAGAATGGCATGCTGTTCTTCGGTTTCCACCCCTTCGGCGATCACAGCCATGTCAAGCGCGTGGGCCAGTTTGATCACAGCGTTGGCGATGGCTCGGTCTTCAGCGTCGTTGCAAAGGTTGCGCACAAAAGACTGATCCACTTTGAGCACGTCGAGTGGGAAGCGCTTCAGGTAGGCCAGGCTGGAGTAGCCGGTGCCGAAGTCGTCAATGGCGAGTTTCAGCCCCATGTTTTTGAACCGGTTGAGCAACTGCAGCGTGTGTGCCAGGTCTTGCATGGCGGTGCCCTCGGTCACCTCCAGTTCCAGCAGGGAAGGGGGAAGGCCACTGTGCGCCAATGCTTGCTCCACATGCCGGATCAGGTCGGGGTGCCCGAACTGTCGCAGTGAAAGGTTCACAGCCACCCGTGGAGGCGAACCTGTACCTGCCCAGCTGGCAGCCCATGCCGCTGCCTGGCTGCACGCCTGCTCCAATATCCATTGCCCCATGGGCACTATTTGCCCGTTGTCCTCGGCAATCGGTATGAAGCGTGCCGGAGACACTGCGCCCCACTCGGGGTGATTCCAGCGCATCAGGGCTTCAAAACCAATCACCTGACGGGTGCTTGCATCCACCTGTGGTTGGTACGCTACCGAGAGTTCCTGCAGGGGCAGGGCATCGTGCAAAGCGTTGTGCATCCGGAATTCGTTGCGGAGCTCAGCGGTCGATTGCCACGAGTGGGCACAGACGGGCCTGGCGGCCTGGCGCTGTGCCTGGGCCAGCACCATGTCCAACCGGGCCAGCGCCATGTCGGGCGTGCTGGGCAATTCATCCAACCAAAGACTGCCCACCACCACCTTGGGGTAATGTCGCTCGCCCTGGCTGTCCAGGGGCTCGCTGCAGTTTTCCCACAAAGGGTGCAGCCATTCGGCGGCGCGATGGGGTGCCTGGCTGCGGTCCAGCAGAAACACGAAGCGGTCTTCAGCGGTGCGCGCCAGCACCACCTGGCTGTCGGTCAATTGGCCCAGATGTTGGGCCAGTGTGCGCATTCTCTGCCCCAGGTTTGAGACGCAGGCGTTGATGTTGCCTGTCGGCATCACTTGCATCATTTGCGGCAAGTTGTCGAGTGCAACACCCACCAGCATGGGTTCCAGGCCCTGGCGCAAGCTGTTGTGCAACGTGGCCTGCAAAAGCAGGAGGAAGTGGCTGCGGTTGGGCAGCTCGGTCACGCTGTCGTGGTAAGCCCGGTGCTGGTGCTGTGCCGCCAGTTGCTGCACCTGGCGCTGACGCGCCGCCGCACGCTCCAGGCGAGACGTGATGCTCTCCAGCAGCTCGCTGCGCTGAAAAGGTTTGGTGAGGTAGTCGTCAGCCCCGAGGTTCATGCCCTCGCGCACGTCCTGGCGGTCGGCCCGCGCCGTCAGCAGTATCAATGGCAACTGGCTGAACAGCGGGTCAACGCGCAGCGCACGCGCCAAGTCATGCCCGGTCATTTCCGGCATCATGATGTCGGAAATGACGAGGTCGGGTCGGTGCTCGCGGATCAGGTCGAGGGCTTCGCGCCCATTGCAGCCTGCCCATACCTCGTACCCTTCCAGCCGCAACAGGCGTTGCAGGTTCTGGCGGATGTCTGGCTCGTCTTCGGCCAAAACGATGCGGGCGCTCATGTGTGTTCTCCGGGTACGGCGGGCAACAACTCGGTCAGCAACTCGCGCAGGCGCTGGAGGTTGAAGGGTTTGGTGACGTATTGCCTGGCCCCCATGGCCAGCCCTTCCTGGAGTTTTTCCGGCTCTGCACTGGCCGACAGGAACACCAGGGGAATGTGCTTCAGCGAAGCGTCGGCCTGCATGGCAGCCAGCACCTCAAAGCCGTTGCTGTGCGGCATCATCACGTCGCACAACACCAGGTCGACGGTGCCTTGGCGCAATGTGTGAATGGCCTGCAGACCATCGGCGGCTTCTCGCACCTCATGCCCTTCCAGGCGCAGAAAGCGGCACAGGTTGTCGCGGATGGGGGCTTCGTCGTCCACCACCAGGATGCGGTAGCTCATGCAGTTTCTCCTTGCCGAAGGAATACGGTGAAACGGGTTCCACGCCCCGCCTCGCTGCTGACGTTGACCTGTCCACCGTGCAATTCAGCGGATTTTTTCACAATGGTCAGCCCCAGACCAGTGCCTTTGCGTTCGCCGACATTGGCACCCCGGTGAAAAGGCTCAAACAATTCCGGCAAATCACTCTGGGGAATGCCGATGCCTTGGTCTTCGACCTTGAACTCTACCCCGTCCATGAGCTGCACAGCCTGCACTGTCACGAGCGACAGAGGCGGCGAGTATTTGAGCGCGTTGGACATCAGGTTGCCCATGATGTGGTGCAGCAGTTTGGCGTCCAGGCTGGGTTGCATGTCCGGCGGGGACACATGCAACTGCAAGCGCTCGCGGTCTGGCCCACCGCCGGGCACCACTTCATTGGCAATCGCTGTCATGACGTGGGTGAGGTCTATTGGCCGGGGCTGACACTCGAGCATTTGTGCATCGGCCTTGTTGATGAGCAAAATCCGGTCAAGCATTCGAGTCATGCGGTGCACGCCGTCATGAATGCCCTTGAGCACAGCCTGCCGTTCATCTGCAGGCAGCCGCTCGCCGTAGTGGTCCAGCAACTCGGCGGACGACAGGATGGCCGCCAACGGGGTGCGGAACTCATGACTGGTCATGGCAACAAACCGTGCCCTCAGTTCGTTGAGTTCCTGCTGGCGTTTGAGCGCGGCCAGGGTGTCGGCCTCAGCGGCTCTCAGGCGCGATATGTCGATGAAGGTGGCCACCACTTTGACGGGCTTGCCGTCGGCATCGGACAGCGCCATGAATTCCGCGTGCAGCCACACCTCCTGGCCATCCGGGCGCACCACGCGCAAGTCCTGCGGCGGTGAATGCCGGCTGCCGTGTGGCTCGGTGTGCCCGTGCACCAGTTCGGCCAGCAAACGTGCCAGCTCGTCTCGGTGTTCGGCGGCCACAAGGTCCTGCAGGCGGATGCGCGGCGGTGCCTCACCAGGTGTGGTCGGCAATCCCATCCAGTGCGCCAGGCGTTCGGAGGGCTGGGCGCGCTCGTCGTCAACCGCCCATTCCATGCCTCCCACGGCGGCGCATCGCACCAGGAGGTCGAGGTGTTCGCGCTGCTCGTCCAGAACACGGTGGTGCCCTTCCACGTTGCGCGCGTAAATGTGGGCAAACGCGCTGGTGATGAGCAGAATGACCGTTACCCGAAAGGCTGTGTCGACGTCATGGTGCTGGTAGCAGTGAACGGCTGCGATCAGCATGGCCAGGGTGTCAAAGCCGATGGAAACCTGCCGCCGAGACACCAGATGCATCATCAACATCAGCGGCGGGGCCCACAGGACACCCACCAGGTCCCGCTTGTGGATGGTTACCGCGAGCACGCCCACCACGATGAAAGCCAGCGCAATATCGCTCAATGGGTTGGGCAGACGCCGGTAAATGGCATGGGCATACAGCAGAGCAACCACGATGGCCAGTGCACACAGACCGGCCACCACGTATTCCTGTTGCCAGAAATTCTTGCCACCCAGCAGCAGGAAAAACACCACCGCAGCCAGCAGCGCCCAAGTGACCGGCTTGCGTTGCGTATCCACAATGCGCAGCGAAGCGTGCGCCCGAGGGTCGGGCGGGAGGCTGTGCCCGGTCATGGCGCTTCCCCGTTGCGCCATGGCAAGCGTATGTTGAAGCAGGTGCCACGGCCCAATTCACTGTCCAGCGAGAGGGTGCCACCGTGCAGTTCGGTGGCGTTTTTCACAATGGCCAGGCCCAGGCCTGTGCCTTGTATGTCTCCCACATTGCTGGCGCGGTGGAACGAAGTGAACAGGTGCGGAATTTCTGCGGCCGGGATGCCAATGCCCTGGTCCTGCACAGCCAGGTGCACCTCCTGGCCCGGTGGGGCTTGCACCACCAGCGTGACCGTTCCACCTTGGGGTGAATATTTGAGTGCGTTGGACAACAGATTGCCCAGGGCGTGACGCAGCAATTTGTCATCGAACCAGCCGTGAATCGGTTCTGCTGGCAGTTGTGCCTCCACAACATGTGTAGGGCCGGCGTGTGTGCTGCGCGCCTCGTCGCACAGCTGGCGGCACAGTTGCACCAAGTCTTGCTGTCGCGGCTTGAAGTCCAGCATGCCTGCCTCGCTGCGGCCCAGCATCAGCACGCGGTCGAGCATCTGGGTCATGCGTTGCACCCCCGATTCGATGCTGGCAATGACCGACAGGCGTTCATCCTCGGGCAAACGGTCACCGTAGAACCGCAGCAATTCGGCCGACGACAGGATGGTGGCCAGCGGGGTCCGGAACTCGTGACTGGTCATCGACACGAAGCGGCTGCGCAGGTCGTTCAGTTCCCGCTGTTGGGCCAACGCCATGCGGATGCCTTCTTCGGCCATTTTGCGGTCGGTGATGTCCAGCGCGGTCCACACCGTGCCGTCCAGCAAATTGTCGTGGTTGACCGCCTGCCCCGACAGCGATACCCAGATGACCGTGCCATCCAGGCGCCGCATCTGCAACTCGCGCTGGAATGTTTCGCCCTTGCGGATGGCCTGTGCCACCGCGCCACCCACGTCGAGGTATTGCTCGCGGTCCAGGTACACCTGCTCCATGCTGTGAAAGTGACCGTTTCCCTGGCCACCGAACAAAGTCAGCATGGCTGGATTGGCCCAGCGAAAGCGCCCCTGGGGCGTGAGGAATGCAATGCCCACCACGGAGGTGTTGAGCACGATCTCACGCTCGGCCAAGGTGCTGGTGAGCTTGTGTTCGAGTAGTTTGCGTTCGCTCACATCCGAGAAGAATGTGAGCGTGGCCGTGCCGCCTTCCCAAGGCACCAGGGTCACGCCAATGTCCACCCATTTGACACGGCCGTCGGGCATCCGCAGCCTGATTTCGTACCGGTTGGGCACCGGTTCGCCTGCCAGGCGCTTCATGCGCCGCTGCTGCACCAGTGAGTGGTCGTCCGGGTGAATGCGCTCCAGGTAGCCGCGGGCCATCATGTCTTCAATGGGCATTTCGGCAATTTCGGCCGCGCGGCTGTTGACGAACGCAAACCGCTCACCCTGCACCACCACCATGCCTTCACCCACGTGTTCGATCACCTGGCGGTAACGTTCTTCCGACAGGTGCAGGGCCTCGGTGGTGCGGCGCTGGTCGGTGATGTCAGAGAAAAAGGTGAGTGTGGAAATGCCGCCATCCCACGGCACCAGGGTGACGCCGATGTCGATCCACTTCACCCGCCCATCGGGCATCAGCAGCCGAATGTCGTACTGGTTGGGCACCGGCTCATTCGCCAGCCGCCGCCTGCGGCGCTCCTGCACCATGCCCAGGTCGTCGGGGTGAATGCGCTCCAGGTATCCGCGCGCCAGCATGTCGGCCATGGTCATTTCCATGACCTCGCAGGCCCGTGTGTTGGCAAACACGAACTGGTCGCCCTTGACCACCACCATCCCTTGGCCCACGTGTTCAATCACCAGTCGGTAGCGCTCTTCCGACCGGTGCAACGCGTCGATCATTTGCCGCTGCTGCGTGTGGTCGGCAAAAAACGTGAGTGTGGCGGGCTGCCCTTCCCACTCGGCGGTGCTGGAGTGGGTGTGGAGCCAGCGCTGTGCGCCGTCGGGGCGAAAAATGCGGAACTCGGTTTGTACGTCCACCTGACGGCCTGTTTCCCTGGCCTGCAGCCGTTCGGCCACCACGGGCCGGTCATCGGGGTGCACCACTTCCAGCGCGGGCATGCCCAGCAGTGACTCGGGTGGACGCCCCAACAGCTGCGCCGCTTGCGGGTTGGCAAATGTCACGTGGCCCCGTTGAATGACCATCATCCCTTCACCCAGTTGCTGCACCACCGTGCGGTAGCGCTTTTCAGAGGCTTGCAAGGCGTCGAGGGTAAGCCGCTGATCGGTCACATCGGTGAAAAAGGTCATGGTGGCGGGCTGACCCTCCCACATCAGTGCCGATGCGCGTGTGGACATCCAGCGCACCCGCCCGGTACCGGTCACACAGCGCAATTCATACCGCTCGGGCACGGCTTCCCCGGCTTGCCGCCGCCGCTGTCGCTCCGCCACCACGGCGTGGTCTGCGGGGTGCACCCAGTCCAGAAACGAACAGCCCACCATCCGGGCAACATCGCGCTCCAGCATTTCGGCCGCGCGGGGGTTGACGTAAACAGTCACGCCGTTCTGGATGACACCCATGCCTTCGCCGAGGTTTTCAACCACCTGGCGGTATCGCTCCGCGCTTTGGGTCAGCGCCTCCTGCTGCGCCTTGCGTTCCGACACATCCCGAATGAACGCGCCGAAGGAGGGCGCTGCTGCTGCGTCACCAATGGGCCAGACCGTCAGTTCCACGGTCAGGGTCTGTCCGCTCTTGCACAGCGCCGGCACCTGCAACACCTGATTGAGCATGTTGGACTGGCCTGTGGACCGGTACCGGGCCAACCCGCCGTGGTGCGCTGCACGGTGCTCAGGCGGCACGATCATGTCACCCAGATTGCTGCCCAGTGCTTCTGAGGGTGTCCACCCCAGCATGCGGTGGGCAGCGGGGTTCCACTCGGTGATGAGGCCCAAACTGTCTATCACGACGATCGCGTCTGCCGCCGACGCCAGCAAGCTGCGCAGCCGTTCTTCGCTCTGAATGAGCCGTTGCATGCCGGGGTCGGGAAGAGCCGATGCTGAATGGGGGTGTGCCATGGTCAGTGCCTGGAATGTTCGCCAGACAAGTGTGTCACAGGCCAGCCGGGCTCAGCAGGCCCGTGTGGCACACTGCGCCCCTTTTTCAGCTGCTGCCCCCTTGACATGACCCCCATCGTTGCCCAGATTGCCCAAGAGTTGAACGTGAAGGCTGCCCAGGTGCTGGCAGCGGTGGAGTTGCTGGACGGCGGGGCCACGGTGCCCTTCATTGCCCGCTATCGCAAAGAGGCCACCGGCGGGCTCGACGACATCCAATTGCGCGAGCTGGACACCCGCCTGGCCTACCTGCGCGAGCTGACCGACCGGCGCGAAGCGGTGCTGAAAAGCATTGCCGAACAGGGCAAGCTCACCCCCGAACTGCGCGCCGCCATCGAAGCCGCGCCCACCAAACAAGAGCTGGAAGACCTGTACCTGCCCTACAAGCCCAAGCGCCGCACCAAGGGCATGATGGCCCGCGAGGCAGGCATTGAGCCCCTGGCGGACGCGCTGCTGGCCAACCCGGCGCTCAACCCCACCGATGAAGCGCAGGCCTACCTGAAACCTGCTGGCACACCCGAGGGCACCGACTTTTCCAACACCCAAGCGGTGCTGGACGGCGTGCGCGACATCCTCAGCGAACGCTGGGCTGAAGACGCTGTACTGGTGCAAAAGCTGCGGGAGTGGCTGTGGAGCGATGGTCTGCTGCGCAGCCAGCTGGCCTCCGGCAAAGACGAAAACCACCCCGACGTGGCCAAGTTCCGCGACTACTTTGACTACGACGAGCCCCTGGGCCGCGTGCCCTCGCACCGCGCTCTGGCCGTGTTCCGGGGCCGGGGATTGGAGTTATTGGATGTGAAACTGCTGCCACCTGACTTGGCACCGAATGTCGAACCAAAAAAGGCCCCAGCGCTTGTTGGTAATGCTGTTTCAGCAACACAAAAATCGGCAGCCGTGCCCAGCATGGCCGAGGGCAAGATCGCCCAGCACCTGGGCTGGAGCCACAAGGGCAGGGCGGCCGACGACCTGCTGCGCAAGTGCGTGGCCTGGGCCTGGCGTGTGAAGCTCAGCCTGTCCACCGAGCGCGACCTGTTTGCCCGTTTGCGCGAGGGTGCCGAGGCCATCGCCATCAAGGTGTTTGCCGACAACCTGCGCGACCTGCTGCTGGCAGCGCCTGCAGGCCCCCGTGTGGTGCTGGGGCTGGACCCCGGCATCCGCACCGGTGTGAAGGTGGCCGTGGTCGATGCCACCGGCAAACTGGTGGACACCAGCACCGTGTACCCGCACGAGCCCCGCCGCGACTGGGAGGGCAGCCTGCACACCCTGGCCAAGCTCTGTCAGAAGCATGGCGTGAACCTGATTGCCATTGGCAACGGCACGGCCAGCCGCGAAACCGACAAACTGGCCGCCGATTTGATGAAGCTGCTGGCCGCATCCGGCGCGGTGGCAACCGGCAAGCCGCTGGAAAAAGTGGTGGTCAGCGAGGCGGGCGCTTCCGTGTACAGCGCCAGCGAATTTGCCAGCCAAGAAATGCCCGACGTGGACGTGAGCCTGCGCGGCGCAGCCAGCATCGCCCGCCGCCTGCAAGACCCGCTGGCCGAGTTGGTGAAGATCGACCCCAAAAGCATTGGCGTGGGCCAATATCAGCACGATGTGAACCAGAGTGAACTGGCCCGCACGCTTGAGGCCGTGGTGGAAGACTGCGTGAACGCCGTGGGTGTTGACCTGAACACCGCCAGCGCCCCGCTGTTGGCACGGGTGTCGGGCCTCAGTGGCACGGTGGCCAAGGCGGTGGTGCGCTGGCGCGAGGCCAACGGCGCCTTCAAAAGCCGCAAGCAATTGATGGAAGTCAGTGGCCTGGGTGCCAAAACCTTTGAGCAAAGCGCAGGCTTTTTGCGCATTCGCGGCGGCGACAACCCGCTGGACATGACCGGTGTGCACCCCGAAACCTACCCCGTGGTCGAGCAGATCATGTCCAAAACCGGCAAGCCGGTGGCCGAGCTGATGGGTCGGGCCGACATGCTCAAAACACTGAAACCCGAGCTGTTTGCCAACGACCGGTTCGGCGTGATCACGGTCAAAGACATCCTGGCCGAGCTGGAAAAACCCGGCCGTGACCCGCGCCCTGATTTCAAGGTGGCGCGCTTTAACGACGGTGTGGACGACATCAAAGACCTGCGCGAAGGCATGGTGCTGGAGGGCACGGTCAGCAACGTGGCGCAGTTTGGTGCCTTCATTGACCTGGGTGTACATCAAGACGGCTTGGTTCATGTCAGCCAGTTGAGCCACAAATTTGTGACCGATGCGCGCGAGGTGGTCAAAACCGGCGACATCGTGCGCGTGAAGGTCATGGAGGTGGACGTGGCGCGCAAGCGCATTGGCCTGTCCATGAAGCTTGACGCTGCGCCACAGCGCAAAGACGCACCCCGCGACAACCGCTTCGAGCCAGCCGGGCGGCACAGGGGTGGAGAACGAGCGAGCCCCGCCGCCCAGCCTCAGGGTTCGGCCATGGCATCTGCGTTTGCCAAATTGCAGGGGCTGAAGCGGTGAATTTGCAGACCCGACCCTCTATTCACGGGTTCTGCATGAAAAACACAGGTCTTTTTGCGTTAACGTTCCCGCTTCAGCACATCTGAACGGAAAGACACCGGTTATGGAACTCCAGGCCCTGTTGGCCCAACCCCGGGCATTGCCCAGCATCCCTGAGGCCGTCGCTGACCTCATGACGGAGCTCGACAAAGACGAGCCCGACCTGCGCCGCATTGGCAGCCTGCTGGCGTCTGACCCCGCCCTGACCACCCGCGCCCTGCGGCTGGCCAACTCCAGCTTTTTCAACCTGCAGCGGCAAGTGGCCAGCGTGCAGGAAGCGGCTGCCGTCCTGGGCTTGGCTCATGTGCGCACCATGGTCATGGCGGCCGCACTGGGTGGCGCGTTCCGCAAGGTGGAGGGTGTCAACCTTGAACAGTTCTGGCGCTACAGCCTGAACGTGGGCAAGATCGCCCGCTCACTGGCACGCGTTGTCAAGCAAGACGCCGGGCTGGCATTCACCGCAGGGCTCGTGCATGCGCTGGGTGATCTGGTCATGCACATGGGCATGCCCGATGAGATGCGCCGGATTGATTTTTCTGTGCCGCCCTTGGCACTTGACCGCCCGCAAGCCGAGATGTCGGCGCTGGGCTACACCTATGCAGATGTGAGCGCGGCTTTCGCCGCCAAATGGAACTTCCCCGACTCCATCGTCAATGCCCTCAAAAACCTGCATGCACCCTTTGAAGGCGAAACCTACGAAATGCTAGCGGGCGTGCTGAACATAGCCGTGTGGCGCGCACGTGCCCAGGAGGTGCAACTCGACGCCAATGGGATGGCCGCCACCTATCCCGACATGGTCGGCCTGGTGATGGGCCTCGACCTCGATTCCATCTTGGACAAAGACCCCGAAGACTGGACCAGCCAAGGCGAGCTGGGCGCTTTCATCGAATGACCGGTTCCCATGAAACTTGAAGACCTGCTGGGGCAACCCAAAGCACTGCCCCCTGCGCCCAAAGTCGCCGGCCAGCTCATTGAAACGCTGGACAACCAGGACACCGATCTCGACACGCTCGGCGAGCTGATCGAGACCGACCCCGTGTTGACGGCCAAAATCATCCGGCAGGCCAACTCGGCGTTTTTTGGTTTGCTGCGCCCGGTCAACCATCCGAGGCAAGCCATTTCCATGCTCGGCCTGGTCAAAGTAAGGGCCATGGCGCTGGCTGCGCTGCTGCAAGACGGTTTTGTGCATGCCCCCGGCATTGACCTGGAGCAGTTCTGGCGCTACAGCCTCACCACCGCCAACCTGGCCCGCTACGTGGCCGCGCCATTGGGCGTAGAAGACAACGCGGTGTACACCGCCGGCCTCATCCACGCCATTGGCGAACTGGTCATGCATGTTGGCATGCCCGAAGCCATGGCCAAGGTGAACGCCAAGATGGCGCCCTTTGACTTGCGCCGTGCCAGCACCGAAATGGCCCTGTTTGGCTACACCTATGCCGATGTGGGTGCGGCGCTTGCCCGCGAGTGGCGCTTCCCCAAACGCATGGTCGCCGGGCTGGAAAACCAGCTTGACCCGTTCGAGCACAGCAACATCGAACCCATCGCTGCCGTGGTGCACTTGGCTGCCTGGCGTGCGCGCGTGGCTTTCTCAGACATCGACCTGGCGAGCCGCATCGCTTCGTACCCTGACGCTGTGGGGGTCGCGTTGGGTGTGGACCCCGATGCACTCATGGGCGACGGCATTCCTGCGCTGGAGTTTCTGGGCGAAAGCCTTCCCAACTGACGCCCCGCCATGCAAGCGTTGCGGCTGTACGCGGGCCCTGCCGCTCGCGCCCACTTGGCGGCGCACGGCCTGCAACCCGACCATGTTTCTTGCGTGCCCGCTGCAGCCGGTGGGCCCAAAGGCCTGCTGCTCGGCAGGCTGGACCAGTTTCTGTTCGGCCACTGGTTGCCGCGCAGCCAGCAACCCATTGACCTGGTGGGCGCTTCCATCGGCGCGTGGCGCATGGCCACCGCATGCCTGTCCACGCCCGTGGCCGGTTTCGAGCGGTTGGAGCGCGACTACATTGCCCAGCATTACGACGTACCGCCGGGCCAGAAGTGGCCCAGCCCCAGCCAAGTGAGTGCCACGTTTGGCGCCAACCTGCAGGCGTTTTACGGCGGCCGTGTGCCCGAGGTGCTGAACCACCCCCGCTACAGGCTGCACGTCATCACCTCGCGCGGGCAGCATGTGCTGGCACACAACGGCCGCTGGCGCACACCGTTGGGCTATGCCGGCGCATTTGTCAGCAACGCGGTGCACCGCCCGGCATTGGGAGCATGGCTGGAGCGGGTGGTGTTTTCATCTGCACTTGACGGCGAAGCCGAGGCACAGCCACTGCCTTTCAGCACACAGGGCTTCAAAACTCGGCAACTGGCGCTGAACACCGACAACTTCATGCCCGCGTTGCAGGCCAGTTGCAGCATCCCGTTTGCCTTGGAGCCCGTCACCGGCATTCCCGGTGCGCCGGGCGGCTGCTACTGGGACGGCGGCATCACCGACTACCAAACCCCGCCGGGGCGCGCACCTGGGCTGGTGCTGTACCCCCATTTTCAGCAGGCCGTGGTGCCGGGTTGGCTGGACAAGGCGCTCAAGTGGCGGCACCGCGCCACCTCTGCGCTTGACCACATGCTGGTGTTGGCCCCCAACCCCGAGTGGGTCAAGACCCTGCCCAACGGCAAACTGCCCGACCGCACCGACTTCACGCGCTACGGCGCCGACCTTGCCGGGCGCATGAAGGCCTGGAACGGTGCTGTGAGCGCCAGCCAGCAACTGGCTGACGAGTTTGCCGCTTGGCTGGACAAGCCCGACATGGGGCAGGTTCAAAGCCTCTGATTCACATCGCCGCGTCCAGCATGGCGCGGTAGTCGTCCGCGCTGGCAATGCGCGGGTTCATTTTGTGGCAGTGGTCTGCCAGCGCGCCGCTGATGATGCGGTCAAACCAGCCGCCTTCCACACCCATCGCGGCGAGGCCGGTGGGCAGGCCGAGGCGGGCGTTCATCTCGATGATGGCGGGGCCTAAATCCGATGCGTTTTTCAGGCCCATCGCATGCGCCATGCGCTCCAGTCGCTTTTCTTTTTGAACTGTTTCGGCATCGGCGTTGAAGGCGATCACGGCAGGCAGGAACATGGCGTTCAGCGTGCCGTGGTGCAGGCGCGGGTTCACGCCGCCCAGGCTGTGGCTCAGGCTGTGCACACAACCCAGGCCTTTTTGGAAAGCCATGGCACCTTGCATGCTGGCGCTCATCATGTTCTGGCGGGCTTCGCGGTCGTTGCCGTCTCGGGTGGCCCGCTCGATGTGAGCCCATGCGCGGGTCAGTCCGTCCAGCGCAATGCCGTCGGCGGGTGGGTTGAAGGGCGCGGCCATGAAGGTTTCCATGCAGTGAGCCACGGCATCCATACCGGTGGCGGCGGTCAGCATGGGCGGTAGGCCCAGGGTCAGCTCGGGGTCGCAAATGGCGGTTTTGGGCACGATGTGCCAGCTGTGGAAACCCAGCTTGCGCCCGTCGTCCACGATGACAATGGCACCCCGCGCCACTTCGCTGCCCGTGCCAGCGGTGGTGGGTATGGCAATGATGGGGGCCACTTTGTCGGTGATGAGCGGCGAGCCGCCTTCGATGGTGGCGTAGGTTTTGAGCGGCCCTGGGTGGGTGGCGGCAATGGCCACGCCCTTGGCGCAGTCGATGGCGCTGCCGCCGCCCAGCGCCAAGATGCCGTCGCAGCCTTGGGCCTTGTACAAGTCGGCTGCGGCACGCACGGCGGCTTCAGTGGGGTTGCTGGGGGTTTGGTCAAACACGGCGCTGGGTTGGGAGCCCAGCACCTCCAGCGCACGTTGCAGCAGCCCAGCGGCTTTCACGCCTGCGTCGGTCACGATGAGGGGCTTGGTCATGCCCACCCGCTGGCACTCGGCCTGGAGGGTTTGCAGTGCGCCGAAGTCGAAATTGATTTGGGTGATGTAGAAAATTTGGGCCATGCGGCAATGTACACAGCGTTGTGGCGGGAACGATAGGGGCAAGTCCTGACAGTGACAACGCCTTTGATGGGGTGCGTGATACATTGCATCAAACATCACGCATCAACGAAAAGACCTTGATCATGCGCACCACCCTTGACATTGCCGACGACGTGCTGTTTGTGGCCAAAGACTTTGCACGCCGTGACGGCAAAACAGTGGGCCAGGTACTCAGCGACTTGGCACGCCAGGCGATGCAAACACCTGTGTCTGTACCAGCAGAACAGGTACCGGAGCCACAAAGTGCGCACAGCGAACGGTTACGGCAAATCGGCATCGTCCCTTTGCCCCGCCGTGGACACGCCGTGACCAATGAGGCCGTCAACGCCTTGCGCGAACAAGAAGGCATTTGAACGCCATGCGTGCATTGCTGGATGTGAATATGTTGATCGCCGTGCTCGACCCCGACCACCAGTTCCACCACACGGCATCGGCCTGGTTGGCAGACCATGCCGAGTGGGGTTGGGCCAGCTGCCCGCTCACGCAAAACGGGTGTGTACGCGTCATGACCCAACCCAATTACCCGAGCCCTGTTGGCATGGTGCAGGTGATGGCGCACCTGAAAGCCATGTGTGAGGCCGAAGCCCACCGGTTTTTCCCCGACGACGTGAGCCTGCTGTCGCCCGCTGTGTTTCAGCACGACAACCTGCACGGCCCCAGGCAAATCACCGATGTGTATCTGCTTGGGCTGGCCGTACGCAACAGCGCGAGGCTGGTCACGCTGGATGGCCGTATTGCGCTCGGCACGGTGGTGGGCGCACAGCCCGAGCACCTGGTGGTGCTTTAACACGCCACTCCATGAGCCACCACCCCAACCCCAAAGCGTTGCTGACCCCCGCCATGCGGGGCGTGATGGACCGCATGGCCCGCGCCGCCCGCACACCCATGCACGCCATGACAGTGCAGCAGGCGAGGGCGTTTTACGAAGAGGGCTCGGGCGTGCTCGACCTGCCCGCCCACAAGATGGCCCACACCCAGGCTCTTTGCCTGCCCACGCGCGACGGTGCCAACTTGCACGCCCAACTGTGGGTGCCCCAAAGCGCAGGGCCTGGGCCTTGGCCTGTGCTGCTGTACTTCCACGGTGGCGGCTTCACCATTGGCAGCGTGGCCACGCACACCAGCCTGTGTTGCCACCTGGCGCACCTGGGACACTGCGCCGTGGTGTCCGTGGATTACCGCCTGGCCCCCGAACACCCTTACCCCACGGCCGTGCACGATGCCTGGGACAGCCTGCAGGCCCTGCGCGCCCAGGCCCATGCGCTGAACCTGGACGCAACCCGGCTGGCAGTGGGGGGCGACAGCGCCGGTGGCACCTTGGCGGCGGTGGTGGCGCTGATGGCCCGTGACGCGGGCTTTCCCCTGGCGCTGCAAATGCTGTTTTACCCCGGCACCACCGCCCACCAGGACACCCCCTCACACAAGACCTTTGCCCATGGTTTTGTGCTGGAGAGCACGTCCATTGACTATTTCTTTGACCACTACATCCCCCACAAGGCCGATCGCGAGCACTGGTGGTTTGCCCCGCTGCTGGCCCCTGACGTGGACGGCGTGGCCCCGTGCTGGATGGGCTTGGCCGAATGCGACCCGCTCGTTGATGAAGGCTTGGCCTATGCTGACCGCCTGCGCATGGGCGGTGTGCCAGTGGATCTGGAAATTTACCGTGGCGTGGTGCACGAGTTCATCAAAATGGGCCGGGTGTTGCCGGAGGCCCGGCAGGCCCACCAGGATGCGGGCCGCGCACTGCGGCAGGTTTTTGTCGTTTGATTGAATGAAGATAATCAAGCTCTGTTGCTTTTCTGTATTCAACAGTTCACTATGCAAATAAAACCGGCGTTACCCGTCAAAAGCGACTTCCGCCTGCTGCACCGCCTGCGCGTGCGCTGGGCCGAGGTGGACATGCAGGCCATTGTGTTCAACGCGCACTACCTGATGTACCTGGACACCGCCATCACCGAGTACTGGCGCGCCTCTGCCCTGCCGTACCACGAAAGTTTTTTGGCGCT
>JFJP01001900.1_pt1 | contig 21335 bp, 20 predicted proteins | sample 431651 | NCBI WGS metagenome assembly JFJP01 (sample SAMN02602958, study PRJNA72255) | Microbial mat metagenome, whole genome shotgun sequencing project. | biome: fresh water; feature: sink hole; material: water; isolation source: purple microbial (photo- and chemosynthetic) mats found in...
CGTCCCAGCGCCAGCAAGGTGTCTTTCAGCGCCAGCGCCGAGAGCAGCCCGGTCAGGTTGATCAGCAGGGTCAGCGCCGCCTCGGCCAGGCCGATGCGCAGATTGATGGCGAACGGCGGTTCGGTGCCGGCGGTGAAGATTTCCACGGTAGCGGTGTCGCTGCTGGCGAACGTCCACAACCAGCCAGCTGAAATCCAGCTCATGACAGCCAGCGTCACCAAGGTGATGCCGTAGGCGAGGCCGCGCTGCTGTTCCTTCAGCAACCCCATCAGGAAGGCGGCGGCTAGCGCCGCAGTGATGATGTGCAGGGCGCTTACCATTTCAGTTCCGTGAAGCGTGCGATGTCGAGCGTGCGTTTCCGCTCATGCAGTTTGAGGGCGTAAGCCAGCATCAGCGCGGTGACGCCGACGCCGATGACGATGGCGGTCAGCACCAGCGCCTGCGGCACCGGGTCGATGACGCGGGCGACCGCGTCGGCGACCGGCACGGCGGCATCGATGATCGGCGCGGTGCGGCCGCGCATGTGGCCGATCGCCACGATGACGATGTTGACACCCGCATCGGCGATGCTGAAGGCGACGATCATGCGCAGCAGATTGCGCTGTGTCAGGGCGCCGTAAAAGCCGATCAGAATCAGGATGAAACCGGTGGCCATGGCCATCTGGGCGAGGCTGATCATGTTTCCTCCGTTTTGTCGGTTTTATCTATTTCTGACAGATTGGCCAGCATGGAAGAGAACTCGGCGCCGACCTTGAGGCCGATCAGCGAGTAAATCACCGGAATGACACCGGCCGAGAACAGTTCGCCCAGGTTGCCGATCGGCAGCAGGCGATTGTCGAGGAAGCCGCTGGCGAACAGCACGCCGAGCACGCCGATGCCGACGAAGAGCAGGCCGGACAGCGATTCGAGGACGGAGATCAGCTGGTGGCTGAAATGCTTGAGCGGATCGGCCAGCAGCAACAACAGCATGCCGGAGGCGATGATGGCGCCACCCTGGAAACCGCCGCCCGGCGTCAGATGGCCATTGACGAAAACGTACACACCGAGCAGAAGGATCAGCGGCGTCAACATCCGGCTGCCGGTAGTCAGCAGTTCGCCGACCGGCGGCCGCAGCTGGCGCGGCGTGTGCGGGAGTGCGGGCTGGCCCTGCGCCAGCACCAGGCCGACGATGGCGGCCGTGATGAACAGCACGGTGACTTCGCCCAGGGTGTCCAGGCCGCGATAGGTGACGACAATGGCGGTGACGATGTTCGCCGCGCCAATATCGCCGGCGGTGCGTTCGGCGTAATAGCGGGCGGTCTGGTTGAGCTCGCTGTCTGGCACATAGCCGGCCAGCAGGCTGGCGAACAGAGCGCCGACGGCGAGCAGCAACAACAGGGCAATGGCGCGCTTAATCATGTTCGAACCCCGTCATTTTTGCCCCCGTCAGGTGAGTCCGCATCCATTTCGGCATCGTCATGCCCCGCCGCCCGGATGCGCGCCAGAACGAAGAAGAACAGGAAGGTGGTCAGGCCGCTACCGATTGCCGCCTCGGTCATCGCTACATCGGGAGAGGCGAGGACCAGGAACAGGATCGAGGCGACCAGGCTGACCAGACCGGCGGCAAGGATGGCGATCGGCATCGCTTTGGCGCGGATCGCCACCACTGCGGCGCCGAGCATCGTCACGCACAACAGCACGGTGATACCGGTGATCAACGGACTCATCGACATCATGCCCGATCCCCCTTTGGGTCATCCGCGAGCTGATCTTTAGCCAACAGATCGACTGCGGTCAGCGGCGACTTATCGGCACCGGCGCGATGTGCGGCGCGCGCCAGTACCTGCGACGAGAGCGGATTGGTGAACAGGATGAACAGGCCGATCAGCGCCAGCTTCAGCGTCCAGGCCGGTTGCAGGCAGGCGATGCCGGCCAGCGACAGCAGCGTGCCCAGTGTGGTCGCCTTGGTGCCGGCCTGGATGCGGTTGAACACATCCGGCATGCGCACCAGTCCGAGGCCGCCCAGCAGCAGGAAGGCTGCGCCGGCAACCAGCAGGACGCCGCCGATGACTGAAAGTAGTGACGCCATCACAGACCGCGCTCCAGATATCGGGCGATGACGATCACCCCGAGAAAAGACAACAACGCATAGACCAAAGCCACGTCGAGATAGATGCCGCGTCCTTCCAACAGCGCCAGCAGCGCGATGGCGGTGATGCCGATGATGGTCAGCACATCGAAGGCGACAACCCGGTCGGCGGTTGATGGACCTTTGAGGAAACGGAACAGGGCGAGCAGGAATGCCAGCCCGATCAAGATCGCCGCGAGGTAAATCAGTGATTCGGACACAAAAAACTCAGCCATACATCACCTCGAGATATTCTTCGAAACCCGAGACGATGGCGGCAGTGGCGACTTCGATATCGGCCGAGTCCACCGTCACCCAATGGATGTACAGCCATTCGCCGTCGATATCGACGGTCAACGTGCCCGGGGTCAGCGTGATCGAATTGGCCAGTAGCAGTCGCCCCATCCGGCTTTTCAGCCGCGTCCGCACCTTGACGATGCCGGGGTTCAACGGCAGGGCGGGAGACAGCACGATGCGGGCAAGGTTGAGGTTCGACTTGACCAGTTCCCTGGCGAAGAAGAATACGTAGCCGAGCGTCGTCATCAACGCGCGAGGCGTCATGCGTAATTCGGATACGACGGCGAGGCTGTTGCGGAACAGCAGGGTGATGATGAGCGCCGTGATCAGGCCGACCAGCAGGACATCCGCCGCCAACGAACCATTCAGCAGAACCCAGAATCCGAACAGAGTCGCAAACAGCATGGACAAATCGCGTGTCCAAGTCATTGTCCGGCCCTTCTATCCGGACTGACACCCCGGATATCCCGCGCGGTATGAAACAAGCTCGATAACAGTGCGCCGCCTGTCAACAACGGGGCGTTCACTTGCCTCGGGTTCAGACTGGATGCGGTCAATTCAGGAAACCTCCGATTCGTTGCGCGAGACCAGCATAGATGCTGTCCGTGCGGCGGCCAGGGGTGTGGGTGGAAATCGGGATGGGTGGCTGGCACGGATACTCTTTTGTCGAAAGTCGAGGGCAAAACGTCGCGGCAGGTTTGATAAGCACGCTTCGTGCCAATGCCTGGTTAAGCGCCCGAGAGGGTATCTCTAGAGTGTTACCAGGGAATGAATACCCGCGAGGGGCGGCAGGATAACAGAGCGGTCGGGCTACCACTACCCTGACGTTGGCGCCTTGGGCTACGGAAATACCTTAGATCAGAATACTCGATCCAGATTGCCAGTCCAGGCGGCTACGCTCGCTCAAGTTGCCAGCGCCGAGAAGTCACCAAAAATCTGATATTCGCCAATCAAACCATCCCGCAACTTGAAGATGTTGGCGAATGGAACGCAGAGTTGGCTGCCGTCGAGGCGGCTATAGGTGACTTTGCCATGCATGATCAGACAATCCCCGTTTTGCCAGGATTCATTCAGTTCGTGCCGCAGGCCGGCGAGGCTGGCAAAGAATCCGGCGATTGCGGTTTGCACCTGTTCGCGGCCATGCAACGCTGGCGCATTGGCGAAGATGAATTCGACATCAGGGCTGAGAAAACTGGCAAATGCCTCTGCGTCACGGGCATCAATGGCGTTGAACAAGGCGGGCAATCGATCTGGCATGGGGTTCTGCTTGATGAATGTTGAAGTGATCCAGGCGTCTTTCAGCCGAGTTCGGCGGTGGGAAGATAACCCAAAATGCATTTTCGTCTGGCAAGAAAACGTATCCGACAGAGCGTGTTCAACACTCGTAACAACTGCTTACAACTCGATATGCGTTGGACACGCCGCGCGAACAATTGGCGTTCAAAGTGCGCTCCATCCCGTACCGAATGGTTCGGTGACGGGACCACACTAAGGAGTATCACCATGAAGATCGCAACCACCCTGAAGACTTTCACCCTGCTGGGTTTGACCAGCTTGAGCCTGGCTAGCAGCGTCAGCCAGGCCGATAACGGCTTTGTCTATTACGAAAGAGCGTCGATGCCCACCCCTTGGGCGGGCAATGCGCAGCACGCCAATCCGTGGATGGCGAATCCGGCTTACCAGCAGGCGCGTATCGCCGCCGAGATGAAGGAGCGTCAGATGCAACTGGATCAACGTCAGGACAAGCAGATGGAGCGCATCCTGAATGGCATGGAAAACGGCAAGCTGACCCTGCGTGAGTCGGTCAACCTGCTGCGTGAGCATGTGGACATCGCCAATCTGGAGCGGAAATTCATCAGTGATGGCCGTCTTGGCCTACGTGAACTGGCGATCCTGGAAAAACGCCTGGATGAAGCCTCAATGCTCATCATGTTTGAAAAGAAAGACCGGGAAAAAGTCGCCCAGATCGAACGCCCGGTTGATCGTAATCGGCACGATGACATGCCTCGTTATGGTGATCAAGGTCGCCGTTGATGGGTTGCGAGGCGAGGCCTTAAGCGGTTTCAGGCCTCGCCTTGCAGTTACATTGCCGAGCCGTTAGATGTCCAGACTTTCCGACCAGATCAACGCGTTGACGTGGGCAAGATTGATCGCGTCGGCATCGATGCCGATATCGGCGGCGCTGCTGGCGATGGCGTCCTGGTCGAAGTGTTCGCAGGCCAGCGCCAGTTTGAGGTAAGGCGCATATGGACCGCTGTGATCGACCAGTGCATCAACCACCACTGGTGGCAGGTGCAGGCCGGCCAACGCTTGCTGCATCGGGATGTTGAGCAGTGCGTCGAGCAGCGAAAAAATGCCGACGATGAACAGAGAGTCACTTTCACCCTGTTTCAATCTGTCACGTCCCAGACTTTCAATGAAGCGCGCCCGCACCAGGGCGCTGCGCAACAGCGACTGACTGCGCGGGTCGGTTTCTCGGCTGGTGAACAGCAGCAGGGTCAGCCAGCGGTAGATCTGGTCATGTCCAAGCAGAATCAGCGCGTGGCTGATTGATTCGATGGTGCGCCGCATGCCGATGGCAGGCGAATTGATGTAGCGCAGCAAACGGTAGGTCAATGCCGGGTCGAGCTTGAAACTTTTTTCGATGACCGGGAATTCAGCTTGCTTCTTCGCAAGATTGAGCAGTTCCATCACCCGCATGCTGCTGCTGTCGAGTCGATGCGCGCCGGAGACTTGCGGGTAAGTGTAGTAATAACCCTGGAACAGATTGAATGACAGCTTGCGGCAGGCGGCAAAGACTTCCGGCGTATCGACCTGGGTCGCGATCAGCTGCGGTTTTTTTTTGCTGCCGGTATCCAGGCTGCGCACGACCTGGGTGGTTAATCCCATGACATCGTAGCGGGTGGTGTCGAAGCGGATGTAGCGGCAATAGCCGGCGAGCTCCTGATTGTTGCCCGGGTCATCAAGTGCCAGCTGCAGGCCGCCATGCGCGAGTAGCTCGGCGCGCTCGATCAATGCAGGGGAACTTTGATGTGGGTGAATCGCAATCACCACCTGGCTTTTCGGTAGCTGATCCATCAGCGGACTGAGCAGGGTTTCCGGGGCGACACCGAGAAAGGTCAGCTTGTCGCCGAGCGCCCTCTGGTAGGCGAGGTCGATCGTGCTTGCCAGCAACCATTCGTCTTCCGCTTGCCGTCTTGATGCCACGCCGGGCAGCGCATCATCAACCAGCCTGGCGGGGTCGCGCCGCTTCAGTTCATAGCCAATGATGCTGTGATCGTTGTTCAGGATCGGTTGGCGCGTCAAAAATCGTTGCAGGCTGGCGACGCCGTCAACCGGATTCGTCGTCGCGGCGACTTTCTCGCTCATCGGTCAGGCGCCTTTCTGAAAGTGCTCGAACACGTTGTTCACGGCGCGATCGATGAGTGACACGTTATCGATGACTTGCGCGCGCGCATCGCGAAACTTCGCTGCCAGACCCTGCGCATTGATCGACACCGCGCGCTGGCCAAGGCGGTTGGTGAACAGGTAAGTGCCCTGCAGCGGACTGATCCACGCCAGTTTGGCGCGCAACATGCTGCCGTCATCCTGTTTGAATTCGATCCAGACACCCCGTTTCAAGCCCTTCACCATGCTTTCGAAATGGCTGTCCTCGGGTTCGTCCCAGGCTTCGCCGCGTACCCCGCTGATGGTGATTTCCTCGAGGTCGGAGGCTGCCTCCTGCGCGCTGGCAATCTCCTGCAACAAGGCTGCGTCGGGAATGATGGATTCGATCTGGGCCGGGATATCTTCGAAGTCCTTCGGTCCAAAGATCGGTGTTTCCTGGATAGGAATGTCAGTCACATCGACAGCCATGAAAGCGTTCAACGTGGCGGCAACGCTTTCATCCTGCTCGCCGCGGAAGCCGGCTTTAACGGCGACCGCGTGGCACTTCACCAAGTCCGAGAAAAAGACATCGCGCACCTCATTTGCCAGGCTCAGCGACTGGATGCCGCTATCCAGGCGTTTGAGCAGGCGGGGCAGCAATTCGATCAGTTTGCGGCGTTCGTCCTTGTCGGTTTTTGGCGTCAGGCTCCACAGCAGATCATTCACCGTATCGACACTTTCCTGCCAGTCAGGGCTGCTTTCACCTTTGGCGATATGCAGTTCGGCAAGCCGCTTTTCCCAGTGATTGAGCAGAAAGTCGCGGATCGCGACGGGCATGGGATGGTCGAGCATGCAGGCCATGACCGTATCGTGCGCAACCACCCGTGCAATTTCGAATTGCTCCCGATTTCGCAGGAACTGGGCACTGCGGCTGGTGAGCTGGTCACTGGTCTGCTTTTCTTCTGCCAGGTAGGTCTGGAAAGACTGCAGCGCCTGGAGAAAGACATCCAGCCCATCTTCGTATTGGCTGAGAATGCTTTGCACGATCTGTTCAACTTCCTGATACAGACGGCTGTCGTGGCCTTCAATCGGATCCCAGCCGAGCGCGGCATCTGCAAGCAGATCGAGCAATTGCCGCACTGGATGCGACTTTTGCGAAAAGAAGGATTTATCCAGCATGGTGACCTTCAGCACCGGGATCTGCAGACGGCCGATCAGCGCTTTCATTGCATCCGGAATGCGGTTGTCGCCCAGGATGTAATCGAACACCAGCACGACGATATCCAGCGTCATGGTTTCCATCTGGCCCATCTTGCCGGCCGCTTCGGACTTCTTCAGTTCGCGCAGTACGTTGACCTGGCCATTGGCAATCAACTCGGCATTCAGGTTGCCCATCATGCCCAGGCCTTCCAGACGGCCATGCTGAAGCTGTGTCAGCGCCTGCAACACAGCAGGATTGATGGCATGACCGACCGACTGGCCGGCGTCGACATTCTGGCCATAGTTTTGACCAAAATCCTGGCTGATGTCCTGGCCACCCCGCAACGGTTGCAACTGCGCATAGCCGGGCATGCCGGGAAACGCCATGCCAGCCCCGCTGCGACCGAACATCAACTGTTGCAGCATGGCGAACATGTCCATGCCGCCGCCAGCCGCCATGTCCGCCGCTGTGCCAGGCACCAAATTGGTGGCGCCGGCGTCCAGCGTGCCAGCATTAGCCACTGATGCAGGCGCAACCACGGCGGCGGCGGGCGCGCGGGCCATGCTGGCGCGGATTGTCGGCAGCACATTGTGCTCGACCAGATAGCGGTTGATTTCCTGGTAGGCGTCTCGCACCTTGGCCGGGAAGTGTTTGTTGATGCGGGAAACCAGCATCAATTTGATCTTGACGCTGGCATCCTGCTCCTTCAATGCATCCAGCAACGCGGTGCCGATCACATCCGGCCCGAGCGGAATCTGCTCGGTCTTCAGATCTGTCTGGTTGAGCAACACGCCAATGCGCTTGCCCAGGCCGAACAGCTCCTCGCCACAGGTGTTGGCGATCGCGTTGGCGATGGTGTTGGCGGCGAGCGACTGCTCCAGATCATCCGGTTCAACCAGACTGAGGCTGGAAAGATCGAGATTGGACTGCTCCCGATTTGGTGTGCCATTGAGTTGACGCCGTTTTTCCTCATTGAAACGGCTGAAAAACTGCTTCTTGAACGACGCGGCAATTGCGGCGCCTTTGTCGCGGGCCAGTTCCATGCTGTCCATGTAGAGACTGTACATTTCTTGCGACGGCATCTTGCTGACCAGCTCGGTCAGTTCGGCGACGACCCGTGTCAAGGTTTGTACAAGGTCGTCTGATAGCTTCGTGGCGATTTTGTCGCGACAACTATCAAGCAATGCTGTTTCAGACATCAATTCATCTCCTGGCAGGTTGCCGAGCCTGGCGCGCGACAATCTTAATCCTGCAATTCCTTTCGATTTTCCAGCATAAACCGCTTTCCTGACAGCGATGCAACGATTGCTTTGTCAAGCCTTGCTCGACGCGATGGCTTGGCCCATCCTCGCGCCCCTTTGCTGTTTGTACTGCCAACACTGTGACCAGGACTGACTCCGTTATGTTCAACCCGATCGAAAACCGTATTGCCCGGGAACTCAATGTCCATCCCAACCAGGTCGCCGCCGCAGTGGCGCTGCTGGATGATGGCGCTACCGTGCCATTTGTCGCACGTTACCGCAAGGAAGCCACTGGCGCTCTTGACGATACGCAATTGCGACATCTGGAAGAACGGCTGGGTTATTTGCGTGAACTGGAAGATCGCCGCGCGGCGGTGATCGCCAGCATCAGCGAGCAGGGCAAACTGACACCGGAATTGCAGGCCGATATTGCTGCCGCCGAAACCAAGCAACGGCTGGAAGATCTGTACCTGCCCTACAAGCAGAAGCGGCGCACAAAGGCACAGATTGCGCGCGAGGCTGGCCTGGGGCCGCTGGCTGAAAAGCTGCTGGCTGATCCGATGTTGGCGCCAGAAGTCGAAGCCGCCGCCTTCGTCAATCTGGAAAAAGGCATTGCCGACGTGAAAGCCGCGCTCGATGGCGCGCGCCAGATTCTGATGGAACAGTTCTCCGAAGATGCCGCCCTGATCGAGCGGCTGCGCGGCCACTTGCAGGCGAATGGCCGCGTCGTATCGCGTCTGATCGAAGGCAAGGAAGCCGAAGGCCAGAAATTCCGCGATTGGTTCGAGTTCGACGAACCCTGGCAGTCGATGCCATCGCATCGCGCGCTGGCGCTGTTTCGAGGCCGCAACGAGGGGGTTTTGTCGGTGGCGATTAAATTACCGGAAGAGTTGGCGGGGGCTGCTTCCAACGCCGCCGCCAGCCCGTGCGAGGGCCATATCGCAGCACATTTTGGACTGCGTGACCAAGGTCGCCCGGCTGATAAATGGCTGCTCGATACCGTTCGCTGGGCCTGGAAGGTGAAGTTGTCGCTGCATCTTGAACTGGATCTGATGAATGCGCTGTTCGAGCGCGCCGAAACTGAAGCCATCCGGGTTTTTGCCAGCAATCTGAAAGATCTTTTGCTGGCAGCACCCGCCGGACCGAAAGCGGTGATTGGTCTCGACCCGGGCATCCGCACCGGCGTCAAAGTCGCCGTGGTTGACCGCACCGGCAAGGTGTTGGATACCGCCGTGATCTACCCGCACGAACCGCGCAACGACTGGAATGGCTCGCTGGCCACCCTTTCAAAACTGGCCAGCAAGCACCACGCAGAACTGATCAGCATCGGCAACGGCACCGCCAGCCGCGAAACCGACAAACTCGCTGCCGACCTGATTCGTTTGCAACCTGAACTGGGCTTGAGCAAGGTCACCGTCAGCGAAGCCGGCGCATCGGTGTATTCCGCCTCCGACCTCGCCGCGCGGGAGTTTCCGGACATGGATGTGACCCTGCGCGGCGCGGTGTCCATTGCCCGTCGCCTGCAGGACCCGCTGGCAGAACTGGTCAAGATCGAACCGAAAGCCATCGGCGTCGGCCAGTATCAGCATGACCTCGGTCAGGCCAAGCTCGGCCAGGCGCTGGAAGCGGTGGTTGAAGACTGCGTCAATGCAGTCGGGGTCGATGTGAATACCGCCTCTGCTGCGTTGCTGACCCGCGTCTCCGGCCTCAACACCACGCTGGCCAACCAGATCGTCGCGCATCGTGACGCCAACGGCCCATTCGCCAATCGCGACGCGTTGAAGAAAGTGCCGCGCCTGGGCCCGAAAACCTACGAACTGGCCGCCGGCTTCCTGCGTGTGCCCGGCGGGGACAATCCGCTCGATGCCTCATCGGTGCACCCGGAAGCCTACCCGGTAGTGATGCGCATCCTGGCCGATCTGAAGCTGGACATGCGCAGTGTGATCGGCAACAGCGATGTGCTGAAACGCCTCGACGCCGGTAAATTCGTCGATGACCGTTTCGGCTTGCCCACCGTGCGCGACATCCTGAAAGAACTGGAGAAACCCGGCCGCGACCCGCGCCCCGCATTCAAAGCGGCGGCGTTCATGGAGGGCGTCAACGACCTGAAAGACCTGCAACCCGGCATGCAACTCGAAGGCGTGGTGACCAACGTCACCAACTTCGGCGCCTTCGTCGATATCGGCGTGCATCAGGACGGCCTGGTGCACATCTCCGCGCTATCGAACAAATTCGTCAAAGACCCGCGCGAAGTGGTCAAGGCCGGCGACATCGTCAAGGTCAAGGTGCTGGAGGTGGATGTTCCACGCAAACGGGTGGCGCTGACCATGCGGATGCAGGATGAAGTGAAACCTGCGAAATCCACCCAAATGCCCACCCAAATGCCCACCGCAATGTCCCCTGGGCGGGGACGACCGCAGCCAAGCAAAGCGCAGGAAACGGCTGGCGGCGCGCTGGCGGAGGCATTGAAGCGGGCGATAACGCGGTCTTGATTCTTGTCTGCTTCACTGCGGTTTCGGGAGGGCCTGGTCGCCTCCCGTGTTTACTTCAGCACCAGCACCCGGATGAATATGCGCCGGTTTTGTCCGTTACTGTCATTCAGCGGCTTGTTTGCGCCATATGAAATGGTCGACATGCGGTTAATCGAGATGCCAAGTTTCTCGTGCAGGTAGCGCTTGACCACTTCGGCGCGCGCCTTGCCCAGGCTGTAATTGTTGTCATCGGTGCTGTTGTTGGCGGTGTGGCCCTGGATGTCGAGGTGGTACTCCTGATCCAGCTTGATTAGGTTGGTAGACAGTTGATTCAGCTTCGCCACATCAATCGGATCGAGATAGGGGTCGTTTTGCGGGTACAGCACCTTGTCATCGGTTAGCAATATCGTGAACGCTTCTTTGCCGTTGGCAAGAAATATCTCCTTCGCGGCCAGCGCCAAGGCTTCCTGGACCAGCGCGGAGAGCGAATCCAGTTTTCTCTCCGCCTCCAGCAAGCGCTGCTTCAGCGCGGTATCGTTTTGCACGGCGGTCTTGTCTGCATTCTCCTGACGGGCCTGAATCGCACTGTCAGCCGTGGCCATCTGCATTTGCAGTGTTTGCAGGCTGGCGATATCTCCCAGCGCGGATTGAAGCAGGGCGGCTGTTTTATCGATCCGATTCTCCAGCCCGCCGATGCGTGAATTCAGCTCTGCCACCTGCGCTTCCAGACCGGCTTGCGATTGCAGCTGGCGTGATTCATGCAGCCTGACCTGATCGCCCAGAGTTACCAGCCCGGCCTGGGTGGACGCCAATTGCCGGGCAAGCTCGGCTTGCTGTCGTGCAAGTTCCTGGGCGTGACTTTCGACGCTGCGCAAGCCGGCTTCGCTACTGCTGGCGAGGTTCTGTTCAACGCGATCAATGCGGTCCTGCAATGGCTGGGTCTGGGTCAGCAGGGCTTTCTCGCTGGCGCATCCGGCGAGAATCAGACAACTCAGTACGGCGGCGGCGATGGGCGAAACAGGGTGGTTTTGGGGATACATGGTTGTCTCATTCGGCTAAAAACTGGCTGAATGATGCCGTGAAAGCGACCGTTTCGGCGCCTTCCTGGTTGCTTGACAGCTGAATTGGCTATGGTTAGTGGTAACTCCACACAACCTTTTCGACCTGGCGTTCTATTGGCAACAATGCCTAGCAACAGGAATAAACCTTAGGCTTTGCATGCAAGCGGGCGTTGTGAGTGAAAACTTATCAAGTTCAGCAAGACCTATCAGACGAAACGACACTCCCGACACGGAAGCGATATTCATCATCTCGATGCCCCATCCTTGGTGCGCGGGCGTGGGCAACTTGATGTTGGACAACACGGACAGTCTGGTAGCGGTTTAACATTGCCACCATTTGAAATCGATCAAGGTAATTCATATGCAGTCCGGCCCCAGAGAAATCGTCACCCCGTTTCGCCAGATTCCGCTTGATGTGCCGGAGGGCATGAAGCCGAACGAGTTCTTCAACAGCACTGAGAACCTCAACGATCTGGTCAACAACAACGGCTTGTTGCAGAACCCGGAAGGGTTGCTGCTGTATCGCAAGGCGCTCGGCCACAGCAACGAGTTCGACGCGTCGATCATCTACAACACTTCGCAGACCATCCTCGATCCGCTCGGCCGGCCGGTGCGGCGGACGCAGGTGCCGGAGCAGGTGAAGAATGTCTGGAACCGGATGAATCAGGTGATCATCGAGTACATGCTGGAACAGTACCCGGACCCCGATCAGCATCTGGTGCTGGCTGGCGAGGCGAGCCTGGATGCGACCTGGCCGATGACTTCGCCGGGCGTACCCAGCATCCGCATGCTGCATAACCACTTCATCGTGTTTAACAAGTCTGAGCTGCGCGAGGCGCCGATTGCCGATGCGAGCAATCCGAACCTGACCGATGGCGGCCAGCATTCGTTGTTCCAGGCTTATATGCGCAATGTGTATCAGGATTTCTTCGATGAACTCGATCTGCGCATCCTGCGTCCGTGCCAGGCTGGTTCTTGCAAGATTGCGTTGACTGGTTATCCGCAAGGGCTGCCGAGCTGGGAAGTTACCGGTGGCGCGGAAGCCTTGAAGGAGGTTCGCTTCTGGAAGGAGTACGACACCTTGCTGAAGGGCTTCATCGACTTCTATCGCACCTTCTTTGGTCAGGTTTCAACCCGCAACGCGCCACTGCCGCGCGATATTTATTTCCCGGATCTGGTCGAAAACAAATTGCAGTTCAACAATGATTTGCTGAAGACCGCGAAGATGGTGCGCGATCGTTGCATCAAGGATGCGAAATACGCCAACTCGATTCGCTGGCAGCCGGCGTTCAAACAACTGATCTATCGCAATGATGCCGGCAAACTGATCGTCACCATCAGCCAGAATTCGATTGGCAACGCCATCACCGAACTCCTTGGCGTGGTGGTCAAACGCACGCCGGATGCGGATGCCTATGGCCGCGCTGAACCGGCGCTGATCGAGAAATTGCTGGAAGTCAGGCGGCGACTGATTGAAGATGATCTGGGTTCCGGCATTCACACACCGCATTGGGGTGCTTCGTAAGAAGTGCTTCATAAATCAAAATTCCTGGAGTGGGCATGACATTCTTGCCGGCGGTTCCGCTTAATGCTGTGAACGAATCACAGCAGCATGCCGAACGCTTGAAAGCGCTCTGGAAACTGGTGACCCAACGTGATTTGTGTGAAGAGGATCGCTTTCGATCCATTTTGAGGCTCGCCGGGCAAGCGCTGAATATGGATCTGGCGGCGCTGGGCGAGTTTTCATCGTGCTACACCGTGCGCTATGTGCATGACAGCCTGAACCTGTTGCCCGAGGGCACGGTGCTGTCGATCCATGACACCCTTTGTCAGCATGTCTTCGACAGCCGCGAGCCGCTGTTCGTCAGTGATCTCCGCCAGCATCCGTTGTTCCAGACGCATCAACTGGTTACCCAGGTTGGCCTCAATGTGTATGCCGGCATTCCAGTCTGGGCTGGCGAGGATGTGCAGGCTGTGCTGGCATTCATGCGCCGAACACCGGTCGAGGGCGGCTTCGATGAGGCGGATATCGCTTATATGGAGTTGGTGGCCGGCTGGCTGGGCTATCACTTGTCGCAGGCGCAGCAACGCGAGTTGCTGGAAAAATATGCCATGACTGATCCGCTTACCAGCATGCTGAATCGGCGTGCGGCGGAACATCGGCTGAATGAGGAATTGGCGCGGGCGAAGCGGCATGGCGATGGCTTTGCCCTTGCTCTGCTCGATCTTGATTACTTCAAGGCGGTGAATGACCGCTATGGCCATGCGGTGGGCGATGAAGTGCTACAGGTGGTGGCGGCAAGGATTCTGGCCGGTTTGCGCGAGGATGATTGGGTAGCGCGCTGGGGCGGCGAGGAATTTCTGGTTTTTTTACGAAATGCCGATGTGCGTGAAGCGGTTTTTGTCATGGAACGGCTTGTCGCGGCGGTTAAATCGATGCCGATTCCGACCAGTGCTGGCGAGATCAGGATGACGCTGTCAGCCGGCATCGGTTTGCCAGCAAAAGAGGATGCGAGCTTTCTGCATGCCGTCGAAACCGCTGATTCCTGTCTTTACCAGGCCAAGGCGAATGGCCGCGATCGGGTCGAGGCGTGTGGGGGCGCGCGGGTTTTATGGCCGGCGCAGCGGATCAAACAGGCCTTGCGAGAGGAACAACTCTGTATCGCGAATCAGATCATTGTTGATCTGGAAACCGGCAGGGCTGTCGCGGACGAGGCGCTGGCCAGAATCCGGTTGCCGGATGGCAACTATTTGGCGGCGTCCGAATTTATCGAAGCCGCTGAAGGACTCGGCCTGATGGCTCAGATAGATCGCGCGGTGAGTCAGCAGGCGATGCAGCGTTGTGCCCTCAGGTTGAGTGGCGGCGAGACGGCTCAGGAGTTTTCGCATTTCATCAATTTGTCGCCGCAATTTCTGGCCCGGCGTGACCTGGTCGAAGAGATGCTGGCGAATGCGATGTCCTTTTGCCAGACCTGCGGCGTCACTTTCGGTCCGGTCAAACCGATTGTTTTCGAAATCACCGAACGTCAATATTTGCGCAATCTGGATACCCTGGAAGCTGACCTGAAACCTTTGCTGGACTTTGGTTTTCGCCTGGCGCTGGATGATTTTGGCAGCGGATATTCGTCGTTTCTGTATCTGGCGCGGCTGCCGATCAGTTTCCTCAAGATCGAAGGCTGGCTGATCAGAAATATTCGCAAGGAACGCAAGGTGGCCGCCATCGTTGAGAGCCTGGCCACGTTTGGCAGACGAGAAGGGATCGTCACGGTGGCGGAGCATATTGAAGATGCCGATACCGCCCGTATATTGGTCGAGATGGGCGTCAATCTTGGTCAGGGCTGGCATTTTGGCCGTCCCGAAATCGATGAAATGCGCTGAATATTTGATCTTCAACAACTGCGGTCGGCAATTTCCCCGGGTAACCCGGTTAAACTTTGCCCCCCTTCTTTCCAAATAAAGTTTTCAAAGGATAAATCATGAGCAAAGGGCAGTTGCTACAAGACCCGTTTCTCAACGTGCTGCGCCAAGAGCAGGTTCAGGTTTCTGTTTACCTGGTCAATGGCATCAAGCTGCAGGGCCATATCGAAAGCTTCGATCAGTATGTTGTGTTGCTCAAGAACGCCGTCACCCAGATGGTCTACAAGCACGCTATTTCCACCATCGTTCCGGCGCGCCCGGTGACGGTCCAGCATGGCGGTGGCGATTAACACTTGATTGCCGGTTGTTTGTCTGTGCTGATTCATGTTTGATCGCCCGGAACGTGGCGCGGCGGTCGTTCTAGTCTCACTCGATTTCGGCCTGCCAGACTACGCGGAAGGTCTGAATGAGCTGAACCTGTTGGCCGGCAGTGCCGGTTTGCAGGTTGTCGGCCTGGTCGAGGGCAAGCGCGCCAAGCCGGATGCGCGACTGTTTGCTGGCTCTGGCAAGGCGGATGAAATCGGTCATGTCGTGCGCGATGCGGGCGCGACTTTGGTGATCTTCAATCATGAGCTTTCGCCGGTACAGGAGCGCAATCTCGAACGTTTGTTGCAATGCCGGGTGCTTGACCGCACCGCGCTGATTCTGGACATCTTCGCGTTGCGCGCGCGCAGCAATGAAGGCAAGTTGCAGGTTGAGCTGGCGCAGTTGCGGCATTACGCGACGCGGTTGGTGCGCGGTTGGTCGCATCTGGAACGGCAGAAGGGCGGTATTGGCATGCGTGGTGGTCCGGGTGAAAGCCAGCTGGAACTCGATCGCCGCATGCTGTTGAGCAAAATCAAGACTATTGAAGGCAGGCTGGAAAAGCTGTCGCGCAGCAGAGCGGTGCAGCGCAAGAGTCGCCAGCGTGGTGGCGTGCTCTCGGTTTCGCTGGTGGGCTACACCAATGCCGGTAAATCAACCTTGTTCAACACATTGACGCATGCCGACGCTTATGCCGCCGATCAACTCTTCGCCACGCTCGACACGACATCGCGCAAGCTCTGGTTGCCCGAGGCAGGTCAGCAAATCGTTCTTTCCGATACGGTGGGCTTCATTACCCGCCTGCCGCACACCCTGGTTGCGGCGTTTGAAGCGACGCTGGAAGAGACCGCGCGCGCCGATCTGCTGTTGCATGTGGTCGATTCCGCCAGCCCGAATCGTGAGCAACAGATGGAGGAGGTCGATAAGGTATTACTGGAAATCGGCGCGGAACATGTGCCGCAGATTCGAGTCATGAACAAGGTCGATCTGACCGATGCCGAGCCTCAGGTGGCGCGGGATGAATATGGTAAGATCGCGGCCGTTTGGCTTTCCGCCAAGACCGGCACAGGTGTGGAGTTGCTTCGGGAAGCCCTTACCGAGTTTGCTCGTGATCAACAACATGAAATCCAATTACTGGCAACTCAGAATGCCGAACTTTCTCAAAGCTATGTGGAAACCAATCAGAATGGCCTGGAATGACCCGCAATGGGGTAATCAGGGCGGTGGCGGTAAGAAGAACGCTGGTGGCCCGCCTGATCTTGATGAACTCTGGAAGAACGTCAATCGACGTTTGAACGAAATTTTCGGCAAGAAGTCCGGCGGCGGCGGTGATGAACCACCACGCGCAGGCGGTGGCTTTCAGGGCGAATTCAAAATTCCGGGTGGCGCGGGGCTGCTGATCGGCTTGGCCGTTGCGGTCTGGCTGGCTTCCGGCTTCTACATCATCGATGCCGGTGAACGCGGTGTGGTACTGCGTTTCGGTAAATTTGCCGAAACCACAATGCCGGGACCACGTTGGCACTTGCCATATCCGGTGGAAACCGTTGAAGTGGTCAATGTCGAGCAGGTGCGCACGGTGGAAGTGGGTTACAAGAACAACGTGAAATCCAAGGTGTTGAGCGAAGCATTGATGCTGACTGATGACGAGAACATCGTTGATCTGCAGTTTTCCGTGCAATACCTGTTGAAAGATCCGGAAGACTACCTGTTCGCCAACCGGCATCCGGACGAAGCGGTGAAACATGCCGCCGAAACCGCGATGCGCGAGATCGTCGGCAAGAGCAAGATGGATTACGTGCTGTATGAAGGCCGCGCCGACATCGCCGCCCGCGCTACCAAACTGATGCAGGATATTCTCGACCGGTACAAAACCGGCATTCAGATCAGCAAGCTGAACATGCAAAATGCGCAACCGCCGGAACAGGTCCAGGCCGCCTTCGACGACGCCGTGAAAGCTGGTCAGGATCGCGAGCGCTTCAAGAACGAGGGCCAGTCCTACGCCAACGATGTGATTCCGAAAGCACGTGGTGTCGCTTCCCGACTGTTGGAAGAAGCGCAAGGCTACAAGGAACGGGTGGTCGCACAATCTGAAGGTGAGGCGTCTCGCTTCAAGCAGGTGCTGGTCGAATACGCCAAGTCGCCGCAAGTGACGCGTGAACGTCTCTATCAGGACACCATGCAACAGGTACTTTCCAATACCACCAAGGTGATGGTGGATGACAAACAAGGCGGCAATCTGCTTTACCTGCCGTTGGATAAACTGATGAACATGACTCAAAGTGCCTCGTCGGGGCAGACCAACCCGCAGCAAGTCGAACAGTCCGCTCAACGTCAGGACAGTACGACTCCAACCCGGAATGAAGACCTGTTCCGTTCGCGCGATGCCTTCCGTGCCCGTGATCGGGAGGTTCGATAATGAAAAATCATGCTTCAATCATTGTCGGACTGGTTGGCGTACTGTTCTTCCTGTCGCTCTCTTTGTTTACCGTCGATCAGCGTCAGGCAGCCCTGGTTTTCCAGTTGGGTGAAGTCGTTTCGATCAAGAAGGATCCGGGCCTCTACTTCAAACTCCCGCTTATCCAGAACATCCGCTATTTCGATACGCGTATCCTGACCATGGACCCAGCCGATCCGGAGCGTTTCATTACCTCCGAGAAGAAAAATGTGCTGGTCGATTACTACGTCAAATGGCGCATTCAGGACGTGGAAAAGTATTACGTCAGTTTTGCCGGTGACGAGCGCCGCGCCGAAAATCGCCTGTCGCAGACCGTCAACGACGGCATGCGCGCCGAGTTCGGTAAACGCACCGTTCATGATGTGGTTTCAGGTGAGCGTGACGATGTAATGGAATCCTTGCGCAAGTCGGCAGATATCGATTCCAAGCGTTTCGGCGTCGAAGTCATGGACGTGCGTATCAAACGCGTCGATTTGCCGTCCGAAGTCAGCGAGTCGGTGTATCGCCGGATGGAGGCGGAACGCAAGCGGGTTGCCAACGAATTGCGTTCGACAGGTTCGGCAGAAGCGGAAAAGATTCGTGCCGATGCCGACAAGCAGCGTGAAGTGATCATCGCCGAAGCGTATCGTGATGCCCAGCGCACCAAGGGTGAAGGCGATGGACGCGCGGCCGCGATCTACAGCGAAGCGTTCGGCAAGAATCCGGAGTTCTATGCGTTCTATCGCAGCATGGAAGCCTACAAGCAGAGCTTTTCCAGCAAGAATGACGTGATGGTGCTACAGCCGAATTCCGAGTTCTTCCGCTATATGAAATCCCCGCGTGGCGGTGGCAAGTAAACCGCTGGGTGCGAGGTGAGCCTGGGCGATATCTTCCTGCCCGCGTTGGCACTGATGTTGGTCATGGAAGGCATCATGCCTTTCATGTCCCCCACCGCCTGGCGTGAGGCCTTCTCCCGCATGCTCCAGTTTAGCGACGGCCAGTTGCGTTTCATGGGGCTGGTTTCCATGCTCGCAGGTTTGCTGCTTTTGTTTTTGACTCAATAAAAATCCAATGCCCCCAGCCTGGCTCCTACCCGAATACGTCGAAGATATCCTGCCGCCTTATGCCCGGCAGGCAGAAGCCTTGCGCCGCCGCCTGCTTGATTTGTTCGACACTTACGGTTACGACCTGGTATGTCCGCCACTGGTGGAGTACCTGGATTCACTGCTCACCGGCGCGGCGCGGGATCTCGACCTAAAAACCTTCAAGGTGGTCGATGGCTTGTCTGGCCGCATGCTTGGCGTGCGCGCCGACATGACGCCGCAAGCCGCGCGGATCGACGCCCACCTGATCAACCATGAAGGCGCGACACGCTTGTGCTACGCCGGCCCGGTGCTACGGACCAAGCCAGCCGGATTCCTGGCCAGTCGCGAACCGTTCCAACTCGGCGCCGAGTTGTTCGGCCATGCGGGTATTGAATCTGATCTGGAAATTCAGGAACTGCTGATCTCCGCTCTGGAGCTTGCCGGTGTGCCGGATGCCCGCCTCAGTCTCGGCCATGCCGGGTTGTTCCAGGCATTGGCGTCAGGCGCTGAATTGAATGAGATGCAGGCTGCCGCGATGTTTGCCGCGCTGCGCGGCAAGGATGTACCGGAAGTCGCAGCCCTGAGCGCCGAACTTGACGCTCCCTGGCGTGAGGCATTCCGCCAATTGCCCGGCTTGTATGGCGATGTCTCGGCGCTCCAGCAGGCGCGGGCGGTGTTGCCCGATCAGCCGGCGATCAGCCGGGCGTTGGATGAACTCACCCAATTGCTCGCCGCCGGTAATGCCTTCGGCAATATCAGCGTGGCGGTTGATCTGTCCGACCTGCGCGGCGACGGCTACCACAATGGCGTGACATTCGCCGCCTATGCCGGCGGCCAGGCCAGCGCGGTGGCATTGGGCGGTCGCTATGACGGTGCTGGCAGCGTGTTCGGACGCAGTCGTCCGGCTACCGGCTTTTCGCTGGATTTACGTCAGATCATTGATTGTCTGGCGGAACCTGCGGCGCGCGGCGGCATCCTCGCTCCTTGTTCGGATGATCCAACGCTGCGTGCCAGCATGGCGCAACTGCGCGCCGCTGGAGAGCGGGTGGTGGTCGAAATGCCCGGGCTGGCGGGACAAGCGGAAGACAGCGGATGCGACCGAAAATTGGTGAAGACGGCCGAAGGTTGGCAAGTTCAGTAATTGGGATTTTTCAAGGGATCGATCATGAGCAAAAACGTTGTTGTAATTGGTACCCAGTGGGGTGATGAAGGCAAAGGCAAGATTGTTGACTGGCTGACCGACCGCGCCCAGGGCGTGGTGCGTTTCCAGGGTGGTCACAACGCCGGCCACACGCTGGTGATCGAAGGCAAGAAAACCGTTCTGCACCTGATTCCGTCTGGCATCCTGCGCGAGAACGTGCGTTGCTACATCGGTAACGGCGTTGTCCTGTCGCCCGAGGCGCTGATGGAAGAAGTCGAAATGCTGGAAGGCAACGGCATCGACGTCGCCAGCCGGATGACCATTTCCGAAGCCTGCCCGTTGATCCTGCCGCATCACATCGCGCTCGACCAGGCGCGCGAAGCCGCCAAGGGCGCTGGCAAGATCGGCACCACTGGACGCGGCATCGGCCCCGCCTACGAAGACAAGATCGCCCGCCGCGCCATCCGCGTGCAGGATCTGCTGCATCGTGAACGCTTCGCCGCCAAGCTGGGCGAAGTGCTCGACTATCACAACTACGTGCTGAAGCATTACTTCAAGTGGGACACCGTCGACTTCCACAAGACGCTGGACCAGGCGATGGAACTGGCCGAGCGCATCAAGCCGATGATCGGCGACGTGCCGCGCAACCTGTATGAAGCCAACAAGCGCGGCGAGAACCTGCTGTTCGAAGGCGCCCAGGGCACCCTGCTTGACATCGACCACGGCACCTATCCCTTCGTTACCTCCAGCAACTGCACCGCCGGCGGCGCATGCACCGGTTCCGGCATGGGCCCGTCAGCGATGCATTACATCCTCGGCATCACCAAGGCCTACACCACCCGCGTCGGCTCCGGCCCGTTCCCGACCGAACTGTTCGACGAAGACGGCAAATGGCTGGCCGAAAAAGGCCACGAATTCGGCGCCACCACCGGCCGTCCGCGCCGTTGCGGATGGTTCGACGCTGCCGCACTGAAGCGCTCGATCCAGATCAACGGCCTCACCGGCATGTGCGTCACCAAGCTCGACGTGCTCGACGGCATGGACACCATCCGCATCTGCACTGGCTACAAGCTGGAAGGCGAAATCTGCGACATCCTTCCGGTCGGCTCGGAATCGCTGGCGGACTGCGAACCGATCTACGAAGAGCATCCGGGTTGGAAAGACAGCACGGTCGGCGTCAAGACCTTCGAGGAATTGCCCGCCAACGCGCA
>JFJP01034048.1_pt1 | contig 21335 bp, 20 predicted proteins | sample 431651 | NCBI WGS metagenome assembly JFJP01 (sample SAMN02602958, study PRJNA72255) | Microbial mat metagenome, whole genome shotgun sequencing project. | biome: fresh water; feature: sink hole; material: water; isolation source: purple microbial (photo- and chemosynthetic) mats found in...
ATGGATTCCGGGTCTTCATTTGAATGAGGTAATCCTCATACGTGAGCACCCATTCGCTTTCTGACATCTTTTACCCCTATTCAAGAGCTATGATTGGCGACCAAATCAATTGACATTGGCTAAACTTCTGACACCCGACTCAGGAACACTACCGGCCGTTGTGGACGTTACCATCCATATGAGCACAGACTCTGAGCAAATATCACATGACGGTTTGTATCCCATTGTAGCTTGATGAACTTGATGAGCCAAATCATCTATATAGTGATACACTATGCTACAATAGGAAACAGCATGATAAGGGACTGAAAATCCACGTGTCACCAGTTCGATTCTGGTCGGTGGCAAAGACGGGAAGTCCTTATCTGATGGGGACTTCCCGTTTCTTTTTTTCCACCAGCACTTCCAATAACCATAATCAGCCAGAGTGAATTTTTTCTTGGTGTTTCTTCACATCAGAACCGATAATGTCGATATGAAACACATGTGTCGCTTCACCTTAGCGCTGTTGCTGGTGGTGGCTACCAACCTTCCAGCTCAGACCTCGAATCGTTGGGACCTTTTTCAGACCCTGGATTGGGAGGGACGGCTGGCCTTCTTAGGCAATCAGGATCCCAACTCACTGGATGAGGCCTTTCTTAGGCAGGCTTTGGATCTGACCGATTCTTCCCGCATTGAATCAGGCCCGGATAACGAAGTCGCTGTCAAAAAAGCCCTGGCTGTCCAACTGATCAGAAAGCTGGCTGATCGCCCTGTACCAGCGTCGGCTTCTGCCATTGCCCGGATACCGGTGCAGTATAAAGACCCGGTTCTCAGGGGAGAATCCTGGCTGGCTCTGGCCAAACTGGGAGACAAAACAGCCGTTCCCACCTTGATCCGGAATCTCAACAGCCTCAATGACAGCGGGCAGCGGGGCCGGGGAGAAGAAATCCAGGCTACCTATATTTTGCAGGCTCTGGGAATCTTGAAAGCACCTGAGGCTTTTCATGCAGTGGTTTCGGCGGCACTGGGCTGGTATACCCCCGCCAGCCAGGTCCGACCGCTGGCTAAAAAAACCCTCCCTCTCCTGGTTGCAGACTATGAAGCCACTTTGTTGGACCTACTCAACCGTGAAGATGACCTCACCCTGCGGGAAGGCTTGTTCCAAGTCGTGGTTGATCAGGGAGATGCGGCTTTCACAGCCCAGGCAGCTGCGTCCATCCTTGGAACCCTTGTAAGACTTCAAGCCCGTGATAAGGCTGATCAGGACCGGACCGAACGGCTGATTCTCAGCACTCTCCTCGAGGCTCAGAAGGCTCCTTCTCCGCCGGCAACATTGGTTGCACCCCTGAAGGTTCTCTTGATCCGCAACAACAACTTCCAAGAAATGGTACAATCTGTTCAGCTGTTGGGAAAAATCAACGATCCGGCAGCCCTCAATCTGTTGTCGGTAACGCTGGGCCGTTACAACGCCCAACAGAAAGCAGGAACCAACCAGCCAGCCGATTTGGCGCTCGTCCAAAAGCTCTTTCTCGCCCTCGCTGCCACAGGAAAAAAAGAAGCCAGGACACCCCTCGATGAGGCTCGTTTCAGCGACTACACCCCGGCACTCGCCCGCGAGGCGGCAGAAGCGCTGGCGAAGCTGCCTGTTGAATAGCACGCACCAAGCACCAGTGTTTCCCGGTTTGGGGGGGGCCCTGGTGCTGCTTTTTGTGGCATTGCTTGCCCAGGTCGGGGCGTCTTTCGCATGGGCACAGCTCTGGAAAGGTTCTCTTGATCTGACGCTCCTGGCTGGGCTTTCCAACCTTACCGCTCTTTCGGCCGTGGCAGCGTTTGGGTTCTGGTACTCAAAGGAGCCCCCCCGTTGGAAATTTCCTGCTGACTTGACGGCACCTTCTTGGTTCTGGACGGGGTTGGTGCTCAGTGCCGCTGGCGGTACCGTGGTTCTAGGGGAACTGGCCAACCTGACGACCTGGATGGTCCCGTTGCCCTCTGAGCTGGCCGCGCTGTTCAACCGCCTGACCGAAGGCAACCCTCTGATTTCTCTGTTTACTTTGGCTGTCGTCGCTCCGCTGACCGAAGAAACCTTGTTCCGAGGTCTGCTATTACGGGGATTTTCCCGCCGTTATGGGGTCTGGCCGGCTTTGCTGCTGTCGAGTGCCCTGTTCGCGCTGTTCCATCTGAACCTCTGGCAGGCTTTGGCTGCCTTCCTTGCCGGGCTCTATCTGGGGTGGGTTTTTCTTTCAACGAGGTCGCTTCTGGCACCCATTCTGGTCCATGCCCTTTTCAATGGACTTCCTGTTATTCTCACGGCATCGGGCCTTCAGGTAACAGGGTACAATACTCCGACAACCCCGGGGGTGGCGGACTTCCAACCCCTCTGGTGGCTCTGCCTTGGTTCAGGGATTCTGGCTCTTGGTCTGGTACTGACCAAAAGATGGTCACCGTTGTCCCCCCGACTGGTTTCTGATACAGTGGCATCATGAGCGATGCCCAGCTGTACAAGCTTCCCCAGGGCACCGAACGGCTGGTTCTCGATGAGGCCTTCCGACGTCAGGTTCTCACCCACCGGGTGCAGAACCTCTTCACCTCCTGGGGCTATCAACCGGTACAAACCCCTGTTTTCGACTTTTATGAATTGTACTCGCCCTTTCTCGGAACCAAGGCCGACAGTGTCTATCGCCTGGTAGACCGGGAAGGAGACCTTCTGGTTTTGCGGTCGGACATCACCCTGTTTCTGGCCCGTTCCATGGGTGTGGTTTTGACAGATGGCCATCAGCCCTTAAGGGTCTGTTATGCCGACACGATTCTTCGGCACCAGGATCTGGAAGACATTTCCGCCAACGAGTTCTACCAGATCGGAGCTGAGTTCATCGGTTCGAAAGGCCCCGAGGGCGATCTGGAGCTCCTTCTCCTCCTTGATGACCTGCTCAACCTCTTTGGTCTTCCCGAAGCCCGTATCCACCTAGGAAGCCGAGCCTTGTTTGACGCCGCTTTTGAAGACCTGCCCCTGGCGAAACGACAGCCACTCCTGGAAGCGGTTGCCTTACGGCGATGGTCAGTCGTCGGCCCCCAGTCTTCGCTCTTCGCTTACCAGGGTGACTCTGCCGGTGCCCGGAAGCTTCTGGACTCTCTACCCAAACTCAGTCCGGCGGCTACAGCGCTTTCTGATCTGATTGTCCGCACCGAGGCCCTCGAAGCCCTCGGTCTCAATCAACGTTTTGTGATCGATCTCAGCGAGGTGGGCCGGCAGGATTACTATACAGGTCTGGTCTTTCAAGTCTATCAACCTGGTCTGGGCGATGCCCTGGCTTCGGGCGGACGTTACGATCAGCTGCTGGCCCGGTTTGGCCTCGATTCGCCGTCGGTGGGTTTCAGTCTCCATCTGGGCAAGGTCGAGCACTTGGTCGATCTCGGTCAGTTGGCCGCCCCCTCTGCCGCCCAGAAAGCCCCAGGGGCCACCTTGGGCGAACGAGTGAAAAACGCTCGAAGCCTTCGCGCGGAAGGCAGGAATGTCACCTTATGAACACGGATAAAACCCAGCCCGAGCCTTTGACTCTCGCGCTGCCAAAAGGGCGGTTGTTCGACCAGGTGCAGGAACATTTCGGAGCCAGGGGACTGAAGTTTGACTTCACCGACCGCAAACTGACGGCCCTGGACCAGACAGGCCTTCTCAAAATCATTCTGGTAAAGAATGCCGACCTTCCCACCTACGTGCATCACGGCATCGCGGGTCTGGGAATCTGCGGTGACGATGTCGTCTATGAATCGGGTCACGAGTTCACTCACCTGCTGCCACTGGCCTTCGGTGGTACCAAGATGGCGTTGGCGGCGCGCAAAGACCACGTCCGCGACGATCCGCCAGGACATTTGACCATCGCCACCAAATTCACAAAGTTCACCCGAGATTACTTTCATGGCCTGGGAATTCCGGTCAAAATCATCCGCCTGGACGGCTCGGTCGAATTGGCTCCCGTCCTGGGCTTGGCTCCTTACATCGTTGATCTGGTGGAAACCGGTTCGACTCTCAAAGCCAACGGTCTGGCGGTCCTTGAAACTTTGAAGACCATTGGGGTCAACCTTTTTGCCAATACGGCGTACTATAAGTTGCGCTATCAAGAGATCGGCCGGCTGGTCGATACTTTGAGGAAACCATGAGCCAAGCCACCATCGAACGTCAGACGAAAGAAACGCAAATCCGATTGTCCCTCGATCTCGACAGGAAAGATGCGCCGAAGATCAGTACGGGGGTTCCTTTCTTCGACCATATGCTCACCGCCTTTTCGTTTCATGGCGGGTTTTATCTCGAAGTCGTTGCTACAGGGGATCTCGAAGTGGACGCCCACCACCTGGTCGAGGATACGGGACTGGTTCTAGGGGATGCCTTCAAGAAAGTGCAGGAACTTCGCGGTGGCGTACTGCGCTACGGACACAGCATCATTCCTATGGACGAAGCGCTCTCAGAAGTCGTTATCGATGCTTGCGGTCGTCCTTTTTGGGTCTTCACCGCTGCGTTTCCTCAAACCCATGCCGGTGACTTCGATTTGAGTCTGATCCGGGAGTTTCTGATCGCGTTTACCAACCGGGCTCAGGTCAACCTTCATGCCCATTGCCGCTATGGGGCCAATGGTCACCATATGGCGGAGTCTCTGTTCAAAGCCCTGGGCAAAGCCTTGGCGCAGGCCTACACTTCCAAGGACGGGGGGTCAGCCTCCATGTCAACCAAGGGAGTGATTTGAGGGACTGGTCATGAATAAAAGCGACACAGACCGGGTTCTCCGGTCGATGCCCCCGGAAGGTTTCCTTAAGATAACCCGCCCCCCTTCTCCCGATTTGAGCTCGGAACAAAAGGTTCAGCTGATCCGCAAGGGCAATGAACTTTTCGGCAGGGGCGAATGGGAGCAGGCAAAGAAGATCTTCGTGGCCACCCGGTATTCCGATGGGATGATCCGCCTGGGAGATCAGTTTGCCAAACAGCGGGATTACCTTTCTGCCTTTCAAATGTATAAAATGGCTCCAGCCCCCGACCGCGCTGAGGCCATGATCCTCAAACTGACTGCAGTTCTGAAGAACTGGCTCAAGGAGTAGTACCATGGCCGGTTTTGTCAACGACCAAAATGATCTTGAACTTGACCACCCACACCAGGCTCCAGACCTACCGGAAGGGGATGACCCGATCACCGAGCTTTCCAAAAAAGGGTACAACTACCTCAAGGAAGGAGTGCTGGAGGAAGCACAAACAGCCTTTCTCGAAATGCTCGAACTGGAACCTAAGAACAACTATGCCCTTGTCGGGCTGGGAGATGTTTGCCGTAAACGGGGAGAATTCGAAAGGGCCACCGGTTACTATCAGGAATGTCTGCGCCAGCACCCCACCAACAACTATGCCCTTTTCGGGCTGGCCGATTCTTATAAAGCGCTGGGACTGTTTCATCGGGCTTTGGATATTTGGGAAGAATACCTGCGGCAAGACGGCGACAATATCACCGTCTTGACCCGGGTTGCCGATGCTTACCGAAAAGTCCGCAGCTTCAGCCGCTCCAAAGAAACCTACCTGCGTGTTTTGGAAAAAGAACCTGGCAATGCGTATGCTCTGATTGGTCTGGGGCATCTTTACTACGATTTCAAAGACTACCGGGAAGCCTTGCGCTCCTGGGAAAAAATGTACGCCCGCAACCCTGAAGGTGCCGATATCCGCGTCCTGACCTCGTTGGGCAACTGCCATCGAAAACTCAAGTCCTACAGTGATGGAGTACCGTATTTCGAGAAGGTTCTGACCGCACACCCCGACAATTTTTACGCTCTTTTTGGACTGGCCGACTGCTACCGGGGCATGAACCGCAGTTTGGAATCACTGGACTATTGGAACCGCATCCTCGCCTTTGATCCGAACAACAAAGTGATCTTGACGCGTGCCGGCGATGCTTTACGCAGTCTGGACCGGTACGATGAAGCCGAAACCTCGTACCGAAAAGCACTCGACATTGAGTTCGACCTCTATGCAGTCCTTGGGCTGGCTTTGATTCATAAGGCCCGGGCCCATTATGAGGAAGCCATCAAAGCACTGCAAGGAATCCTTCGCAATGACGCCAATAATCCCCGGATTTACCAAGAGATCGCTGAATGCCACCTCCATTTGAAACAGAAGGACGAGGCAGTAAAAATTCTTGCAGCATTTCAACGACGGGGGATGAAAAACTCCCAAATCAACGAAATGATGAACCGTCTGAGGTGAGAGTTCTCCGCAGAGGACTCCTGCTCCTCGTGCTATTAGCTGTCGGCGCAGCTGTGGCAGCCCAAACGGTGGCGGGGACCTCCCCCCGAGCCTTTTCACCCGATGCGGTTTTCAGAGCTTTTGAAAGAGCCTTTCCGGAGTCAGTAGCCCTCCGCAATCCGCTGGAAGGGCCGACAGTGGTGGTGGGAGGCAAGTCTTTCTCCTGGGCCGAGGGCCGAATTCTCCCTTATGAGTCGCGAAGGGACTGGGCAGCTTATTCTCCCCAGCCCTTTTATGAGTATCCAAAAGAGGCTTCTGATGTCGCAGGATGGCCTAAAGAACGACTAGCTCAAGCCGAGCAGAGACTGGCAGACCGTGTTGCCACGAATCTCAAGCGAGATTCGGGCTTCTTCGATGCCCTATGGGGAATTCACAACCGGGCCACAGCCGACGCCGCCCAGAGAAAAATTCAGTTTCTAGGTATGACAGTCACGGTGCATAAAACAATCAGAGCCGCCTTGACCAGGATTGAGACGAGACTGAACGAAGAGCGCAAAAGCGAAGCGTCGCTCAACACCTTTCTCAAAGGGTTGAAACGGCTCGAAGGATACAACTGGCGTGATATCGCCGGCACACAGAGTCGAAGCAATCACGCCTATGGAACCGCCATCGACCTTATCCCAAAAAGTTATGGCGGGAAAAACCCCTACTGGCTCTGGGCGCCTCAGGAAAAGGAGGGTTGGTACCGCACAGCCTGGATCCGCCGTTGGCAACCCCACCCTGCCCTGGTTCGCGCCTTTGAGGCAGAGGGATTCGTCTGGGGCGGCAAGTGGTTGCTGTTCGATACCATCCACTTTGAGTACCGCCCCGAGATTCTCATCCTCAATGGCTTGCGCTGAGAGTCAGTCCCCCAGGTAGGTCTGGGGCGTCACACCCTGTAGAAGCTCGGGTCCAGCCAAGGCCACCCAAGTTTTGGGCCCCTGCTGGACATACTGTTTTATGACCCGAACAACATCAGCAGCGGTAACCTTGTTGATACGGTCCACCAGATCGAGGTAGGCTTTGACGTCACCACGATAGAGGAGTGCTGAGGTCATTTGTCCTGCAATGGCTCCGTTGGTCTGCTGCCCTTCATAAAAACCATTGATGAATTTGGACTTGTAGAAACCCAATACCTGGGCCAGATCAACGTACGACGCCTTCTGTGGTTCCACGCCGCCGCCGATGCCGCTCTTGCCTGCGGCTGACGCAGAGGCCTGACTGGCCAAGGCCTTGCCCGAGGCCAAGAGCCCGACGGCTTCTTCCAAATACGCCCTTACTTTTCCAGGCTGGTCACTCTTGTAGACTACCAAGCTGCCGTAGGGTGCCAAAAAGCCGTAGCTGCGTGCCCAAACACTGTAACAGGCACCATATTTGGCGCGGACAATGTCAAACAAGATGTCATTGAGAACGGTAAATCCCAAGTTCAGGGCATCGTTGTCGGAGGTACCCACTGCCGGAATGGGAAAGTCGACGCGCACGTACCCCACTTCGCCGGCGTCGGGAAAGGGAATCACAAGCGCCTGAGGTTGGGGAGTCCACTTGGGAACCGAGACCCCGGGGGTGGAGAGTTTGGGAAGTGTCCCGAGGCTGGCCTCCAACTTGGTCTGAAGGTCACCAAACTCGAAATCCCCCACCGCCACCACAGAAATCCGACCCGATTTCAGATTGGTCTCCCACCACGTTTTCACCTTATCGAGTGTGGCACCCGCCAGACTCTGAACGGAGGGCCCAAAATCAGCCTGGTACGGGTGCCCGGCAAATTTCGCTTTGTTCAGTTCACGTACGGCTCTGCCATAGGGGTCCTGCAAGTCTTGTTGAAGGGCGATTTTAGCGTCCTGAACCACCCGGTCAAACTCAGCGGCATCCCAACGGGGGTGCAGCAAGGCGTCGGACCACGCGTCGAAGACAGCGTCAAAACTCCCCGGAAGCGAGACCAGACCGAACGAGGCTCCATCAAAACTGGCGGCCCCGGCCGTCATCGTTGAACTTTTGCGCCACTGCAAATCCTTAAGCTGGGCAAAGGAGTACTTGGCCGACCCACGGGTCAGCATGGTCAAAGCCAGGCCCTCGTAACCAGCCGTATCGGGGGTGAGAAGAGCGCTTCCTCCCCTAAGAAAGGCCTGCAGGGCCAAGACCTTGTTATTGGCATTGGCTTTGAAGTACACCGGTATGCCATTGGTCAAGGTTGCCGTTTGAAACCCTTCACGGCTGAGGTTGTCGGCGCTCAAATTGGCGATACCACCCGTCAGAAACAACAAGGCGGCAAACAGAAGCATAAGCTGTCTCATTGGTCTTTCCCCTTCCACCAAAAGGCATTGTCCTTTGTTACTTGCTCCCAACCTGGAGCTGCTGAAGCATTATCGGGATGAAGCATCAGGGAAAGGACACCCGGTTTGGACCAGTAGAGGTCTAAAAAACGCTTCAGATCGGAGCGGTCCACCTGGGCAAAATTGTGATCGTAGCCTAGATAATAGGTCGTATTGGCTGAAGCCCACCAAAATGACAGGCTCGACAAAAAACCGCTAGGTGTTTCACGCTCGAAAACCTTGCTGTCCAAAAGTCGTGATTTCACTGCGGAAAAATCCTCATCGCTGAAATACGTAGGGTCGTCGGCCATAGCGGCCATCTCCTGGCGGACGGCTTGCTCAAAAGCTTCCGCTTCGGCCGTAAAGGGCCGATCGGGTGACGTCTGCACGAGGTAAGCCCCCACATCAATGTATCCGCCATCCCTTTGTGTCAGGTACATCGCACTCAAATAGTCTTCCTGATACAGGGCGGGGACTTTCTTTTTGATGGCTTTTTTAAAACGCCCGTCAGGTTTTTCGAGCAAACCCAGCCACACGTCAGCAGCATAGGTGGAAGCGTCGTCGGCCAGCACATCCGGTCCTCTGAGGCGGAGACTCACATACCCGAAACCCTGATACTGACTTTCATGGCTATACCAAAGTTTTGAGGGAGCCTTTGGAAAAGGATGCGGAGGAGTCGCGGTCTTCCAGGGGTCAGCACCAGACGGCCAGGCACCGAAACTGGCTTCAGCCCAGGCGAAGACCTGGTCAGGATCCACATCTCCGGCAACGATGAGGCTGGCGTTGTTGGGAACATAATAGGTTTCCTGCATGGTGCGCAACTGCGCCACAGTAGCTCCGCGTAGAACCTCTTCATCCCCCGAAACATCCCGCCGCCAGGGGTAGGTTGCAAAGAGCTTTTTGGTCACTGCCTGGTCAAGAATTTCAGCCGGATCGGCGTAATAGCCCTTCACTTCGTTGAGGACAACATTTTTCTCAATCTCCAAGTCCTGAGGATCAAGTTTTGGGTTGCGCACGGCGTGTGCCCAAAAGTCGATGCCCTTCTCGGTTTTGTCGGAGGGCACGGTCACATAATAATTGACATATTCGGCGCTTGTACCGCCATTCCAGCCCGAAACGCCCAGTTCTGTCATAGCCGCGTTGAAAGCGGCTTCATCGGCGAAAGCATCGTTACCCTTGAAAAGCATATGCTCGTAGAGATGAAACAGACCCGCCGTATCGGGCCGCTGGGCAATGGCTCCGCAGCGGAAAGTGATCTGAACCGTCGCCAAAGGGACATTGGTATTTTGGAAAACAAACACTTCCAAACCATTGCCAAGGGTTCTCATGCTGAGACCCGGCGGCAGGGAGAGACCCGTGACCTGTGCAAAGAGACTTCCCAGGGTCAGCAGGAAGAAGGCGAAAATGAGAAGGACACGTTGCATGAACCGCTCCTTGAGAACAACGAATATAGTTCAGACCGAACTTGTTGTGGCATAATATATGACAATCCTGTTTGATTCTTCTAGAGAGGTGGTTTCATGCGCCGGTTTTCTTTCGTATTTCTGATCTTTTCATTCCTTGTTTTTCTGACGTCGTGTGAAGTCAAATTCGACTGGCCATGGTTGAAAGACAAACCCTCCTCCAGCCAACCCGCAACTCCAACAGGAGAAACCGTCAGTGAGGAACGTTCGGTCGGAGCGTTTGACGAAGTCAAGCTGGAGGGTTTTGGCAAGCTGGTATTCGATAGTTCTGTGCCCACCGGCATCGTCCGCGTCCAAGCCGACCAAGGCCTCCTCACAGCCATCAAGACGACAGTCTCAGGTTCCAAACTCATCCTGAACGAAGAAGGTGCCAACAGCCCTGGTTCCTTCGAACTGGAATACCGCCTGGCCGCAACAGAGAATTTAGACACCATCATTTTGGCGGGGATGGGAACCATTGAGACAAACTCCCCACTGACAACGCAAGATCTGACGGTGTCCCTCGAAGGGGTGGGTAAGGTAGCGCTGGAAGTTCAATCCAAAAAGGTCACAGTTCGTCAAACCGGCCCTGGTGAACTGGTCATCAGAGGCACAGCAGACCGGGTGGAAGTGCAAGCTGACGGTTTGGGGCGGGTGGATGTGTCCGCTCTGATTACCAAGGAAGCCGATGTCGAGAGCAATGGGGTTGGTGAAGTTTCGGTTTATGCCTCAGAAAAGCTGCGAGTCCGCGCGACAGGCTTGGGAGCTGTCCATTTCTACGGCCATCCCGCAACCACAGACGTCCAAACAGAGGGTCTCACTAAGGTCTCGGCCAAGGACTGAAACCAATCAGTCTTGACAGCGACCTAATTCGTAGAGGGTACAATCGTCGCACAGGCAGTAGGTGACATCGATCCAGTCCAGCGCTGCCTCGGCGGTAAACTCGGCCATGCCACGTGGAAAAAGAAGGTCGGCTTTCTCAAGTGAAGGTCGGCTTTGAGGAGGAAAAAACTGGGGTACCGCGCAAACGCGCATACCGGCCGCTTTTCCAGCCTCCACTCCATACCGCGAGTCTTCAAAGACCAGGAGGTCAGCGGGATTCAATCCCAACTGGTCGGCGGCATACAGAAAGATATCGGGGTGGGGCTTTGGCCGTTCCACCGAGTCGGAAGAATAGACATGGGAACCAAAATACTCCCTCAGGCCAGCCTCTGTGAGGACTTTTTCAATGATGGGAAGCGAGGATCCCGACGCAACTGCCATGGGCATGCCCTCGACAGCAAACGCTCTTACCAGTTTCAGCATCTCGGGAAAAGCATGGGTTCGCCCCTGCGCTTGTTGCAAGTACATACCATCTTTCATGACCAACAGTTCTTCCTCACTATTGGTAAGGGAATACTTTTCCTTGATGAGACGGACAAAACTCAGAGACCCCATGCCGATACAGCCATTTCGGAAATCTTCGTCGTAAACACCCCCGAAATGCTCCACGAACAACCTGTCGCTCACGAACCAGTTGGGCTCGCTGTCGACGAGTGTTCCATCCATATCGAAAATGACGCCCCCCAGTTTCATGAGCCAGTCTTCTCCTTCTTCTTTTTAACGTCCTCGGCTTTGCGGGAAATACGATTCCACACGGAACCGATTCCCATTGCTTTCCTGACAGCTGTCAACGTGACCCTGGCTTCGGCACGCATTGCCTGGGTTCCATCAAAGATCACCTCGTCGACAAGCCCCCCCTGTCCGGAAAACTGTTCCCTTCGCTCGCGGAGCGGGTCCAAAAAGGTATTGATGGCCTTGGAAAGCTTCTGCTTGACCTCGACGTCCCCTACCTTTCCTGCACGGTATCTCACTTTGAGGTCTTCCACTTCGGCTTTGTTGGGATTAAAAACATCGTGGTATTCAAAAACCGGGTTTCCCTCAACCGTACCAGGAACATCGGCACTGATACGGTTGGGGTCGGTGTACATACCACCGACTTTCTTCTCAACGGTTTTGGCATCGTCGCTGAGGTAAATGACGTTTCCCAAGCTTTTGCTCATTTTTGCTTTGCCGTCAGTCCCTACCAAGGTGGGAACTTCCCCTACCAAAACATCAGGAATGGGGAAAACCTCTCCATACAAGAAGTTAAACCGCTTGGCGATCTCGCGGGTGACTTCGACATGACTTTCGTTGTCCTTGCCGACAGGGACGAGGTGTGCACGAGGCAGGAGAATATCGGCCGCTTGAAGGACGGGGTACCCCAGAAGACCGTAGGGCATCTCTTCAATACCGGCATTCTGAGCCATATCTTTCAGCGAAGGGACACGTTGCAGCCGGGGAACGGTAACCAAGTTTTGAAAGTACAGGGCTAGCTCATAAATTTCGGGCACAGCCGATTGCAGGTAAACCGAAGAACGGGCTGGGTCAATACCGCAGGCGAGATAATCCAGGACCATTTCACGGGCGTTGTCGGCAATCTTCTCGATGTCCTCTTTTCCGGGCTTGGTTGTCAGGGTATGGAGGTCTGCGATGATGAAGAAACAGCGGTACTCGTCTTGGAGGCGGACACGGTTTTTAAGTGAACCGACATAGTGGCCCAAATGGAGCTTACCCGTAGGACGGTCACCGGTGAGGATGGTTTTCTTTTCCATGGGCCGATTGTAGCCGGGCCCTTGCCCTTGGGCAAGGCCGAAACCGGTCACGATTCCAACCAGCGGTTCACCGATTCAAAGACACTCTCAAAAGGGGACCAGCCTCGGCTAAACACTTTACCGGATTCTCCGTCGAAACCCAGCAAAGTGGGAAATCCAGTAATCCCCATATCGGCAACCAGACGGAATTCGGCAAGGGTCTGCTCATAAGTCTCAGTTTTCATGTACTCGATTTCAAATCCAACCACACGGACGGCCTCGGCTACCTCTCCGAGCACCTCGAGGGAAGTGACATCCCGGCCATCCTCGTAAAGAGCTTTCTGCAACCCAACGGCATAGGCGAGTGCCCGGTCATTGGCCAGAGTCTTCACAGCTTGAAGGGCACGGCTAGGCTCGAGGGACGAAAGGACCAGGGTCCCTCTCTCCAGAATCTCCGTCGTGAAGGCTTGTCCGAAACGTACACCCGTCGTTCCTTCTACCCGGGGGAGCGCCTCTTTCAAAAATTCTGACAAGCGACCGATGGGACCAACTCTGTCACCCACCACCATGCCACCGGCAAGCACTTCCCAGTTCGCCCTCCGACGTGTGGCCTCGTACAAAGATCGGACTACGGGAGAAAACCCATAACACCAACCGCAAAGAGGATCAAAAACATAGACGAGGCGCTTTTCCGACATAACTGCTCAACTATATCAGGAAAAGAACTTTTCCGGCAAGTCACGAAAGAACCCCAAGCCCAATTCCAGACTCTCCAGATCGATGCGCTCGTCATTACCGTGTATGCGTTGACCATAGGCGTCCATGGTGAGGGCCTTGGAAAACAAAGTGAAACCATAAACGGTTGTACCCCGGGCCCGCCAGAACCGCCCGTCGGTGACACCTCCGATAAACAAGTCAACCAGCCGGGCATCCGGATGAGCCTTGTGGAACAAGTCCTCAATGGCGGAATACAGGGGGTTGTCCTTGTTCGAGAGGTTGGAAGGAAACCAGTCGGTAATCTCGAATTGAAAGTCCTGACTTAAACGCTTGCCCAAGGCTTTTCTGACCAGAGCCTCCAGGTCCTCCCGCGAGGTTCCCGGGAGGAGGCGGCAGTCAACAAGAAGTTCACCACGATCGGCAACGACGTTGACTTTTTGACCGGCATGAACAACATTGGGCGACAGGCTCTGGCGGCCTGCGGTGTGTAGGAACCGTGCCATGCCGGGCTTGCGCTGAAAAAGGCGCTTAAGGGCCCAGGAAGCCCCCCATCCCGTCGTCAGGGCCACCCGTTCCCAGCGGCCTTGGGCCATTGCCGATGCCATGGACCGATAGGGCTTCGAAACCCGCAACGGAAGCCTCAAACGCCCCAGCCGATAGGCCGCTTCGGCTACCTTGAGGGCGGCGTTATCAGCTCGGTAGGGCATCGAACCGTGACCAGGTGTACCTCGCACCGTCAACCTCACCCACGCCACGCCTTTTTCTCCTACCGTGCAAAAGGCAGCCGGTCCCCGGTCAGTATCGATGAAAAAACCCCCGAGCTCCGTGATCATGTAGTCGGCCTTGACGGCTTCCCAGTGGTGCTCGGTCAAGTATTGGGCTCCCCAACGTCCCGAAGCTTCCTCGTCCGCAACGGCAAGAAACACAAGATCGCCACGGAATCGCCCCCCAGGAGCCCTGGCAACAGCCTCGGCAAACCCCACGGCCTGAGCCGCCGTCCAGCAAAGCATATCGACGGCACCCCGTCCCCAAACCTGGCCTTCACGAATTTCCGCACCGAAGGGGTCTGTCGACCAGTCTGCAGCCTGCGCCGGAACGACATCGAGGTGTCCCATGAACATCAAACTGGGAGCCTCCGGGTCTGTTCCCGGTACTCGGATCACTAGATTCCCGCGCCCCTCGCGAGCATGATAGACATCACCAACCAGACCCCTCTTGGCAAAAAACGCTAGGAGCGTCGTGATGCTGCGGTCCTCCTGCCCGGAATCGGGCTGACCAGTGTTCACACAGGCGTTTTGGATCAATTGCCGGAACAGCGGAAGAAATTCCTGTTGAAAGACGGGGTCATCAGTCATGGTTACAGTGTAACACGGCTTTTCCTTTCGGCTTGATCGAAGACCGACTTCGCTTTAGAGTGAGTGCCTATGAGCGACATTCCAGTTTGGGATACAACCTCCCTCTATGAGGGCTTTACGGACCCTCGATACCTCGCTGATCAGGCGGCACTGACCAGGAATGCAGCCAAAATTCTGAAGATCCTCAAGAAATTTCCAAGGGATAAAAAACAGCGGCGTGTTGCCTTGGCCCAGGCGGTCGAACTTTTCGCCCGTGCCTCGTCCTTGGCAGAACAGCTGGGGGCATACTCGTACATGCTCTACTCAGTAAACACGCGTGACGAGACAGCACTGCAACAGATGAACTTGAATCAGGAACTTTCGCTGCCCCTTCAGGATGCGGAAGTTCAATTTCGTGCGACTTGGGCTGCTTCCGGTGTCGACACAGCAAAACTCATCAAGACCTACCCCGAATTAGAGCCACACCGCCTGGCCCTCGATGAAGCCCGAATACTAGCAGCGTATCAGCTATCCTCGTCCGAGGAAAACCTGGCAGCCGACCTGGCCCGCTCGGGTGCCGACGCCTGGACCCGGCTTCAGGCAGCCCTTTCGTCAACCCTTACAGCTGTTTGGGACCCCAAAAAGAAGGTCACCAAGACAGTGACCGAGCTGCGTCAGCTAGCCTATAGTTCCGACCGTTCGGAGAGAAAAAAAGCCTTCGACCTGGAAAAGTCCGCCTGGAAATCGATGGAAACGGCTTTTGCTGCTGCCCTCAATGGCGTTAAGGGCCATGCTGTTACACTGAACCGACGCCGGGGTTGGAACGGCCCCCTGGAGTTTTCAGCCCTCCAGGCCAGACTTTCTCCCAAAGCCCTCGATAGCCTCATCTCGGTTATGGTCGAGAGCCTACCGTTATTCCGGCGCTACCTCAAGGCAAAGGCGTATTTGCTGAAACTGCCGAAATTGGGCTTTCACGACCTTTTTGCTCCCGTTGGCAAGGATGACCGCCGCTTTACCTGGAACCAGACCCGAGATTACCTAGTCAAAAATTTCGCTGGTTTCAGTCGGGAATTTGCGGACTTCACTTCCCTGGCTTTTGAAAAAAACTGGATCCATGCCCGTCCGCTCGAAGGCAAAATAGGAGGGGCCTACTGTACCAGTCTCCCCCTTAGCCGTGAGCCTCGAATCCTCAGCAACTTCGACGGCAGCTTTGGAGAACTTAAAACCTTGGCTCACGAATTGGGTCATGGCTGGCACTACTGGCTGCTGCGGGACAAAGGACATGCTTACCGCGAGTACCCCATGACCTTGGCGGAAACAGCCTCCATTTTCGCTGAGACCATCATCACCGAAGAGGCCCTCAAGGACGCCAGTCCGGAAGCTTCTCTGTTCATCCTTGAGCAGAGCCTTCAGAACTCTACTCAGGTCATTGTTGATATTCTCAGCCGCTACCAATTTGAGAAAGCCGTTTTTGAACGCCGGGAAAAGAACGAACTGTCGGCTCAAGAACTGAACAGCTTGATGCTGCAAGCTCAGAAAGCCACTTATGGCGAGGCACTGGATCCTGAAGAACTCCACCCTTGGATGTGGGCGGTCAAAGGGCACTACTACCAGGCCGGTCTGGCATTCTATAACTACCCCTATGCCTTCGGCCAATTGTTTGCGCTGGCACTATATCACTTGTCCAAAAAGCAAGGGCCTTCCTTTGTCAAAGTCTACGAAACGATTTTGGGAGAAACAGGAATCCGAACTGCCAATGACTTGGCGGCGGCCGCTGGTTTTAACTTGGAAAGCCCGGATTTTTGGCGCCAAGGGATCGCAACCATAGAAGCTCAGGTTGTCGAATTTGAAAGGAGGGTGCATGGCCGCTAAAGTTGCCATCTTCGGTGCCGGAGCCTGGGGTACGGCTGTTGCCAAGACCATTGCAGATAAAGGAATCGAGGTGATTCTCTGGGCTCATGAACCGCTTGTGTCCCTGGAAATCCGTCAAAACCATACCAATAGGCGGTACCTACCCCATGCCGTGCTCCCGGCGAACGTCACAGCCACCAGCGATGTTGCTGAAGCGGCAGCCGGCAGAGAATTTCTTATCTTAGCGACACCTTCTCTTTACATTCTCCAGACTGTGAAGGATTTGGTCGGCGTTCCTTCCGTTCAGGAAGGTCTCCCTTTGATTGGAGTGTTGACCAAAGGGTTTTTGGCCGGTCCCGACCGCCCCATTCCCATTGTTGAGAGCATCGAGAACTTCCTTCCTGGTTTCTATAAGGGAAACGTCGTCTACATCTCGGGCCCCAGTCACGCCGAAGAGGTCGTAACGGGTAAAATCACCGGGTTAGTCTCCGCCTGTGCCAACCCCCGTAACTCCATCAAGTTTCGGGACCTTCTCAATGGCCGCACTCTTCGCGTTTTCGCCTCGATGGATGTTGTCGGAGTTCAGGTTTGCGCAGCCTTGAAAAACGTGGTAGCCATCGCTTTCGGGATGATGGATGCTCTCAAGGAAAAGGCGAATCTCTTTGGAGACAACACCGAGTCACTGCTGCTGGCAGCCGGCCTTAATGAAATTCAGATTTTAGGACGGTCTATGGGCGCGACACACCTTGAGACCTTTACCAGCATTGCCGGCGTGGGAGACTTGGACGTCACCTGCCGCAGTCAGTTCGGCCGCAACCGGCGTTTTGGGCGGGAAATCATTCTGAACAATGCCCTCGATCCGTTCACGAACCTTGACGACATCATCGCCAACATCGGCAAGATCGGTTATCTGCCGGAAGGGGTGGTCGCCGCCAGACATGCCTGGCAACTCTGCCAGAAGTATTCGCTGAAGCTAAGCATCATTCCCCTGGTCTATCGTATTCTGAATAAGGAAATCAACCCGGTGATGGCGCTTCAACATCTGCTCGATGACGATGTGACAGAATTCACCGACGAGCTGGTATCCCCCGTCGTCCGTTAGCTAAAAGGTCCGGCGCTGGTCAACTTTCCAGACATCGCCCGACTTTTTCAACAGCAACTGCCCTTTTTTCACACCGTCGAAGGTGAAGTCGACACTGGCATGATCGCCAGTCACAGACTCGGCGGTGACCACCCAGTCGGCCACCTGGAACTTTTTCTGTTCCTCAGGGCCCAGTTTGGAGTACAGCCTCCTGAGAATTTCGAAATTCACTTTTTCGTCATCGGTGACATAGCGGGCTGCTCCTTCGAAATCCAGACTTGCCAGCGCAGCCAGGTACCCTTCGGCACTTTGACGTGGGGTATAACCAGCCGAGCATGAGGCAATTGACAGGATTGCCATCAATACAAAAGGGTGACCCCGAATCCACGCCAACTAACTTACGACCTTTTCCGTTACCGCAAAGATAGGGCCGAGAGGTTCTGACTGATAAAGGGCTAGAAGACCTTCGCCAGACCATCCCTTGGAAAACAGATACCCCTGTCCATTAGCACAACCCATTTCTGCCAGCATCTGCTGCTGGGAGAATTCTTCAATTCCTTCTGCGACGACATCCAAACCCAATTCCTCCGCCAAACGGGCTATGGTTCGAAGAATTGGTTGGCTTTTAGGAAGTTCCATAACAAAACTCCTGTCTATTTTGAGCGAATTCACAGGTAATTTGTGAAGGGAGTGAAGAGAAGAATACCCTGTACCAAAATCATCAAGCTTGATTCCGATTCCCACCCGGCGCAAATGCTCCAGCATCGGAAGAATCCTGTCAAAGCTCTCTACGAGTGCTGTTTCGGTGATTTCAATATTGAGACGTTTGGGTTCTAACCCCTCACGCTCCAAAATTCCCAACAGAATGGAAACAAAATCCGGTTCTGAGAGTTGTATAGGTGAAACATTGACCGCAATAAAGCACTCACGAGCTGCGGGGAATTGATGACCCAGTTGGCCAAAGAAGCGTGCCGCTTCCCGCAGTACCCATAGTCCCAAGGGTCGGATGGTTCCCTCCTGCTCTGCAAGCGGGATGAACAAATTGGGTGGTATCGGGCCTCTGACGGGATGTGTCCACCTGGTCAACGCCTCGAAGCCGACAAGTCTACCTGTGGCCAGCTCAACAATAGGCTGATAGATCAAATGCAGGTCGCCTTGCAACAGCGCTTTGTCGAGTTCAGCTTTCAAGAGACTCTGGTCTCTCTGTATCCTCCGCCACTCAAGGTCAAACAAAACGATTGCACCACCAGGGTCCCGGGTGGCCCGTGAGAGCGCGATTTCAGAGTCGGCAAGCATTTGTTCCGGCACCGCATAGGTATCAGTCCCCAACAGCATGCCGATGCGGATAACCGGAATCAGGTTCGTATGGGCCAGCGTCAGCGGTGCCTCGAGTTCCGAGCGGATTCGCTCCGCGGTCTCGCGGAGAAGGGCCTCAGAAGCGACTCCTTCCAACAACAGCAAAAAGGTATCGGCAGTTGACCTTGAGGCAGTGTCGACAGTACGGCTCGCTTTCCGGAGCCTGAGGGCAGCCTGAACAAGAAACTCATCCCCAACAGCGTGTCCCCATTGATCATTGACCTTTTTGAAGTCGAAAAAGTTTAGAATCAGCACACCAAACGTTTCTGTAGGGGTCCGTTTGACTCGATCAAGAGATTGCCCCAAACGGCTGAGAAAAAGGCTGCGGTTGGCCAGTCCTGTCAGTGAGTCATGGAGGCTGTAATAGAACAGCTGTTGCTCGGTTCTACGGCGATTCTGTTGTTCGTCGGACAATCGGACAAACGAGTCCTCGAGTGCCTGGGTCCGTTCGTTCACCCGGCTCTCAAAACTCGAAACATCATGACACGTAATCAAGGAACCTCGGAAGTGCTTTTTGATGAGAAGGGACCGTTCCTCGACATCCCAGACGGTACCCGTTCCTGAATCCACCACAGTTCCTCTCGACAGAGCCCCTACCGCTGGGGGCTGCGGTAACCAGCCCCATTGAGGACCAAGCCCCTGCCGGGGTGTTCCAATTTGCTCGGGTGTCATGGACCAGAGTTTCGCCGAAAAAGTATTGAAATACGCCAAGCACCCCCACTGGTCAAAAACCAGGACTGGAAAGGGCCAATTTTCCACCACCGCTTCCCTGGCAGCGGGAAGGACAGTGAAGACTCGCGTATCGTTCATGGAGAAAAGCAACAGCACACCCATTATGGCAAAAGCCGGAGTCGTCAAATCGTGACCTGGCCAGGGGTTCCAACCAAAAATCACAAGAATGTTCGCTACCCAGGGAACGAGAGTTCCTGAAAAGGCAACAATCGACCCGGGATTCCGAAACCCTCCGCTTCGAATCAAATGCCTCAACCACATGACCAGTGCCGAAGCCAAGAGAGAATAACTGTAAACGGTGTTGACCCAGAACCAGGGGCCGTAGGACTTTCCCAAGACAGAAAATTCACCGGAGGTCACGAGCGTCAGATCACGGCGGACAAGCCCCAAAATCGGATCAAACCAAACAGCCAGTGCCGTCAACCCCGGTATCACCCAAAGTGAATAACGAAACCACCATGAGTTCAACCAACCGGTAGAAGGATGTCCTGACATTTGGGTGGCAAATCGGAAGAACAACACAGGAATGGCACCGATGAATACATACTGGATATCAGAATAAACCAGCTTTAAGGCCAGCTGATCGGAAGAATCTTCCAAAAAGTTCCCAATGGACCAAAGGGCGACTGCAACCATCAGCACCCCGAAATAGACCCGCCCTGGCACTGACTTGTGACCCCAAAGAAGAACAATCGCCACCAGAGAAGAGACCAAGGTCGCAATCAAATATGGTAGAAGGACCGAGAATTGCCCCAGAAACGACATGACTCAAACTCTAGTGGGAATTGTGGTGAATAACAATCTCTTGACACCCAAGCCCAGGCCATCCTAGAGTAATTTTGCTTGCGCCTGTCGTATAATGGCTATTACCCAAGCTTCCCAAGCTTGAGACGTGGGTTCGATTCCCATCAGGCGCTTAATCCTATGAGATAAATTTGTGTGAAATGAAATCTACGATTGGTTCATTTTCGAGTGGTACTTTTCCATAAAAAGCCCTTCTTGACGGTTGCCTCCCCTTCTCTTCCCTGATAATGTTTTGCTCCTGGAGGTACCATGAGTACGAACGACACAACCGCCAACCCGGCACCCCTGGGGCTCCTCGGGTTTGGTATGACAACGATTATATTGAATATCCACAATGCGGGGTTCACACCCCTTTCCAGTTCGATTCTGGGTATGGGACTGTTTGTAGGCGGGTTAGCACAGGTTATCGCGGGAGTTATGGAGTTCAAGAAGAACAACACCTTCGGTGCCACAGCTTTTACAGCCTACGGATTCTTTTGGATAGCACTGGTCGCCATCTGGACTCTACCAAAAATGGGTCTATCGGAACCGACTTCCCCCTTTGCGCTGGCGTTTTTCCTGGCAGTTTGGGGCATTTTTACCTTGGGAATGTTTTTCGGCACATTGAAGCTCAACCGAATGCTTCAGGTCGTGTTCAGCTCTCTTACGGTTCTTTTTTTCCTGTTAGCCGCGCGCGACTTCCTCCATGCTGCTGGCAATGAAGCAGGAACAGCTGTTGGGCTTTTTGCCGGCTGGGTGGGACTGTTTTGCGGCTTTTCAGCTCTGTATGGTTGTCTAGCCCAGGTTTTGAACGAAGTCTATGGGAAGACTGTTCTTCCGCTGGGTCCTGTCAAGAAGTAACTCCAACGAGGTGCTCCTCAAGATT
>JFJP01037907.1_pt1 | contig 21331 bp, 17 predicted proteins | sample 431651 | NCBI WGS metagenome assembly JFJP01 (sample SAMN02602958, study PRJNA72255) | Microbial mat metagenome, whole genome shotgun sequencing project. | biome: fresh water; feature: sink hole; material: water; isolation source: purple microbial (photo- and chemosynthetic) mats found in...
GAACCGGTGATTTAGGTGTTAAAATTCAACTATATTTTCTGCCAACATTAATCAAAGGCCTTTCCCCATATTGGTCTCTATAATATATTTTGTTTGAATCCAAAAACTAATATTTTTCAAAAACCTGAGTTTATTTGCTCAAATCTCTAATCAAATTCCATAGATTATGTGCCGCATTACAGTGATAAGAATGCGCTTGACAAACACCTGATGCATACAATAAGTATCAAGCAGGTATAGGAGGAACATTATATGAGGGCAGAATCTTTAAGAACCAAAGTATATAGATCTCTTCGCCTGGATATTGTATCCGGAAAAATACGCGGAGGCACGAGGTTGACGGAGAACGAGGTTGCCGATTCTCTTAATGTCAGCCGGACCCCGGTCAGGGAAGCCCTTCAGAAACTGTCTCAGGAAAAGCTGTTGACCGCTATTCCAAAGGCCGGGTATATGGTGGAAGACCTTTCCGATAACGATATCCAGGATCTGTTTACCACCCGGATGGAAATCGAGCAGATCACCTTTCAAAAAGCGATTGATCATATTACCGCAGAAGAACTCAAACGCCTTGACGATAACCTTGAAAAGACCAAAGCTGCCATCAAGGCAAAGGAAGATTTCAGGATTACCGAGCTGGATATTGAATTTCATTCAATCATCTACAAGGCTGCCAGAAGCAAAAGCCTTTTTTCCGTATGCAAAAACCTGAGCGATCAAACCATAAAATACAGACATGCGCTTAATCTGGTTCAACCCCTTTGGAATGAACTTTTACAGGAGCATATCAAAATTTATCAGACCCTTATCACCAGGGATAAGGAAAAGATAATCCAGGCGGTAGCCCAGCACGCCCTTCATGCCAAAGACCATCTGGCGGAAGTCCTGAAGAAAGTTCGGTCTGATGCCTTCAGCCGGGATGATTTTTAATATCCCTGACCCGGATGTCGCAATCCGGGCCAGAGAGACTGATAGGGTTACTATTTAATACCGGCCGAGGACCCGCAGATTTTCAGATTTTTCCTTTAATCTATCCATGACCGGCTCGAAGTCCGGATGCCCTATGTCTGCTTCAAGGTCGGCATAAAACATATATTCCCACGGTTTTCCCAGCATGGGGCGGGATTCAAGTTTGACGAGATTGATCTCGTATTCAGAAAAGACTTTCATAACCTCAAACAACGCTCCGGGTTTGTTTCCGGTAGAAAAGATGATGGAGGTTTTGGTCACTTTTTTATAATCTGTTTTCTCTTTGGCGATTATGGCAAAGCGTGTATAATTTCTGGGGTTATCCTCAATGGACTCTTCCAGGATGTTCATGCCGAAGATCCCTGCTGCCATGGCTGATCCGATGGCAGCCGACTGTCTGTCCCCGGAATCTTTGATCTGCCGGACCGCGCTGGAGGTAGAGGTCACCGGAACGATTTCAATGTCGGGATATTGATCCAGATAATTCCGGCACTGGGACAAGGCTGGCGGCGGCCCAAGAATTCTTTTGATATCACTCTTTAAAACATTTTCATGGGTAATCAACGCATGTTTTACCCTTATGGTGATTTCTCCGATAATTTTCAGATTATATTCCTGCAAGAGATCGTAATTTTCATGAATAGATCCTGAAAGAGAATTCTCCAGCGGGACCACGCCATATTGACAACTGCCGTGTCGGACCGCATTAAAAATATCCCGGAAGGTTTTCATCGAAACGGGTTTTATCTCATCACCAAAATATCCAATGCTTGCTTTATGGCTGTAAGAACCATATTCGCCGATAAAAGCCGCTGTTTTTGACTCTTTTGCATCGAGATTGTTGATCATTTCAATTTTTTTCAGATAATCAAAATCCAGTTGCTTGCCGACAACCGGGGCAATCACATAAATATCCCTGGCCAGTTGACCGAACTGATCAGGGTAAAGACTCTGGGCGCCATCTGAAAGTGCTTTGTCCGGATCATTATGGACTTCTATCATCAGGGCATCTGCCCCGGCTGCCACGGCCGCCCTTGCCATGGGACTGACTTTTTCCCGTATTCCGGTGGCATGGCTGGGATCAATCATGATCGGCAGATGGGTCAATTGCCTGAGAACCGGGATGGCGGATAAATCCAGCGTATTCCGGGTATAGGGTTCAAAGGTCCGGATGCCGCGTTCGCAGAGGATGATATGGCTGTTGCCTTCCGCCATGATATATTCGGCAGACATGAGCCATTCCTGGATGGTGGAAGCAAGGCCCCGTTTCAGAACAACCGGCATGCCCATCCGCCCCACACATTTCAGAAGCTCAAAGTTCTGCATATTCCGAGCCCCGATCTGAACTGCGTCTACATATTTCATCATCAGGTCTGCCTGGGAAACGGATGTGATTTCCGTAACCACACCAAGACCTGTTTTTTCCCGGATATTGGCAAGAATTTTTAATCCTTCCTCTTCAAGTCCCTGGAATGAGTATGGCGAAGATCTGGGTTTATAGGCACCTCCCCTGAACAGGACTGCCCCGTATTTTTTGACTTCCTTTGCAATGGTCATGGCCTGATCATGACTTTCAACCGCACAGGGCCCTGCGATCAGGACAATCCGGTCCGATCCGATGACGACTTGATTGATTTTGACCTGGGTATTTTCCGATTTAAACTCACGGCTGACGAGTTTATGGGATGTTTTGATATGGCTTATTTTTTCCTTCTGCGCCTCTGTAATCCGGTTTTCAAGAACGAGATTCATTTTTTTCCTCCTGTTTAAATAACCCGTAAAATAAAAAAGGCCCTGGAAATTTCCCAGAGCCTATAAACACAAAAGCCCCGGGTGGATTTAATCGTCCACCCGGGGCTTTATTTAATTAAATCAATAAAGCGTCATACCGGATGAACGCTTCTAAAAAAGAAGCGTCCAAAATTAAATATGCTTGTATGTGTCAATTTATTCATTTGCGTTTTTCCAAAATTATTTATGAACCCTATAGATAGTTTTCATCCTTGTCAACAATTAAAATAATTGGCTTTTTATATCACTTTTTTAAGCACAATCGCTGTTCTGTTCGGCAGATAAAGGCTTAACAGATTTCTTTTTCCATAAAACAATGGATCAAACAATGTAAAATGAACCTGGCCATCTTTAAGTCTTCCTTTTCCGCCAAACCGTGTTTCATCAGTGTTTAAAAGCATTTTATATTGACCCGGAGGTGCATCAAACTGATAATCAACAAATGATCTTTCAGGGTGAAAATTATAAACAAATATCATCTTGTTTCTTTCAAAGGCCATAATCTTGTCGTCCTCATGGATCAGTAAAAGCTTAGGGAAGGACAGAAATAGGTTTTCCATTTTCACAAGATCAATCATGTGCCTGTCAAATTCAAATAAAGAAGAATAATAAAGGGTTTGATCATATTTCAAAGACCATTGCCGCCTTGCATGATGAAAGGAAAAACCATTTCTTTCAGAAGGAAAATCCACCCATTCAGGATGACCGAATTCATTTCCCATGAAATTCAAATACCCTGAATCGGCAGTTGAAATGGTAATCAGGCGGATCATTTTATGCAGGGCCACCCCTCTGAAAGCCTCAGGGTTTTGTGACGCTTTTTTCATGGATGTATATATTTTTTGACCCATCAGGTGCATCATCAGGGTTTTGTCCCCGACAAGGGCCTGATCATGGGATTCAGCATAACTAATGGTTTTTTCTTCTTTTCTTTTGGTGGTCAGTTCATGCCAGAGGGTTCCCAGATGCCATTGCTCATCCTTATGATCTTTTAACAGTTTGATCCAGTAATCGGCAATCCCCATAGCATATCGGTAATCAAATCCGGTTCCCCCCTTTGAAAGAGGGGCTGCAAGCCCTGGATAGCCACACACATCTTCGGCAATCGTTATGATGTCAGGGTTTGTTTCATGGGCCAGGGTGTTGGCAAGGGTTAAATAAGACAGGGCATCCACATCCACATCGTTTCCAAAATAATCTTCATATTGGGTAAACGCCCTTCCAAGGCCATGATCCTCAAACAGCATGCTGGTGATGCCGTCAAAACGGAATCCGTCAATCTTGAATTCTTCGATCCAATACCGGATATTGGATAAAAGAAACCGTAGTACCCCAGGTTTGCTATAATCAAAGCACCGGGAATCCCATTGCCGGTGATAGCCTTTGGGACCATCATGGAAAAACTGATATTCGCTTCCATCAAATTTTGAAATACCTTCCACCTCATTCTTTACGGCATGGGAATGGATGATATCCATCAATACCCGTATCCCGTTTTCATGGGCAACATCAATCAGGCTTTTAAGTTCATCCGGGGTCCCGAACCGTGATGAAGGTGCAAAAAAATTCGACACATGGTAGCCAAAAGACGCATAATATGGATGCTCCTGGATAGCCATCATCTGAATAGCATTATACCCTGCGTCTACAATTTTAGGCAAAATATGATGCTCAAATTCTCGATAGGTTCCAATCCGCCCTTCTTCCAGGGCCATTCCCACATGAACCTCGTAAATCAAAAGAGGCCCTTTTTGCGGGGTGAAATCATTGATTTTCCATTGATAGGGATTTTGCGGCTGCCAGACCTGGGCATTGAAAATAAGGGTATGGGGGTCCTGAACCACTCTTTTTGCCGCCGTCGGAATTCTGTCACCCTCACCGCCAGGCCATGTAATTTTAAGCCGATAAAGGTCTCCATGCTGAAACATCTCTTTGGGAAAACTCTTTTCAAATATATGGTTCTCTTTTCTATCAAGTTGAAACTCCTGATTTTTCTTCCAGGAGGTTTTATCACAGACAATAAAAATTTCATCTGCATGGGGGGCCCACTCCCTGAAAACCCACGCTCCATTTTCAAAGTGAAAACCAAACACTTGGTCATAATCGGCAAAGGCCTGCAAGGAACCGCCATGTTCCTTTACAAGTCCTGCTTCAAGGGATTTTGCATGAGACAGCCGCATGGCTATGGTATCGGCATGATTAAGAAGATACGGGTCGTTGAAGAGTCCCGGATCAGACAATGAATGGCCTCTGGAGCATTTTTCCATATAAGTTGATATACTCTTCCGCACATCTGCTGTGGTTGAATCCAAGAACGCTGTCAATCATTATTCGATTGATTTGAGCTTCTTTGATTTCAGGTGAAAGGAAATAAAAATCCATGGCCCGGTCAATGGCCCATTTAAACCCTATCGTATCGTGAACATTGAACAGAAAACCGTTTCCCGCGTTGTTGTGAGGATCGAGCTGGCGGATGGTATCGTGCAATCCGCCCGTATCATGCACAATGGGCAATGTTCCGTAAATCCCGCCAATCATCTGGGGAAGTCCGCAGGGTTCAAAGGAAGACGGCATAAATAAAAAATCACTGGACGCAAATGCCTGATGGGAAAGGGCCTCATTAAATCCGCAGACGGCTACCCTTCGCCCTAGTCCATGAAACCTCACAATATCATGAAAATGTCTCTGGAATTCACCGCTGGCCACAAACACAATCTGAAGTTTCACATCCCAGTATTTGGAAACAATTTCATACATGCTCTCAGCCAGGAGGCGGCAGCCTTTTTGTATAGGGTCCAGCCGCGACGGCCAGAAAAACATGACAGCATTGTCATCCACTTCCAGATCCAGGATCTTTTGAAAATATCGCTTGTTTTTAGCTTTCTGCAATCTGTGATTTTTGGGGCCGTAATTATAACGGATGAGTTCATCCACTGCAGGATTGAATTCCGGTTCCGGTGCATTGAGAATACCGGTGGCACATCCGGCATAAAATTTACTGGTCAGCTCGTTTTTAAGACAGGTTTCTACAAAAGGATGACGGTTTTCGACAATTTCAGTCAGAAACGTCGGGCTCACCGTATTCACATAATGGGCTGCAAAAACACCGGAAGTCAAAAAATCCACCCGGTTCCAACCCCGGCTTTCCTCATAATTCTGGGGAGTTTTCTTGAAGAACAGCCAACGCCAGAAGGAAGCAGCGTCAATTCCACGGTCCTCGATTTCTGCCATGGTCGAAGTCATGGTATGGATGTTATGAATCGTAAAAAGGCAGGGAATTTCAATCTGTCTTGCCATGGCCGGTATCAGACCCGTCATCCAGTCATTACAGTGAATGATGTCGGGCCTTACCCTGGGAATGATATTGTTGATCACCTCCCTTTGAAAGGCAAGGGAGACCTTGAGATCTTTATCGGAATAGCCTGAATATACATTATCGAGATAGTAAAAGGCCCGATCGGCTGCAAGATGTATCCTCTCTTCATCAAGGCTTTTTCGAATTTTTTCAAGCTCCCGGTTATGGGTCTTGGTGGAATATCCATTAAAAATGGAGCGGTAATCCGGAAGCGCCACATGGACATCACATCGAAGATCAAACAAAGCACTGATAAGAGCCGCAGATACATCGGCAAGTCCGCCGGCTTTTGCCGAATAACTGGTCTGTGCGCCCATGTCCTCGGGAAGATAGGTTACTTCCGGAGTTACAATAAGGATTCTTGGTTTTTTTTTATCCATTGGTTTTTTCCTGGATATGATTTATTTATACAATCAATTCCTGACGTCTATAACAATTTATTGTCCCTGTCATGGGCCCAGGTGATCAGGCCCGGTGTATGGCTCAATACCTCGTCACCCTTTGGAATTACCCTTGCCGTGTATCCGAACCGGCCGGAATCTGCACAGGTGATGGTACATGCATAAATATGAGTTCCTTCGGAAATGGTTTCCTGGAGCCACATGGTTTCTGCCCGGCTGCCCTCAACATAGTCCGAAGATCGAATTTTGCCGTGATAGATCTGAACCTCAACTTCTTCCGGGGTCAGCTCGCCAAGAAAAACCTGGAGGGTGATCCTGAAGGTGTCACCCACCGTGAAATCAGATTCTGTGGCCAGTTTTGGTGATGATAACCGGATGCTCCCCCAAAGAGATATCAGGCGCAATTGCAAAAGGGCAAGCTCTTTGGCTTTCCATGCCGAATCAATAGTCAACTGGTTGAAATTTCTTGATGCCGGAATATAATACCGTGTTGAATATTCCCTGACCATCCGGTCGCTGGAATAGTCCATGATGGCCATTTTCATGGCTTCTTTCATCATTCTGATCCATTTTTCAGGCGGGTTGCCTCTTTTCCTGTCATAAAATTTCGGAATGACTTCATTTTCAAGAATGTTATACAGGGCCTGGCTTTCAACTTCATCCTGATAATGTTGATCATCATAATCATCCCCGTTTCCAATACTCCACCCTCTTGTATCCCTGTACCCTTCACACCACCACCCATCCAGAATGGAAAGATTTAAGCCCCCATTGGCCGAGGCCTTCATACCGGAAGTACCGCAGGCTTCGTTGGGCCTTCTCGGCGTATTGAGCCAGACATCACATCCCTGAACCATATACCGTGCAATATTAATGTCATAATTTTCAAGAAAAACAACCCTGTGGCGGACATCCTGCAACCTTGCAAATTCAATAATCCGCTTGATGATTTCCTTTCCTTCATTGTCATTGGGATGGGCTTTGCCGGCAAACACAATCTGCACTGGCTTCTCCTCGTCGGCGATAAGTTTTATGAGACGCTGGGGATCTTTCAACAAAAGGGCGGCACGCTTATAAGTTGCAAAGCGCCTTGCAAAGCAGATGGTCAGCACACGGTGATCCAGAACACTCACCACATCATCCAGAATATTTCTAGGGGCGTTGCGTCGTTCATACTGAGCCAGTAACAATTCCCGGCATTTGCGGATCAAATTGGACCGGTCCAGTTCATGGACATGCCAGAGATCTGCATCCTCAATATTATCGATTCTTGAAATCAGCGCGGGATCAGAGATTCTGTTGGACCAGTCGGAAGATATATACCGCTCAAACAATGCATTCTTATGCCTTGAAAGATAAGAACAGATATGAGTCCCATTGGTGATATGGGAAATCGGAATTTCTTCAACATGCCGTTTGGGCCAGAGGGATTGCCACATACTGCGGGCCACCTGGCCGTGAAGGCGGCTGACACCATTAATAAATCCTGAGAATCGGACGCCGAAGATAAACATGGAAAATTTTCCGGTATCCTTTGAACCGTGGGGCTCACCCCAGGAAAGCAACTCCTCCTCAGATATGCCAAATTTCTCGGAATATGGCTTGATATAGGCCCTGACCAATTCTTTTGGGAATTCATCGTGCCCGGCAGCCACCGGAGTATGCGTTGTAAAAACGGAAGTGCGCTTACAAACCTGGAAGGCGCTCTGGAATTCCAGATGATATTTGTCCATAATCATGGATATGCGCTCAAGACCCGCAAAGGAGCAGTGGCCCTCATTCATGTGACAGATGGCGGGAAACAGTTCCATGGCATTTAATGCTTTGAGCCCGCCGATTCCCAGTAATACCTCCTGGGCAGCCCTTCTTTCCCCCTGGCTGTCATAGAGCCTTGAGGTGATATCCCGGATCATCTTGGGATTTTCCGGAAGGTTTGTGTCCAGTAGCAAAAGCTTAATTTTTCCGATTCTCAACTGCCATACACAGGCCCGAATCAAACCTGTCGGCCCCGGGATCTCTATCATGATATCATATCCGGCACCATCCTTGAGTTTTTGAACTGGAAGATCAAATACATCATTGATGGGATAGGTTTCCTGCTGCCAGCCGTTATGATCCAGAAATTGCCTGAAATAGCCTTCGTGAAATAAAAGCCCGATACCGGTTAACGGAATGCCAAGACCGGAAGACGCTTTCAGATGGTCGCCAGCAAGAATGCCTAGCCCTCCTGCAAAAAACGGGAGGGATTCATGGAGACCAAATTCCATGGAAAAATAGGCAATGGTTTCCTTAGGCCCGAGATTTAATTCCTTAATCTGGGATACATAGGAAAACATCCGCTCGAATTTGGCCTTCACCCGGTTCAGATGGCCCAGAAAGCTTTCATCTTTTGAAAGCTCATCAAATCTGCGCTGGGAAATACAGGAAAGAAACGCCACGGGATTTTTACCGATTTTTTCCCATTGTGCGGAATTAATTCTATGGAAGAGTTCTATAGCTTCAGGATTCCAGCACCACCAGAGGTTTCTTGCAAGGTAATCCAGAAAAGACAGCGCTTCAGGGATAGCCGGGTACACTTTATAAATCTGCATTTTTTCCATATGATCAATCCTCTCCACTGACACAACTGCTTAATAATTTATGCATCACCCTGGCGAACTCGCTGGATCCCCAGGCCTGTGCATCACATCCTCTCGGCGTATGCGGATAATCCCCATCCAGAATTTCAGGGATATATCCTGCCGCACCGGTTCTCAACAAATTGAAGACACTGCCCAGCCATGAAAGACAGGTTGGATGGCTATTTTTACCAAAAGCCTTTGCCCATGCTTCACAGAAAGCGGGAAAAGGCCAGGTCCAGGCCGTCCCATTATGATAGGCCGGTTTTCTCTTTGTATCTTCATCTCCCTTATATTCCCCGGAATAAGGAAAATGAGGGTCATTTATCAATTTACCATCATAATAAACAGGGTTGGGATGTTCAATCCTTCTGTCGGCAAGACTTCTGATACCTCCGGGGACCAGCAGTTCCTGGCAGGTTTCAACACAAGTCTGAACTATTTTCTTATCTTCTATTACGTCAAAAGTAAACAGAAACAACTGGTTTGGTCTTAATGCATCATCAGGAACCGCTTTTTTGGCGCCAATGGGACCATCGGCATGAAGACAATCTGAAAAATATCCCCTGTCAACAAGATAGAAAAGGGTTTGAACCGATTTTCGAACGCCTGCTGCTTTTTTCTTCCAGTCCGCTCCATGGTCCTTGTCAATGGATGACAGCAGGATCAAGGCATTATACCAGAGGGCCTGGATTTCAACGGGATACCCCTGCCTCGGAGATCCGGCAGGGAAATTGGTGTCCATCCAGGTGAAATGAGACGGGCTGTAAATCAGAAAAGTCTCAGGGTCTGCAATCACTCCTGTTTTTGTTCCATTCATCAAGGAATGGGCAATGGAAAGAAGAATTTTCCTGACGGTTCGGTTATCCAGAACCTCGTTTAAAAAATCATGGCTCTTTTCTTTTTCCAGGAGATCTTTGCAACAGGCAAAAAACCATAGAGGGGCATCTGATGTTTCAATATTCCCGGCATCCTTTCCGCAGATCATATTGGGAAGGGTTCCATTATTTTCGAATTGTCCGAAAAGACGTAAAATGGATTTAGCCTCTGAGAACCGCCCAAGTTCGATCAGGCTGCGACAGAAGATAAGACTGTCTCTTCCCCAGTCCAAAAACCAGGGATAGCCTGCAATCACACTTTTTTCACTGCCCCTTTCGACAATAAAAGCATCAAGACTTTTATAAATCGCATCACACAGATTCATCCCTTTTTCAAAAGTCCTCTCCCCCAGAAGTTCAATGGATTTATCAAACCGCCTGGCATTCTCATGGCTTTCCATAACCCAGGCATTGAGTAGAACTTTATCCCCTCCGAGGCAGGAAACGCTGAAATAACCTGGGCTGAAAAGATCGGAATCCGGATCAAGGCCCCTTTCGGCTTCCATGGATCGGTGAACCATATAATACCATTCCGCTTCAGAATGAAATTTGCCTTTGGACAGGGTCACCCCTAATGTGTTCCCGTTTGCAAGACAAAAATCAAAGCCTTTTTCATTGACAGTAACCGCTCCAGGCCAGTTTTTTTCCGGCCCGATATAAGCTTTGACAGGGTCATGAAAACATCTGTCTTCAATATCCGGGCGAATAATCAGGGTAATGCCTTTATGATCCTCCAGGAAAAATTCCGAATCTTTGTTGGACAGGCTTCGTTTAATGATGAGATAAACCTGGTTTTCTTCCGGATCAATAGAAAGATCCAGTTCAAGGGCATAGTATTTACCCTCGGATGTGGGAACACGGAACAGCCATCGGCCGCCGTGATGGTATGAGAATGTAAATCTTTCCAGGCAATCGGGAACCAGTTCCCTGGAATACCCCTGGAATATGGCCCAGATTCGACATCTGGACAGCACCATCCACCGGTTTTCCGGCATGGTTTTGTTCAGATTCGCCCCCAGGAATGCATCGTAGCGGCTGTCAAGCCTGCTCCACCAGGCTGCGGCCCGCATCATTCCCCCTCTTTTCGTGGCTCCCAATAATTTCAGGGAAGGTGTTTTAACAATCTCTTTTCGGGTGAAGGAAGAACTCATATAAAGGGCTTCAAGAGGGGCAAGGGATAAGAGAAAAATCTTTTCAACCCTGGTGCCGTCAGGCCCAAAAACCCTCAGAATGAGTGAATATTCCTTATGCTGATTCCGGATTTCAAAGGGGTTGAAGATTGCAAAAAAACCATTACCGGCCGGTGTTGGAATGCCTTCTTCATATCCCAGGGATGTTTTTGAAGATCTGTTTTCATCCAGAATTTCCGCCCGAAACCCTGTATTACAGGTGATCAAAAAGAAAAAACCAGGGGGAATCATCAACTGACGTCTTAAATCCCTTTCAAATTTAAATTCAACGACACGGCATTCCTTTGACGCTGTGTTCAGTGAACGGATAAATTGCGCCGGGTGTTTTGCAAATTCAAGGGCCTCTTTCTCGATATCGATTCCTTTTATATGGCCGTATCCCTTGAATACCGTATGAATTGAGAGGACTTTGGCTTTCAGTTTCTGGAGATATACTCTTTCGGGTACCCGGCTTTTATCTTGATGGGTCAATTCCGGATGCTTCAAGTCCTCTGGATCGGGTGTCAGCACCAGGACTTCTCCCGGTGCAAGCCTGAGCGTGAAAAGATCCCCTTCTTCTTCCGTTTTCACGGTGGCCCCGGACATCAGGTCAGTCATGAGGGCTTCTGTAAGGCCCGTATCCGTCCGGCTCCAGACCGCGTCATTGGAATTAGCGCAATCCAGATTCACCAGAATCAGGAGTTTTTTGTGATAGTGTTCATTATGACGCAATAGAACCAGGCATTCGGATTGATTTTTCTGGATCAGTGCGAGCCTTGTATGGGCAAAAAAGGCCGGGTGTTGTTTCAGGATCAGATTCAGTTTAGCTATATGATCCACCTGGTTGATTTTATCTCCCCAGTTCAGGCTGGAAGAATCGTGGACGTCAATTTTCTGTGTGGCAAACCATTCCACACCATTGGCAAATCCAAACCCGCCACAGACCGAAAAAAGAGCGGAAAGCGCGGTTCTCATTTTTGCATATTGCTTTGAAACCGATGCCATCCGGTTGTTGTCATGGGTTTCTGCGAAATGGATCATATTCCCGCAGGCCTCTGAAATATCATAGGCCGTGGGCAGATACCGGGAAATCTCATCCCTGGAATAATTCTGGAAAAGTTCTGAATAGGCCCAGTTGAAATTGGCCCGGCTCAGCAGGGTTCGTGTGGTGGCAATGGGTCCGCCAAGGCCTTCCAGGAAAAAAAGGGTTTCAGGATATTCCGTCCTTACCTTTGCCACAATATATTCCCAGGCTTCCACCGGAACCATATATCCTGCATCACACCTGAACCCGTCCACCCCCCTGTGGCACCACAACAAAAAAACATCGGCCATATATTTCCAGAGGTCGATATTAGTAAAATCGAGCTTTGTCAGATCAGCCCAGATCGTGCCCCAGGCGCCCGGCGCCTCGATTCTGCCGTCATCTCCCCGGACCAGCCATTCCGGATTGGTTTCATGGATGGATGCGGCCCACCCGGTATGATTAATGGCAATATCCATAAAAAGATAGCCGTTATGGAAATGAACCGTATCCACAAGTTCCAAAAACTGTTCAAGGGGTGTGGCAGAAGGATCGAACTCGGCCAGGGCAGGATCAACCTCTGTAAAATTCAAGGCTGCGTAAGGGCTTCCGAACCTTCCCATCCTGGCATAGGTGGTGGGGGTGGGGTGAATGGGCAGAAGATGCAGAACCCGGCACCCGAGGCGGGAGAAAATAAATTCCACTTCCCGCTTTAAATCCCTGAATTTCCCTGATTCCGGGATAACCGTATACCCTTGTGCATCAAGGTTTTTGATGATGGATGACAATTCCTTGTCTTCGATCACACCAGACTTTGATTTGCCAAACTGCCGGACAAAGGCGTTGTATATGATATTGGCGCAGCAGGTGCCGGGAGGCTCCACATTGATAATGGAGTTTCCGCCTTGCGGCCAGATGGGGATGCTCGTATTTTCAGGGATAAAAAAGCATTTTGCCTGGAAATAGCCTGTCTGATGAAGTGGCAGGACAATCTCAAAAACAAGATCATTCTTTTTCTCCATCTCAATATCATACCAGGCTTCATCCAGTTTTATTTCATTTTTTTCAATGCGGGAAATGACTTCCCGTCTGGATACAGCGGCAGAACCGAGGTTTGTTCTGACCCATGCCCTGCCGTCTGTCTTTTTTGACAACCTTAATTCAAAGGCAATACAATCCCCACCATACATGACACGGGATTCTTCTGGATACGGTATCTGGGTAAGAGTGAGGTCGTTTTTTATCATTGCCTTTTCCATCCTCCGATCAAATGAAGATGAAGGTGGAAAATCACCTGCCCACCGCCTTTTTCAACATTGAATAAGAGCTTATACCCGGAATCCTTGACCCCGTTTTCCTTTGCCATATCCCTTGCAACCAGAAAAAGGTGGGAGACGATGGCCTTATCTTCATCTTTCAGGTCATTGACGCTTCTGATGTGTTTTTTAGGCACCAGCAAGAGGTGTACCGGTGCAGCAGGGTTAATATCCTTGAAAACCACACAAACATCATCTTCATATAAAAATTCAGTCGGTATTTCCCGGTTGACTATCTTGCAGAAAACACAATCTCCTGGCATACGGAACTCCTTTTAACGATCATTTACTATTTATTGCCTCCATTAATTTTTTCATCGCAATCGTGGCTTTTTCGTTTAAAAAGACGTCGGTCACAGTATGGGTATATTCAGAAACAAAGGGATTGATTTCAATAATTTTTGCTCCATTTGCCTTTGCTGCCGACGGTATCATATTGGCCGGTGCCACCGATCCCGTGGTCCCGATAAGGATGAAACAATCCGCCCTTCTGGTTTCATTGAATGAATCTGTTCTTGCAGGTTCAGGAATTGCTTCTCCAAAAAAAATCACATCCGGTTTTAAAACACCACCACATTTATTACATTGAGGAGGCAGTTGCGTAAGATCAATCTCAAAAATCCCATAGCCCACCTTACAGTCAAGACAAACCAGTCTTTTTAATGACCCGTGAAACTCATGGACGGTTTTGCTGCCTGCATCATAATGAAGGTTGTCCACATTCTGTGTAATCACCGAACTGAGCAATCCTTTTGACTCCAGTTCTGCCAGGGAATAATGGGCTGAATTCGGTACGATCTTTCCAAAAAGATCATAAAAAATCTCCCGGATGACTTTCCATGATTCTTTTGTATGCGTGTAAAAATATCGAATGTCAAAGGTTTCAGGATCATATTTATCCCAGAGGCCGTTTTCCCCCCTGAACGGCGGAATGCCGCTTTCAACTGAAATACCCGCTCCAGTAAAAGCCACACAGCGTTTGGCGGATCTTATGATATCGGCTGCCTTTTTATACAAATCAGACAAGATCCATCACCTCAAAAATATTGGTCCACAGCTCTGCAATCAAAAGTTTATTGCGAAGGAGATCCCCGCGGCTCAAAAGAATTTTTACACATTCCGAAGACTGGAGGGCCGCCGTAAAAAGCGCACAATAGGCGATATTGCCGGTTTTTGTTTCCACACCCTTTATCTGTTGCCGACTTTTTTCTCCGTATATCAGTGAATATCCTTTGTCTTTCGGAAAAATGGTTGTCACCTGGCCCGTAACCCCCGCTATGGCTCCGGATACAATGGGAATCAAAGCTTTTTTCGCCGCATCCTGAAGTTTGAACCGGGTGTCTATGGAATCAAGGCAGTCCATGACCACATCTGATCCTTTAATCTGGTCATATAGGTTTTTTCCATCGATAAATTCAACCCGATGGATCACCTCAACCCATGAATTTATGGCTTTCACCCTGTCCCTGGCGGTCTCGGCTTTTGGAACACCGATCAGGTGCTCTTGACTTAAAAGCTGACGATTTAAATTACTGACTTCAAACACATCCCCGTCAACCAGTATAAGCCTTCCTATTCCTACCCTTGCCAGCATTTCGCAGACACCGCCGCCAAGCCCGCCAAGGCCGATGATGACAACAGTAGAAGCCCCCAGTTTTGCCTGCTCCTCAGGAGAAAAGGTATTGAAATTACGGTCATATCGTTCTTTATAATTTAAAGATTCCATTCTTTATCCGCCTCCGACGGGCGGGAAAAGCCCAACCCTGTCTCCCTGCTTCAAGTGATACGTCTTGCCCTGACGTTTCCCATTGATAAAAATCAATTTTACAAGTTCATCCGGAATGCCAAGATCCCTGATCAGTTTTTCTACAGTTGTGTTCTCATGAATTTCAAGGCATTCATTTTTTTCCGGCAGATATCCGGATAATGTCACAAACAGCCTGAGATCAATTTTGATCATTGTTTTTTAAGTTTACTCTTTTTGTTTGTGCTGTTATTAAATATCCCATATCATATGGCATAAATGAATCAATTTGTACATGAATTTAATGCAAAGGAGGATCTCATGGGGCAGAAAAAAAAGAAAACTATAAGTGTTCAAAAAATGGCCGGAGATCTTTCATCCTTTGCCATCGACAGGACAGATTTGAAAGAGCTTCTGGCCATTATTCCTGTTGACGTCAACCTGAATATGACAACCATTGAATATGAGCTTCAACTGCTTAAAATTCTGAGTGTGGGCTGGGCCCTCTCTTTTTTTATGCCGCAAACCGACAGAAATAGAAGCCTGCTGACTCAAATCTTCTGGGAAAATATCAGGGAAATTTCCAACAATATTTCTACATTGACACAGACCACCACAGGAAAATCCCTTGATTATTTTGAAATCCTGAAGGAACGGCTCAATACCTATCTTAATGCCCTGCAGAAAAACCCGGAGACGTCACAAAACCCTGCCGTTATCATCGGGCCTGTCTTTGCATCTGCCTGTTACAGTGAGAATAACCCGACCGCCATACTCTTCGGAACAAAGATGTTCACCCTGACCATCGGGGCTGTCAAAGAATACTTGAATGCCGTAAAGATTGATGATATCAAGCTTAACTGATTTTTATAATACAAGTTTACAACACAAGGAGACCTTCTCATGAAAAAACAATGGTGGATTTTCTGCAGTCTTTTCTTTTTACTGGGATGTGCGACTGCCGGTCAGAAATTTATCAACATCTCTTACAAAGCGGATCACGAAAAAGTTCAGACCGGGGTCATCGGCATAGCCCCTTTTAAAGACAAAAGGACAGACCGGGATGGTGGATATGTGGGTTACCGGCTTCTGAATGACAACAGCCAGGAAACCTTTTTTGTTCAAGGTATGAACCTTGCCGACTCTTTAAAAAAATCGGTAGGCGATTATTATGAGAAAACCGGTTATACCATTACCCCTATCGCCCCCTGGGAACTCACATCCAATGGGGTAATGAATGCCGGCAGCGGATTCAAACAGATTGTGACGGGACAGATCAACAAATTTGAATGCCGCGCCAAAAAAAAGGGGGCTCCAACCGATATGGTACTTGAAATCGATCTCACCCTGTACATAGGAAAAAAATCAGATGGCAATGAATTGAAAACCATACCGGTCAGCTTGACCCTTGAAAGAACGGAGATGACATTCACACCTGAAAAACTTGAAATATTTGTCAACCAGTCCATTGAAGATGTGATTCAAAAGGCATTGGCCCGCTGAAATAATTGTCGTATTTCCTACCCTTTTTCCCATTGGCTTTTGCAATGATGGACATACCGAGAATGATAAATAAAAAATCTGATCATGCATTTTTAACCCCTGCTGTTGTCCTTAAAGCAATGATTTACATCAATATCCTTATGTTTGTCATCAGCCTGATTTACAGCGGCAGAAATATGACCATCAGCCTGAACCCTTTCTTTGCCTTTACGCCTTCTATGGATGTCTTAAATTTTCTGGGGGCTTCCGGCAGACTGCCCATTGTCAAATTCGAAGCCTGGTGGTCCCTTGTTACTGCCAACTGGCTTCACGGCGGACTTCTCCACATCATCTTCAATATGCTGGCCCTGCGCACCGTAGCCCCTCTGGTGATGGAAGAATTCGGTGTCTGCCGGATGTTTTCCATCTATACGCTTACAGGAATATCAGGATTCCTCTTATCCTATATTGGCAATGTCGATCTTACCATTGGTGCTTCTTCAGGGATTTGCGGCCTTATCGGCGCTCTGCTGTTTTTTGGTAAATCAAGGGGCGGGGAATGGGGTAAACTTGTTTATAAACAAACGACAGGATGGGTAGTGAGCCTTATTCTTGTCGGATTTTTAATGCCCAATATCAACAACTGGAGCCATGCAGGCGGACTTTTTTCCGGTATATTTTTCGGTTGGATGATGGGATATGACGAAAAAAGAAAAGAAATTTTTTTTGATCGGTCTCTGGCCTTTGTCTTTCTTTCCCTCACCCTGTGGCTTCTGGCAAGATCCGTCATAAATGGATTTCTGCTTATTTTTACCTGAATGCCTTAAGTCTTTTCTATAGCTTAAAATAATAATTATATCAGAATGTTATATTGAATTTAACCGCACCCCTGGACGTGCTCCAACCTGAGACATCTTAGGAAGGAGGCAATCTTCATCATTTAAAGACAGATTCTCAAATTTGCTCAAGGGCACTATTTCCGGATTTGATCGTATCGTATTTAAAGGAATTTGTTCCCTTTCACCGAGAATTGCTGGACTATCTCTAAAAAACTTGACAACCAAAATGGAACAGGTTATTTTTACCTTCAATAAAGGGGAGTAGTTATCGGCTGAAGAAAATCGATCCGGATTCCGTCAACACGGTCGAAAGACCCGGGACTGGAACAGTTATCCTGTAAACAAGACCTTTATCCTGGCAACCATGTCTAGGGTAAAGGTTTTTTATTTTCGGCATGGCGTAATATGAATGCTTGTTTTTAAGGAGATTGTATCTATGATTGCTGAAATTACCTGGATTCACTGGGCCGCCTTTATCCTGGCAGTCATTTTCTTTCTGGCGCTGGATCTGGGCGTATTTCACCGGAAAGCCCATGTGGTAAAATTTAAAGAGGCGTTGCTCTGGACAATACTGTGGTTTACCATGGCCATGGGATTTGCATGGGGACTTTACGCGTTGCGCGGACAGGAACAGGCCCTTGAATTTTTTACAGGCTATATTGTCGAACTGTCCCTATCCATGGACAATGTGTTTGTCATTGCTCTGATTTTCGGGTATTTTCAAGTGCCTTTGGCCTTTCAGCACCGGGTCCTGTTCTGGGGTATCATGGGGGCTCTCATCATGCGGGGAATCATGATCTGGGCCGGAGCCGCCCTGGTACGCGAATTTGACTGGACATTGATGATTTTTGGCGGTTTTCTGGTTCTCAGCGGTATCAAATTACTGTTCACCAGAGAAGAAAGCGTTGAGCCGGGAAAAAATATCTTAATGCGCCTGGCAAAGAAATTTCTGCCCATATCGCCTTCATTTGATCAGCATCGTTTCATTACCGTCATCAATGGCCGACGCATGCTGACCCCTCTTTTTCTGGTGCTGATCATGGTGGAAACCACCGACCTGATATTTGCCCTGGATTCAATCCCGGCGATTTTCGGTATCACAACAGATGAATTTATTGTGTTTACATCCAATGTGTTTGCAATTCTAGGACTGCGCTCCCTTTATTTTCTCCTGGCCGGTGCCATAGAGTATTTCCGTTTCCTGAAATTCGGGCTGTCCCTGGTGCTGGTGTTTATCGGTGCCAAAATGCTATTTTTAAAATATATTCACATCTCCACACCTGTATCTTTAGGGGTCATCGGGACAATTATCCTGACCTCTATCGGGGTTTCTCTTGTCAGCCGCCGGATGCAGGTGAAGAGGCAATTGGCAAGAAATATTGGGCACGGGGGTTGATGGATGATTGATCTCTATCAGTTTGTGCGGATCAATAAAAAAGTGGTCATCTGGTCTTGCTTCTTCGGACTGTTGTTTCTGGTGCGCAAGGTTTTTGTGCTCGTGTTCCTGACCTTTATTCTGTGTTATATATTCAACAATATCATTATGGCTCTTGAACGACGGACCCAGGTGAAAAGATATTTGTGGACCATCGCTATCTACCTGCTTTTTATATCGATTGTAACGGGTCTGTTTTTTCTTGTATTGCCGCACATCATAGGAGAGACAAAGCTGTTCTTCACCCAATTGCCTCAATCCGTGGATGCAGTTCACCTGTATCTGGATGGTCTGGCACATCGGCAACCTCAAATGGCCCCCATTATCCAGCATATTAAAGAAGCGGCAACCATTAAGAATTTATTGGGAATCAATCGTGATGCACTCGTTGATTTTGTGGTCGGATTTTTCAATCATACCATTCATTTTACAACTTATTTTCTTTTAAGCACTCTGTTTAGTTTTTTAATCCTGTTAGATTTCCCCAGGCTGAAACGAGGCATATCTGCATTGCAAAACACACGTTTTAAAGCTGCCTATGATGAAACCGCTAATAGCGTCGCCCAGTTTGCTTTGGTAGTAGGGTATAATTTCCAGGCACAGATTTTGATTGCTATGCTTAACACGGTGCTGACCTCTTTAGGGCTCTGGTTTTTAAAACTGGAAACTGTGGCCTTGCTTGCAAGCATCGTTTTTTTTGCCGGTTTGATTCCTATATGGGGGACATTTATTTCTTCAATTCCTATTTTACTCCTTGCGTTTAATGAGGGGGGCATGGGATTGGCCGGTAAGGCACTCCTAATGATTTCCTTTGTGCATATGGTGGAGGCGTATATTCTAAACCCTCGAATAGTTTCCGCTGTTTTTAAAATCAATCCTTTATTGACCTTGATCATCCTTTACGTTGGTCACTCATTATTCGGATTATGGGGTGTCCTTCTGGGTGTTCCGGTCTCCGTATATGTCTATCGCTATATTCTGATGGTCCCGGATCGCATGAATACAAATGGACGCGTTGGGAACCTTGTTGTTACTGATGGATCTCAAAAAGAAGATCATCCGGAACATGATATCCGGTGAAAATGTATGAATCAGGGCTGTACGGATGAATTCCGGCTGGCTAAAAAATATAATAATGGAGGAAATAAAAATGCTGAGCATTTCAAAAACCAAAAGTATTCTGACGGCTTTAACCGTGATGATGTTTTTTCTGGTGACCGGGTTTATGGAGATTGCAGATGCCCGGACAAAGGGCGGCGGACGGTCATTTAAACAAGCACCCGCTGCATCAAAACCGGCACCGCAGGCCCAGGCCCCCCAGGCTGTGGGAAGCCCCATGGGAGGGTCTTTTACCCGGGGTCTGGCCGGTGGTATCATGGGAGGGGTCCTTGGCGGTATGCTTTTTGGCGGATTGGCCCATGGCATGGGCGCAGGCGGTATTGGCGGCAGTGGGATCGGCTTGTTTGAGATCCTGCTTCTGGCCGGGGTTGGCTATTTTGCGTTTCGGTGGTATTCCCGTCGAAAAGCGCTGGCCGGAAATGCCGGATCAGCATTTCAGACGGATCGGAATTCACCCGCCCGCCTTTTTTCCAATGCCGGATCGTCACAGGGGACACAGGACAACAATGTGGAGGACCCGCTGGTAACTGGAGTGAGAGAAATCTGGGCCGTTGACAATAGTTTTGACCCTGACGGGTTTAAAGAAACGGCGCAGGATCTGTTTTTCAAAATCCAGGCAGGATGGACCCGCCGGGATGAGAGCGTGCTGAGACCTTATGTGGGAAATCAATTGCTGGATGAATATGCAGCGCATTTCCAGGAACTCAAGCAACAGGGCCATATCAACCGCCTTGAAAATATTGCCGTGCGCAATGTAGAGCTCATGGCTGCCGGTGTTCAGGGCAATGAAATTTTTATCACGGTCCGGTTTACGGCAAACCTTCTGGACTATACAGTGGATGAACACTCCGGTACGGTTGTCAAAGGAGATACTGAAAATTCTGTGAAATTTGAAGAAGCATGGACCTTTGCCACCCCTGTGGGCAACCGGACATGGAAACTCGAAGGAATAGAGGCTTAGGGATTTAAGCATGATACAAGGAGGATGAAAATGAAGCGGGTTGTTTTATTCTTGCTGACCAATATTGCCGTAATGGTGGTTTTGTCCATCAGTGCGCGTATTCTTGGTGTTGACCGATACCTGACCGCCAATGGGCTCAATATGGGGATGCTTCTGGCCTTTGCGGCTCTGATCGGTTTTGGCGGGTCTTTTATTTCCCTCATGATGTCAAAAACCATGGCAAAATGGAGTAC
>JFJP01020516.1_pt1 | contig 21327 bp, 15 predicted proteins | sample 431651 | NCBI WGS metagenome assembly JFJP01 (sample SAMN02602958, study PRJNA72255) | Microbial mat metagenome, whole genome shotgun sequencing project. | biome: fresh water; feature: sink hole; material: water; isolation source: purple microbial (photo- and chemosynthetic) mats found in...
CGCGGTAGAGGGCGAGGGCCAGGCGCAGGGCGAGGATGTTCGCCACACGTTCGACGGCGCCGCCCTCGCAGCGCCGGACCAGGGCCGCGAGCACCGTCGCGAGCAGGCTTCCCGGCGGCAGGCGCACGGTGCGCGGCCAGGCCATCATCAGCCGCGCCGCCGCCGCCGGCGCGGCGCTGAAGTGGACGAAGCCGTGGCGCAGCATGCGCCGCCGGTCCATGCGGAAGACGTGGCGTTCGCCGGGGCGCACCAGCAGGACGCGGCCTGGCGTCAGCACCGTCTCGCCCTCCGGCCCCACGAAGGTGGCGCTGCCGGCGTCGGTCCACACCAGCTCGAAGTCGGGGATGCGGCGCCAGCCGATCACGGCGCCGGGCGGATAGGCGACGCTGCCGCCGGCATCGATGCGCAGCCGCAGCGCGGCGACCCGGGCCAGTTCGGCTTCGCCCTGGGCGCCGTGCCCGCCCCTCACCGCCCGAACACCGACAGGTCCCAGCGGTCGTGCCAGCGCAGGCGCGGACGGCCGCCGTCGAAGCGCAGCGGCAGCCAGACGTAGCGGCCGTCGCGGGCGTCCTCGGGGCGCCAGCGGTCGCCGAGGTAGATGTAGGCGTCCTCGTGCCCGGGAACCCGCAGGACATAGGTCGACTGCGACTCGAAGGTGGTGGCGAGCTGCTGCGCGTCGCCCTCGCACGGGTTGCCCAGCTCGGTCCATGGCCCCCAGATCGAATCGGCGACCGCCGAGCGCGCCGCATTGGGCGCCCAGCCGGTGCAGTCGGAGGCGATCAGCCAGTAGCGCCCGTCGCGCTTGAACAGGGCCGGCCCCTCGTTGAAGCGGCCGGGCAGGACGCGGACGTACGGCCCCGCCGTGCCGAGGAAGTCGTCGCTGAGCAGGGCGATGTGCAGGGTGCCGTTCTCCTCCGCGGCGCGCACCTGGTAGGCGGCGCCGTCGTCATCGACGAACAGGGTCATGTCGCGCGACATCTGCCCGCCGGCGGCATCGCGGCGGAAGGTGCCGGAGGCGGGATAGGCGGGGAAGGCGCCGCCGGTGAAGGGCTGCGCCGCCAGCGCGGCGCGCTCGGTGTCGTCCAGCGGGCGCTTCTGCTCCTCCGGCACGTTCAGCGGCCAGTCGCCGGCGTTGGGCCGGAACGAGCGGACGAAGCGGTAGGGCCCGGCGGGGCGCTCCGCCACCGCCACCCCGACCCGCGCCGCGCCGTAGCCCTGGTCCTTCAGCTCGAGGTGGAACCACATGACGAAGCGCCGCGTACGCGGGTTGTAGATCACCTTGGGCCGCTCGATGATGCAGCCGCGGGCGAGGTCGCTGGTGGGATCGTCGCTCACCGCCAGGGCGATGCCGGCGTCCTCCCACGCGTAGAGGTCGCGCGAGGCGTAGCACGACACGCCGACCTGCGCGACGTTGCCGGCCTTGCCTGCGACCTTGTGCTCGCCGAACCACCAGTAGACCCCCTGGTCGACGAGGATGCCGCCACCATGGGCGTTGATGTGCACTCCAGCGCGATCCGGCCAGAGCGCACCGGGGACGAAGCAGCGGGCGGGCGTGGGGTCCATGGCGGCGGTCCTATCACGCCTGCCGGCGCGGTGGAGCGGTGAGGCGGGGCGCCGGCACCTGGCTGGGAGTCGCCGCCATCCTGGTGTGGTCGGCGAACTCCTCGGCCACCATCACCCTGGTGCGGCATCTCGGGCCGCTCACCGCCCTGGCCCTGGTCAGCGGCCTGGCCGGCATCGGGCTGGCGGCAGTCGAGGGCTGGCGCCGGCGCAGCCCCCTCGCCTTCCTCCGCATCGGCTGGCCGTTCGGCCTGCTCGGCGGCGCCTGCTTCGTGCTCTACCAGGCGCTGTACTTCACCGCCTTCTCGCTCGGTGCGCCGGAGCTCGCCGCGCCGCTCAATCTGGTCAACTACCTGTGGCCGAGCCTCACCGTGCTGCTGTGCATCGCCCGGTCGCGGCGATCGCTGCAGCTGCGGCCTGCCGTGCTGTCCGGCGGACTGGTCCTGGGTCTGGCCGGCATCGCCATCGCCATCGCGCCGGATCCGTCACCCGCCGCGCTGCTCGCCACGATCCAGGGCAGCCCGCTCGCGTTCCTCGCCATGCTCGGGGCCGCCGTCGCCTGGGCTGCCTACAGTGCCCTCGCGGTGCCGCTGCACCGGCCCGGCGCATCGAGCGGCACGCCGTTGTTCTTCCTGCTCGTGGCGCTGACGGCTGGCGGCCTGCGCTGCGCTTCGGACGAGCACTCCAGCCTGACGGCGCAGGATCTGCCGGTGCTGGCCTACAGTGTGGTGGCGGGATCGGCCGGGGCCTACCTGATGTGGGAGCTGGCGATGCGCCACGGTGACGTGCCGCTGCTCGGCGCGTTGAGCAACGCCCTGCCGCTGCTCTCGACCCTGGTGCTGTGGCTGCTCCTCGGCGCACCTGGTGGCGGCCTGCTCGGTCTCGCCGCCCTGCTGGTCGGCGTCGGCGCCTTGCTCGTGCACCAGGGCGCACGGCCGCGCGGGTCGTGACAGCTCAGCCCGCCTGGGCGATCCGTTCCGCGTGCCGCAGCACCCGCGCGGTGGCGGCGATGTAGGCCTGCACCAGCTCCGGCGCCGGCTCGGTGAAGACCGGGAAGCAGAGCAGCTCGGCGGCCAGTGCGGTGGTGCGGGGCAGGTCGTCGGCGGCGTAGGTGCGCAGCGGCGGCGGCAGGCGGGCGATGTCGTTCCACCGACCTTCGGTGAACAGCGGCTGCCGGTGCAGCAGCGGATAGCGCGGCGGGGTCACCTGGCAGCCCTCGGCCTGCAGCGCGGCGGCGAGCTGGGCGAGGCTCAGCGGATGGCGTCCTGGCGGCAGGCGGAAGAGCAGCTCGAACCACACCCGCTCGCAGCCGGGCTCGGGGCGGAAGGCCTGCAGGCCGTGGGCCTCCAGCGCGTCCTCGAGCGGCGCGCAGTTCCCCCGGCGCACGGCGTTGTGCGCGTCGAGGCGGGCGAACTGGCTGAGCCCCACCGCCGCCGACAGCGGCGCCAGGCGCGTCTTGATGCCGAAGGTGGTGCCGGCGAAGCGGCAGTCGGCGCCGGGCAGCTCGAGGCAACGCCACACGTCGCCGAGCTGGGTCGCGCGCACGCGGATCGCATCGTCGTCGGTCAGCAGGATCCCGCCCTCGCCGGCCGGCGCGAGCTTGTGCGACTGCAGGCTGAACACGGAGACGTCGCCCAGCGCGCCGCACGGCGTGCCGCGCCACGACGCGCCATGCGCGTGGCTGGCGTCCTCGATGATGCGCAGACCGCGGCGCGCGGCGATGGCGCGCAGCTCGGCCATGCGGCTGGGCACGCCCCACAGGTGCACCACGACGATGGCGCGGGTGCGCGGCGTGCAGCGCCGTTCGACGTCCTCGGGGTCGAGACCGGCCTGCTGCGGCTCGCTCTCGGCGAAGACGGGCACCGCGCCGAGCCACAGCGCCGGCACCGCCGAGGCCCACCAGGTCGCGGTCGGGACGATGACCTCGTCGCCGGGCTGCAGGCCGATGCCGTGGAAGGCGGCGAGCAGCGCGAGCGTGCCGTTGGCGTGGGCCAGGGCGTGGCGGCGGCCGAAGCGCGCGCGGTAGGCCTCCTCCAGCTGGCGCGTGACGGGATGGGTCGAGAGGTCGCCGTCGCGCAGCACCGCCAGGACGGCGGCCTCGTCAGCCTGGGTCAGGCGCGGCCAGCGCGCCGCCGCGGCGTGGTCGGGCGGGACGATGGGCTGGCCGCCGAGCAGCACAGGCAGGTCGTTCATGCCGGGATCCTGCCCGCGGAGGGCGCATCGGCGAGCGCGAACAGGCGGTCCAGGCGGGCGTCCTCGGCCGCGACCGCGGCGGCATGGGCGGCGAGGCAATGGCACCTGACTTAAGACGTTGATGTAAGAATAGTGTTGACATGCATTTGCCGCATACGAACGCCGCCATCGATGGCGGGTGACCTGGGCGACCGGGGTGCGGCGACGCAGCCAGCTCTCCAGCGTCCAGCACTGCTCGTGCTCGCGGCACCAGGCCGGATCAGGCAGGTCGAGTCCGAGCCGGCGCACGATCGGCGCCTCGGCCGTCTGGAGCGGCGCGACCGGCGCCCGCCGTCCGAGCCGGCGCTCGACCCGCGCGGCGACCGCGTCGGCGACCGCCCGCGCCCCGGTCAGCTTGCCACCGAGGATGGTGATCCAGCCACCGGCATGGCCGAGTACGCGGAAGCTGCGCGTCAGATCCTGCGATCGCCGCGCCGCCGTGCCGCGCTTCACCGCCAGGGCGCGGACGCCGCAGCGCAGCGCAAGCAGCCCGCGACGATCCAGCGGTCCGACCAGCCGCCGGTGCAGCTGGATCAGGCCGAGGATCTCGTCGTCGGCCGGCTGCAGCGCGCCTGCCGCGTCGGTCAGGGTCTCGGTCGAGCCCCAGATGGCGGCATCCGCCCCTGGATACGGCACCAGGCTGAGCATGTCGTGCTCGTCCGGATGCTCGACCATCAGGGCGTGGTCGCGGCGGCCGGCCACCACCAGGCTGACGCCGCGGCTCGGCACGATGTCCCAGCCGTGGTCGATGCCGGCCAGGGCGTCGACGCCGCCCGCCCAGGCGCCGGTGGCGTTGACCACCATGGCGCAGCGCATCGTGGTGCGCAGGCCGTCGAGCCGGTCGTCCAGCGCGACCTCCCAGCCGCCGGGCCGCGCCGTCGCCGCGGCCGGCGCGCACCAGTTCAGTACCGTGCCGGGGACGCCGGCCGCCTGCGACCAGGCGCGGCGCGCATCATGCTCGGCCAGCAGGCCTTCGCGGAAGCGCAGGTATCCATCGCGCGAACGCGGGAACGGGCCGCGGCCGCCGCCCAGCGCCCAGTAGGCGAGCAGGGCGGCGCGGACCAGCAGCGGGCTGCGGCGCGCCGGATCGGCGCGATAGGCGCAGGGCAGGGGCCGCACGCCGCTGGTGGGATCGGCGAGCAGGCGGTCGCGTTCGCGGGTCCAGCGCCAGACCTCGTCGACGCGGCCGCGGGCGAGGTAGAGCAGTCCGCCCCACACCAGGTTGGCGGAACCCTGGCTGGCGCCTGCGCCGAGGTCGCCGCGCTCGACCAGGATGACCCGGCAGCCCGCCAGGGCGAGCCGGCGGTACACGGCCGTCCCGACCACGCCGCCGCCGACCACCAGCACGTCGGCCGCCGGCGGTCCGCTGCGGAACCACGCCTGGCGGCGTTCGCGGGCGGTCATCAGGCCGAGGCGTTGGCGTGCGCCCAGTCCTCGAGCCAGCCGCGCATGCGGCCGCGGTAGGTCGTCGGTACATCGGTCTGGGCGACCCACAGGCGCAGGTGGGCGACCGGGATGCCCTTGGCCTGGATGGAGGCGACGAAGGCGGGATCGTTCACCGCCTTGGCCAGCAGATCCTGGGAACGCCCGGACCAGCGCATGAGATTGGGACGGGCCATGGCCGGACGGTAGCGGCAGAAAGCCGATCGCCAACCGGGGGCCGGCGGCGGACCCTGCTGCTCGCGGCGCCTGGCTGCCATTGCGCCTCGCCTGGGACGATCGTAGGGTCCGTCATGATCCGCAGCCTCCTCCTGTCCGTCTGCGCCCTGGTCGTGATCGCGGCCGAGCCGGCGGGCAGCGCCAGCTTCGCCCTGCCGACGAAGGTGCCCAAGAACGCCGAAGTGACGGTGCAGGTCGCCTACCCGCTCGGCCCGGACGGGAAGGTCGATGTCGAGGCGGCCTCGGATGTCGTCTACTACCAGGGCTGGTGGGGCGAGAAGGACTTCCAGAAGGGGGGCGTCTTCCAGGCCCTCGCCAAGGCCCGCTTCACCGTGGTCGGCATCTTCTTCGAGGATACGCCGATCGATCCGGCGACCGGTTCGCTGGATGCCGTCACCGAGGCCCTCGCCCGCGTCCGCCAGATGCTCGGCCTGCCTGATTGGCGGGCCTTCGCCTGCGGCCACTCCAGCGGAGCCAGCGCGGTCTACTGGGCGGCGGCGACCAGGCCGAAGCTGTTCGAGGCCATCGCGCCGATCTCCGGCCGGGTGCCCCAGGGCCTGCCGGCTCCCGAGACGCTCATGCTGCACGTCTTCACCTGGGGCGATGACCGCAGCATCGGCGGCCTGGCCTGGCACGAGTCGCTGCGCCTCTCGGGCCTGTCGACCGTCCTGTCGACGCCGCCGAACTGGGGTGCACGCGGCAATCCGATCTGGCTGCACCTCAATTCCCAGCCGTCGATCACCACCGCGGTGGCCTGGCTGCGTGCGGTCGCCGATCTGCGCCGCGCCTCCGGGGGCGAGGTGCCGCCGCCCGCGATCTGGCCGGTCCAGGCCGAGGCCTCCTGGGTCGCCTCGACGGTCGAGCCGGCTGGCGGTCCGAACCGCCGGCCGTTGCCCGCGGCCGCGCTGGCCGACCAGTTCGCCGCCCTGCACCGCGATGTCAGCGAACGGACCGACCCCGCCACCGGCGCCCGTATCACCGTGGTCCGGCCGCGCCTGCAAGCCGACCGCACCGTGGTGGTGCTGAGCCCGACCGCCCGCCGCGACCGCTCGACCTGGGATGCCGCCCTCGCCACCGAACGCGGCGCCCTGGGCATCGCCATCGCCTCGGCCACGCCGCTGACTGCCGGACAGCTCGGCAAGCTGCTCGCCGAACCGGGCCTGATCCCGGCCGGCCCGCCCTGCTCGGTCATCGCCGCCGGCGACCAGACCCCGGCCCTGGCGGGCATCACCGATCCGGCCATCCGCCGCATCGCCATCGAACCGGCCCAGGCCGGCGCGGACGGCATCCTGGCCGTGGTCGCGCAGGAGGTCGCCGCCCCGGTCCCGTCCGGAGTCCTCGCCGTCACCGTGCCGGCGAAGAACCCGGAGATGCGGCACCAGAAGCTGCTCGACGCCGCCCTGGCGAGCGTCGGCGGCGGGTTCCGCTGGGGGTTGCCACCTGGAAGGGCCTGTCTGACCGCGATCGCCGTCATCGACTTCGAGACCACGGGCATGATGCCGGGGCCAGACCGCATCATCGAGGTCGGCGCCGTCATCGTCCGCGACGGCACGGTCACGGACACCTTCTCGACCCTGATGGACCCCGGTTTCCGCATCCCCACGTTCATCACCGGCCTCACTGGCATCACCACGGCCATGGTGCGCGGGAAGCCGAGGCCGGAGGCGGTGATGCCCGGACTGCGCTCGTTCCTCGGCGATCTGCCCTGCCTGGCCCACAACGCGAGCTTCGATCGCCGGTTCTTCATGGCCGAGATGGCTCGCGCCGGGCAGGAGCATGAACGCCACTTCCTGTGCTCGGTGCTGCTGGCCCGACGGCTGGTCGTCGGTGCTCCCAGCCATCGGCTGGGCGCGCTCGTCGACTACCTCGGACTGGAACAGCCACCCGGCCACCAGGCCCACCGCGCCTTGGGCGACGCCCTGATGACGGCGCGGCTGTGGTGCCGCCTCCTCGCGACACTCCGCGAGCGCCTCGTCGGCGAGCCCGACCTCAGCCTGCTCCAGCACCTGATGCGGGTACCCAAAGCCCGGGTTCCGGACTGGTTAGAAGAACAGACCAGGCTGCACGATCCTCTCGCCGACGAGCCGCGCCGGCTGCCGCGCGCCGATCTCGCCCGCCGCTACGGCGGCAGCGCCATCGTGCTGGTCGGCGAGTGAGGCCTCAGAGCGTCGCGTACTTCCTCGCCACGGCCTCCAACCGGCTGGCCTCGAAGGCCTCGGCTGCGGCCGTGGCATCCTCGGGATGCGCCTGGCACCACACCGCGTAGGCCGCCTTGGCCTGGCGCAGCAGGGTCAGGGCCTGGTGGTAGAGCCGGTTGCGCTCGTCGGTCGCTGGCAGGCCCATGGCCTGGTAGCAAGGCTTGGCGCCCTGCGCGCTCAGCTGGCGGGCCAGGGCGAGGTCCGGCGCGGCGGCGGGTGCCGGTGCAACCGGCTGCGCGGCCGGCGCTGGCGCGGCGACGGGCTCCGGCGGCGGCGCAGCGGCGAGCAGCTCGGCCGTCCGGCCCTGGTAGTAGAGCCGCGCCAGCTGCGCCTGGCGGGTGTCGGCGTAGCGGCGCTCGATCATCGCCATGAACCCGGCGGCCTGCTGCCGATTGCCCTGCTTGAGGTGACCGACCATGGCGCCGCAGAGCGCCTCGGCGTTGCCTTCGCGGACGGTGGCGGCCAGTTCCGGATCGAGATGGAAGGCGCGGTCGAGCAGCGGCGTCACCCGGACGTCCAGGCGGTTGCGGTAGGCGAACTTGCCGGCCTCGTACCAGGCGTTGGGGTCCGCGCGCAGCTCGGTATCGCCGTCGATGCGGGTGATCGCGCGGTCGAGCTGTTGCCCGAGCTGCACCGCCAGGGCCTGCTGGTCCACCCGCACCAGCCGGCCGGCCTCGGGGACGATCTCGGCCCGGGTGAAGGAGCCGCCTGACTTCACCAGGAAGCAGCCAGCCCTGCCCGCGCTGCGCAGGCGCTCGGTCCAGCCGAGCGGATCGTCGAGCACCGCGACCAGCGGCTCATCGAGCGCGACCAGCGGCAGCAGCCGGGTGGGGCTGCCATCCACCGCCAGCAGCGACGGATGCGTGTCCCAGTTGCGGCAGAGCTCGTCGCGGTCGTCCAGCTCGGCGAACAGCCGCTTGAGCGCCACTGCACCGCGGGCGAGGTCCGCCGCGCGCTGGGCGAGGGCCGTCGGACCGCGGATCCGTCCGGCCAGGCTGGCGGCGCGGTCCCACTCCATCGCCGCGTAGTGCTGCTCGGCCTCGGCGAGCAGCCCGGCCGCCGCCGCGTCGATCGGCGGCGGCTCGACGACCGGCGCCTGCACCGGTGCGGCCGGCTCCCGTCCAGACGCGGCGCGCAGCGCGACCGGGGCGTCGGCTGGCCGCTCCGGACGCGGCTGGCGCTCGGCCAGGTCGCCGCCGACGCTGCCGATCGCCATCGGCGGATCACCCAGCGGCGGCGGGACCGAGGGACTGGACGACAGGCGCTGCGGCAGTGCGGGTGCGAGCAGCCAGACCGCCCCGGCGGCGAGGATCAGCCCGGCGAGCCCCAGCAGCGGCCAGGAGCAGCGCCGGCTGGCGGTCGGAGGGCAGGCGATGGCGTCGCTCATGCGTGGCTCCACAGGTTGCAGGGCCAACGCGGCGCCCGGCCGGAGGTTCATCCGGCCCGTCAGACCGCGAACGGCTCGGCAGCGCGCCGGCGCAGGTGCAGCACATCGACGGCGCAGCGCGGCGAGAGCGCCAACAGGTAGCGCACCGCGGCGGCGACGTCTTCGACACCCATCGCGTCGTCCGGACCGAGGTCCGGTCGGCTGGCGCGCACCATGTCGGTGTCCACCGCGCCGGGGCAGATGCAGCTGACGCGCACGCCGTCGGGTTGCACCTCCTTGGCCAGCACGCGCAGCAGGCCGAGCATGGCGTGCTTGCTGGCGGCGTAGGCACCCTGGTTGCGGTAGCCGGTGACGGCCATCACCGAGGCGATGCCGATGATCGTCCCGCGTCGCGCCGGGCGCATCATCGCCAGCGCAGCCTGCGCGCACAGCAGCGTGCCGCGCACGTTGACCGCCAGCATGCGGTCGAGCTGGTCGGACGGGAAGTCCGCCAGCGGGCCGAAGGCGCCGACGCCGGCCGAGCAGACCAGCGCGTCGAGCCCGCCGGCCTCGGCGGTGATGCGCGCCGCCGCCGCCCGCACCGCTGCGGCGTCGGTGACGTCGGCCGGCAGGCTGTGCGCCGCCGGCCCGAGCCGTTGCGCGGTCGCGGCGCAGGCTTCGGCGTTGCGCGCGCTCAGCCACACCTGCCAGCCGTCGGCGACCAGCGCCGCGGCGACCCCTGCGCCGATGCCGCGCCCGCCCCCGGTGATCCACGCCGTCCGTGCCATGCCGACCCCCTGCCGGATGATGCCGGCCCGGCCGGCGGGGCCAGTGCGGGCGGCGTCGATGCGTCTGACCCGCGGCCTTCCCGCCTGGCTCCGGCATCTGCGCGGGGTAGCCTCGCTGCCGATGCCCGAGGCTCCGCCGTCCGTAGCGTCCGCGCCGATCGGCTGGGTGCTGTTCGACGGCGCGTGCGGCATCTGCTCGCGCTGGGTGCCGTGGTGGTCGCCGACCTTCGCGCGCCTGGGCCTGGTGCCGGCGGCGCTGCAGGAGCCGTGGGTCGCCGCCCGCACCAGCCTGGCCCCCGAGGACCTGCTGCGCGATCTCAGCATCCTCCTCGCCGATGGGACGCTGGTGCGCGGCGCCGACGCCTACCGCTGGGTGCTGCGCCGGCGCTGGTGGGGCCAGCCGCTGTGGCTGCTGGCGGTGATGCCGCTGGGCCGCTGGCTCTTCGATCTCGGCTACCGCCTCATCGCCGACAACCGGCACCGCATCTCGGCGGTGTGCCGTCTGCCGCCTCGCACCACCGTGGACCACGGCGGTCACACGGGCGGTTGAGCCGGTCGCTCGGCCCGGCGCGGCCACCGTCCAGCCGGGGCATGTCGTCGACTTCACGGGCATCCCCGCCTGCGCGCCGTCGGTCATCGCGATGGCCGACCCGTGGCCGAGGACCTCGTGGAGCCCACCGGCGCTCCATCCGCCCTGCAGGGTTGGCATCCTCTGCTGATCGACAGTGTAATGCTCGCAACCACGGCTGTCCCGGGGATCAGGCCCAGCAGGGTCGAGGTGCGGCTGTCTGCGACCAGCGGGCCTGGAACCAGTGATCCAGCCCCCGCGGCACCGGCACGGTGCTGTCACGGCAGGGCAGCTCATCGCAGGCCACCGGTGGGATGACCGTCACCGGCAGGCCGCGCAGGTGCTCGCAGACCGCCAGATGTGGCCGCGCTGCGGCCAGCGGGCAGTCGAGTGCGGAGCAGGTGCGCGCCTGGTCGGCAAAACGCCACAGCTTGTCGTGCGGGGCGGCTTCGGGATCACCGTAGATCAGGCGCTGACCATCGCTGGTGGTGACGACGAAGCCCTCGCCCTGACCGTCGGACCACTCGTAGGCGATGCGCCCGCCATCGGTTTCAATGCAGAAACGCGGACCGTTCGCCTCCGCGCAGCAATGGGCAGCCAAGACCGAGACCGGCACCCCCGCTACCTCCAGGTCCAGGGCGGCAGCGTCGAAGGTCTCGATGGTATGCGCCCGGTACAGCTCGGCCTGGATGCGGCTGGGCGTGGCCGCCGCATCGGCAGCCGGTCCCAGCAGGAAGAGCGCATGATGCAGGAAATGGGCGGTGGCGTTCATCAGCACCTCGTCGAAGACGGGGCGTCCGGCAGCATCATGGCGGCGCCCGGCCCAACCGGCTCGCAGGTAGTAGCTGCGTGGCCGCGGCCACAGGGTCAGCGCCCGCAGTCCGGTCACCCGGCCGAAGCGGCCGGCGAGCAGGTCGGCCTTCAGGCGCCGGGTGGGCTCGGCCCACGACCACTGGAAGCCGACGCCGCAGGGCCTGCCGCTGTCGGCCGCGGCAGCGATCATGCGGTCGAGATCGGTCAGGGTCGCCGCCGCCGGCTTCTCGACCAGCACCGCCAAGCCCCTGCGCAGCAGGGTGCAGGTCTGATCGGCATGAAAGGGGATCGGCGAGGCGATCACCGCCAGTTCGGCAGCCGGCAGGTCGGCAAACGTCGTGCAATCGGCCAAGCAGGGCACCCCGGCAGCGGCCAGGCGGGCCGCCGAGTCCGGCGCCAGGTCGGGGCGCGGATCGCAGGCCGCGACCAGCCGCACCCCGTGGGCCGGCCCGTGGTCGAGCAGATGCTGCAGGAGCCCGCCGCCAAAGCCGCCGATGCCGACAAGGATCGCTCGCAGGACGCTCATCCGGGGATCTCCATGGGTTTGCCACCGGCATCGGCGCTGTCGCGCCCGGCCAAGGCCAATCGTGCCAGCCGCAGGGAGGTGGCGGTGTCGAGCGGCAGGAAGCCGCCCGAGGCCATGGCCTGGATGGCTTCATGCAGCAGATCACCGGCAGGCGGCAGGTCGAGAGGTCGGCTGTGGCCGCTGGCATCCGTCAGGATGACCCCGCCAGGTCCGGCGTCGATCTGCCCCTGCTCACCGACGATGCGCAAGTGGTCGTCATCGTGCCTCGGGCAGGCGTCGGGCCGCCACAAGTCGCAAGTGGACTGGAACAGGGCGCCGCCTCGGCAGCGGCCGCTGAGCACGGCACAGCGTTCCGGCCCAGGTGGGCCCTCCGCCGGCGGGTGATCGACCAGAGCCTGGATCTGCCGCAGACGCAGCCCGCCGGCCCATTCGGCCAGATCCAGGGCATGGCTGCCGACCCAGGGGATGAGGCCGGTCGATTGACGGCGGTCGGCGAACCAGGCCGGTCGCTGGCGCAGGCGGTACGACTTGCGGACCGTCACCAGGCGCACCCGGCCCATGCCACCACCCTGCACGCAGGCCCGGGCCGCCTGCACCCAGGGCAGGTCGCGCATCGCCATCATGGCGCACAGGCGACCCTGATGCCGCTCGCAGGCCGCTGTCAGGTCCGCCAAGCCTGCGACCTCTGCCGCCACCGGTTTCTCGCACAGCACTGGCAGGCCGTGCGCGATCGCGGCAGCGGCGATGCCGGCATGCCGATGCAGGGGCCCGAAGACCAGCACCCCCTGGAGATCCGGCGTCGCCAGGGCCTCCTCCCAGCCGGACGTCACCCGCTCTGGCGGCTGCGGCAGGGCTGCCAGCAGATCGTCCATGTCGTCCTCGACTCCGCCGGGGCTGACGGCGGCGATCCGCACCGACGGCAGCCGCTGGGCGAGCATCACGGCCGACCACGCGTGACCGCGCCGGCCAATGAGGGCAAGGCGGACCATGTCAGTCAAAGCTTGCCAGTTCGTCACAGGTCGTCGTCTCGCCGATGGTCACCCAGCGCGGCAGCGACAACAACCCCTTGCGGATCGGCTGATAGCAGCGTTCGCCGGCCGAAGGCCGCCTGGATGGCGAGAGGATGCGGATGCGATTGTTGCAGCGCAGCAGCAGGTCGTCGGTGCCCTGGCCGAAGATCGGACCGCGGATGACATTGATACGGTCGTAGCGCTGGGCGAAGGGATCAGCGACGGGCATATGGGGTTCGAGGTCGATCAGGCGGCAGCCGAGGAGATCGTAGATGCCGCGGTAGCCCTGGCCGTCGCAGACAAGCAGGTGCTCGTGGCCGGCGCCGGTCCAGTTCAGGCCGACGGTATGCTGGCAGGTGAAGCCAGGCTGGAAACGCCCCAGGCGCCGTCCCTGGCCATCGTAGATGCCGGTGCAGCCATAGCTGCCCCAGCGGTTGCTGCTGAGCACCTGCATCCCGTCGCTGCCCGGCAGCACGCGGGCGGCGTGGATGGTCTGGACATGGCCCTGCGGGTGGGCGTGCAGCAGGGCCCCGGTGAGCGCGTCGATGACCAGATGCCCGGCCGAACTGCTGGCCATATGGATGGAGGCCGGGGAACCGGCACCATCAAAGAAGCCGGTGACCGTGGCGTCGATGTGATGGCCGTTGGGGCAGCCCAGGCGGCGGAGGGTCTCCTCCTGCTGCCAGCGCACGCTGCCGTCGGGGCCGAGCAGCGACAGGCCGGCGATGATCTCGTCGCGGCCGTCGCCATCGACATCGCAGACCGACAGGTGGTGGCCATGGCCCTGACCCCCGAGGGTGTGGCGATACCAGCGGATGTTCAGGGCGAAATCCACCGCCCACAGGTGGCGGTCATTGCAGCCGCAGGTCAGGAAGAACGTGTCCAGGACGCCGTCGCCATCGAGGTCGGCCAGGAACGAGGGGCCGTTGCCGGGATTGACCTTCCGGCCATCGGGCGCCACAGGCAGGTCCACCTCTGCCAGGATGCGGCCGGTGGCCGCCTCGACGCGCTGCAGGCGCTCGCCGATGAGAATGATCGAACCGGCCTGGGGGCAGGCGGCGGGCAGCACATGGACCTTGGCCGCCTTGGGGAAGCTGCCGGTCCAACGGGTGCTCCCCTGCAGGTCGATGCAGGCGTGGGTGTCGCCATCGGCGCGATCGCGGATCTTGACCTTCACCCCGACGTTGGCGGTGGCGGCTGCACGCTCGGCATTGCTGAAGCTGTCGTGCAGACGCAGCAGCAGGTGGGGCTCGGCGCCTGGGCCCTGGGGTATCAGGCTCATCGAGGCGTGATGCCGGGGCGTGCTCGACAAGGGGCCGAGGTGGTCCAGGTCGAGATCGCGGACCACAACCGGCGTCGGCAGTTCATCCGGCGCTGCGACCTGCTGGCTGCGTGGCACGGCGGCGACCGGCAGCGGCAGGGCCCGGATCTCGCAGTCCTCGGCAAATGCGGTGCAGGTGGCACGCAGGCCGGCATAGCCGCCTTCGGGAAAGACGTAATCGCTGGCGCTGAACAGGAAGTGGTCGTCGATCCAGGCCCGGAAGGTTGAGCCCTGACAGGTCAGGGTCAGGCGGTACGAGGTCCAGACGTCGAGGTGGACCTGGGCGCTGGCGACCTCGATCCACTGCCGGTCATCGCGACGGTACAGCACCACCCGGCCTGGGAACTCGAGGGTCAGGAAGTAGTAGCGGCGCAGATCCTGCATCCGCACCACCAGGCCGGCCCAGGGCCGCTGCAGGTCGACATTGTCGGCGCCCAGGCCGGTGGCGACCTCCTCCAGGGCCAGCGTGGCGCTGATCGCCAGATCAGCCGGCAGGCGCTGGCGGACAAGAAAGGCGTGGTCGTACCAGAGGTTCCAGCTCTTGTCCCAGACCACCTTGGGCGTGCGGCTCTCAAAATTGAAGTGCAGGCAGCGACGACCGCGGAACTTGGTATCGCACCACAGCTGGCTGACCTGATGGTGCCAGACCAGCGGTGCATCCCAATCAACGAAGACCCGGTCGTTGTCGGGGCAGTCGACGGTACGGTCGAAGATCGGTCCATCAGCACCGGCAGCCACCGGCAACGCGGCCAGCAACGGGGCAGCGGAAAGGTCAGGAAGGGCGTGGTGATCGACGGTGGCGTAATGATGGTTCATGGGAGTGTCCGTCAGGCGTTCAGGGATCGGATGGTGAGGTCGCTCCAGCGGGCCTGCAGGGGCGCCATCTGGCGCAGGCCGATGTGGCCGCCGCGGAGGGTCGGGCCGCCGACGCTGCCATCGTCGAACCACTGCAGGATGGGCAGGCCCTCGATGGCGAAGCGCACCCAGCCGCGGAAACAGGTCAGTTCGATGTGGTAGGCCCGGTCGCAGTCGACGACCGGGGGGATGGGGTCGGCGCCCTGCGCCACCAGATGAAAGCCTTTGCTCTTTCGCAGATTGCAGGTGTGGAAGGCGCGCTCGCCGGGATTCTTGCGGCGGAAGAACGACAGGTGGTAGGCCTCGATGTCGCCATCGTGGTACTGCCGGTAGACGCCGCTGCGCGGACTGAGGGTCGGGTCGAAGAGATCGCGTCCGTCCCGGCCGCTGGCGGCGAAGAACAGCATGGCCAGACCCGGTTCGCGCAGGGGGCGGAACCGGCAGCTCAGCTGGAAGTCGGCTGGCATGATCTGCTGGCACCAGAGCAGGAAGTTGGCGGCCTGTCCGGCGGCCGGGTCCATGCCGTTGGTCAACAGCAGGCCATCGTCATCGCAGGCGATCTTGGGCTGGCCCTCGCGGATGAAGCCGGCCACGTCGGCTTCGCTGGTCAGCGGGTTGTGGTAGAATACCGGGCCGGGGGTGCAGGCCGGCATGCCGGGCATGACGGAAGCGGACTGGTCGACGTTCATGCCTGCACCATGCCACAGGGATCCCGCGGTGTCTTCCCAGGTCGGCCTTGGGTATTCCTGAATTTCCCGATCATGGTATATAGGAATCATGCGGGGATCCGGTCACCTCGGCATCGAGGTCGAGCGCACACGGCTGGCGGCTGGTCTGACAACCGGTGTGCGGATGCTGTCGGCCACCCGCATCGTCCTGTTCGAGGCCGGCGCCGGTCAGGCCGAGATCGCCGGTCGTCACATTTCTGCTCGCCGCGGCCGCCTGCTGCTGATCCCGCCGACCACGGCAACGGCCTGGCAGGTCGACTCACGCGGGCTCGACCTGATCCAGCTGCGCCTGCGCACCCGCTGCCTGGCGCCCCAGCATCCGATCGACCGGTTGGCGCTCGAAGCGCTGCGACGCTGCTGGTCCTGGGCCCGGCGTTCCGGATCCGATCTGGCACTGGGGCGCCCGGTCATCCGGTCGTGCGCCCGGATCCTGCGCCAGTTGGTCGAGACCGGGCAGCCACTGGCCCTCAAAGCCGGTATCCTCGACCTGCTGGCGGTGCTGTCGGAGGCGATCCCGCCCGAGGTCCGGCCGGCGGAATTCGGCTCGTCCCGGCGCGGCGTCGCCGACGCCGTCGCCCATCTCGAGCGCAGCACCGACCGGCCCTTTGCCATCGACGAGGTCTGCGCCATCGCCGGACTGCGCCGCTCACGCTTCGACCAGGCCTTCCGTGCGGCCACCGGCGTGCCGGCCGCCACCTTCCACCGCCGCCTGCGCCTCGACCGCGCCGCCGAGCGCCTGCGTGACCCCGAGGCCGATCTGCTGGACGTGGCCCTGGACCACGGCTGGTCGGGGCTGAGCCGCTTCTACGCCGACTTCACCCGCGCCTTCGGCCAACCGCCGGGACGCTGGCGCCGGCAGGCGGCGGCACCGCGTCGGGACTGAGCTGGCCGCCGTCATCCGGCTACCATGGCTGCGACTTTCAAGGGGAGTAACGGAGCAACTTGGAATGAACCAAACGCGGCGATAGCCTCCTCGGCCATGCCTCCCGGGCGGGTCACCTCGGCGAAGACCGTGGTGGTCGGGCCGAGTGTGGACCTCATCACCACCAGGCCGAGATCTCCAGGCCCAGCGAGCGCGCCGGGCCGAGGCGGACGTAGTCGGTCGGAACGAAGGTGAAGGCGAAGTCGGCGGGCAGCTCGAAGGCGTCGAGCACATAGCTGCGATCGGCGAGGTTGGCGCCGAGCAGCGCCACCGACCACTGGCGGCCCTCGTAGCCAACGCGGGCGTCGAGCAGGGCGTAGGCGCCGGCGGTTGCCTGGTTGTCGTCACGCAGGTAGACCTTGCCCTGGCCATGGCAGTCGGCGCCGGCGAACAGGCCCGAGCCATGGCGCCAGGCCGCGCCGACCTGCCAGGTGTAGGCCGGCACCAGGGCGAAGCGGTTGCCGGCGTAGTCCGTGCCGTTGAACGGGTCCTCGCGCTCGTCGAAGGCGGTGCGCATGAGGCCGATGCCGCCATGCACCTCGAACTCGGGGTGCGGCTTCGCGCTCAGCGTGCTCTCGAGACCGGCGACATGCGAACGGCTGGCGTTGACCCGGGCGACGTCGTAGGCGCTGACGTTGGTGAACACCTGCTGCTGCCGCCAGTCGGTGTAGAAGGCCGCATTGCGCCACGACAGACCACCGGACGGGTCGGACAGGCGCAGGCCGAGTTCGTAGTTCCAGGTGTATTCGGGGTCGTACGTGATCGCCGCCGAGGTCGCCGAGGTCGCGTCGCTGTTGAAGCCGCCAGGGCGGTAGCCGCGCGCAACACTGGCCCAGGCCAGACCGTCCTCACCCAGATGGCGGGTCACCGCCAGCTTGGGCAGCGCCACCGTCTCGCTGCGGCTGCCGTCGGCGGTGAAGGTCCCGTCGGGGGCGGACGGATACGCCACGCTCGACGCCTGCCGCTGCGACCAGTCGAAGCGCTGGCGCTCGCTGCCCAGGCGGAGGCCGGCGGTGATGCCCCACTCGCGGACCGGGTGCCAGGTGCACTGGCCGAACACCGCCAAGCTGAGGGCGTCTGTCCGGCTATCCTTGCTGTAATGCTCCGGCTGCTGCACCCAGGCGTAGTACGGCAGGGTCGGTGGAAAGAAGGGCGGCATGAGGTTGGCGACCGGCGTCGCGCTGAACGCCGTGCTGGTGCTGAAGTCGGAGCACTGGGCGAAGGCCGCCACGCCGGCCAGCCAGGCAAGCCCGGTGCGCTCGGGGTCGCCGTGCCGCAGGCGCAGCTCGCCCGACAGCGTCCGGCTGCCGCTGTCGCCATCGACTGCGGCCAGGGCACGGGCCGAGCGGTCGGCGTCGTAGGTGACTTCGCCCGCCGCGTGCGCGGTCCCCACCGTCGCGTCGAGCACCGTGCCGTCGCCCAGTGCCGCGGTGGCGGAGAGGCCCAGGGTCCCGCCGCGCTGCCGGCTGTCGCCGGGCTGATCGGTCGCGGACTGGCGCTGGTCGGCGTCCGCCTGCGGCACCCAGTAGTCGGTCGAGCCGTCGCGCGCGGCCAGGCTGCCGCTCAGCCGCACGGTGAGGTCCGGGCGCGGCTGCCACACCAGCTTGGCGCGCAGGTCGCGGTCGCGCGACGCGTCGGTGGCGTCATCGCCGGTGGTGGCGTTGGCCAGCGAGCCGTCGCTGCGGCCGCCGCCGACCGCCAGGCGCAGCCCCAGGCCATCGGCCAGCGGGCCGCCGACCGCGGCGCTGGCGCGCAGGGTGCGGTCGTTGCCGCCGTACAGGCGGCCGTCGGTCTCCCACACCTGCGCGGGATCGCGGGTGCGGATGTCGACCACGCCGGCCAGCGCGCCGCGGCCGTAGAGCGTGCCCTGCGGGCCGCGCAGCAGCTCGATGCGCTCGACATCGAGCAGCCGGTCGAAGGCGGCCAGGCCGCCGGCGGCGTCAACCGCCACACCATCGATGTAGACGCCGAGCGGGGCCTGCTGCCCACGAGTGGGATCCTCGTCGCCACCGTAGGCCGGACGCTCGCCGAAGCCGACGCCGCGCACCGACAGCATGCCATCCGGACGGTCGCTCATGGTCTGCACGTTGGGCGTCCGCGCCCACAGGCTGCGCAGGTCGGCAAGTCCGTGGTCGGCAAGTCCAACCCCGTCCCAGGTGTCGAGCGGATCGGCCGTCTGGTCGAGCGGCTGCGGCTCCTTGGTCGCCTGCACGATGATGGGCGCGGAATCGGCGGCGCGCAGCAGGGCGGCGATGGCGAGGAGGGCGGAGACAGGGCGGTAATATCGGGTCATGGCGGTCATGGGTTGTGATTCATCGCAGACTGGCGTAACACCAGACATTGCCGTCGGCACTGCCCACCAGCAGGCGTCCGGCAGTGGCGGCAGGATCGCACAGCGGTGAGCCGATGGCGGCGCGCCAGGTCTCGCGGCCATCGGCGAGGGCGAGGGCATGCAAAACGCCGCCAGCATCGGCGATCCAGGTGTGGCCGCCGGCGATGAGCGGCGTGGCCTCGACGCCGACGCCCAGCCGCACCAGCCAGCGCTCGGCACCGTCGGCCAGGGCCAGGGCGCGCACCACGCCCTCGCGCGAGACCAGCACGGCGGTGGCGGCGTCGGTCGCCGGGGCGTATTCGAAGCGGTCGCCCTCGGCCGCCCCCTGCCAGCGCGTGGTCTCGCCCGCGAGGGCCAGCCAGCGGCCGTCGAGCACCGCGATCAGCGCCAGGTCGCCGGCGATGGCCGGCGTGGCGCCGATATTGGCGCCGACGTCGAGCTGGCCGAGCAGCCGGCCGGCGAGGTCGATGCGCCGCACCTTGCCATCGCAGCCGGCGATCAGCGCCTGCGCGCCGATCAGCGCCGGACCGGCGTGGACCGGGCCATCGGTCTCGACCTGCCACTGCTCGGCGCCGTCGGCCAGGGCCAGGGCGTGCAGCTTGTGATCGTACGAGCCGATCAGCACGTTCGCGCCGCTCTGCGCTGCCCGTCCCAGCACCTTGCCCTCCAGCTTGCGCTGCCAGCGCAGCGCGCCGTCGGCCAGGGCCCAGCAGCGCACCAGCCCGCCCTCGTCGCCCAGCACGATGGCGTCGCCGGCGATCAGCGGTGCGGCCGGCAGCGGATCGCGGCCGGTGTCGACCCGCCACAGCTCGCGCCCGTCGGCGAGGTCGAGGCAGACCAGCCCGCGGCTGAGCGCTGCCGCGACCACCCGGCCCTCGGCGATGGCGAGCGGCCCGACCGCGCCGCCGAGCTGCGCCCGCCACAGCCGCTTGAGCGGCGGCGTCGGCCCGTCCAGCAAGGAGCGCAAGGCAGCAGAGGGCGGCGAGGCAGCGCATATCAGCGTTCCGCCGCCAGTGTGCGGGCCGGCGCGCGGCGCGCACCCCACCAGCCGGCGAGCAGCGCGAGCAGTGCGCCAAGCAGCAGCACCCCGCCGAGCACCAGGATCACCGTCGGCCACGCCACCGCCGCGCCCGGTGCGGCCAGGGCCGGCAGGCTGGCGGCCAGGGCGGCGGCCGTGCCCAACGCCATGCCGATGGCGAGCAGCAGGGCCTGCTCGCCGGCGAGCAGCAGGGCCCAGCGCCGCCGCGCCAGACCGAGGGCGCTCAGCAAGGCCCCCTCCCAGCGCCGCTCCTCGGCGCTGCGCAGGACCAGCGCAGCGACGCCGAGCACGGCGAAGCCGAGGCCGACCCCGCCGAGGGCGAGGAAGGCGTCGAGATAGGCGGTGCGCACCGCGCCAACCGCGGCGATGGCGCTGGCGGTCGGGGTCACCTCGACCCCGTAGGGCGCGAGCCGGCGGCGCAGCGCCAGGGCGGCGGCGGCGGGATCCGGGCTGGCCACCAGCCAGCGCGTGCGCGCGGCGTCCGGGCGCAACCGGCGCAGGCGCTCCGGCGCCACCAGCAGGTCGCCGGCCAGGATCGAGCCGGCCGGCAGCACCCCGCTGATGCGCAGATGGCCGGCATCATACGGCAGGCGCGTGCCGAGCGGCGCGTGCAGGATCCACTGCGTGCTGTCGGCGTCGCCCACCGCGGGGACGTCCTCGCCGGCGGCATCGAGCACGCCCCACCCCTGCGCCGGTGCCGGCCAGTCGCGCAGCTCATCCGGCCAGCCGACCAGGCGCGGCCGCAGCGGCTTGTCCGGCTGCAGGCAGCTGATGCCGTCGCCCGGCGCGACGAGCAGACCGACGGCGCGGGTGAACAACGCCTGCTCGGCGTCGGCGAAACCGAGATGGCGACGGCCCTCGGCCACCGCCGGATCGTAGCCCGGGGCCAGCGTCGTCTCGACGATCAGGTCGAAGCCGCCGTCGAGGGCGCGTGAGGGCAGGGCCTGCCGCCGTTGCGCCGCCACCATCACCAGGACGAAGCAAGCGCAGGCGGCGAGACCGATGCCGGCCCCGGCGCGCCATGGCGCGGCGGCGAGGCTGCGCAGCAGCAGCCACCACAGGCTCAGCGGCCGCGAACGGCGGAAGGAGGCCGGCGGCCGGCGCAGCCGTTCAGCGCGCCAGCCGGCGAGCAGGTCGAGGATGCCGCGCCGCACCAGCAAACCGCCCGCCCACCACGCTGTCAGCGCACCGAGCACGGCCCCGGCCGCGCCGCCGGCACCGATGGCGGTCGCGTCCCAGCGCAGCCGCAACGGCACGCCGCCGCCGGCCGCCGCCCACGGCCCGGCCAGCAGGTGCAGCAGCAGCGCCGCCAGCGCCACGCCGAGCAGCGCGCCGGCCGCCGCGCCGACGCAGGCGGTCAGCGCGCCCTCGGCGGCGTGCAGCCGGCGCACCGCGGCGGCGCTCCAACCG
>JFJP01037909.1_pt1 | contig 21321 bp, 19 predicted proteins | sample 431651 | NCBI WGS metagenome assembly JFJP01 (sample SAMN02602958, study PRJNA72255) | Microbial mat metagenome, whole genome shotgun sequencing project. | biome: fresh water; feature: sink hole; material: water; isolation source: purple microbial (photo- and chemosynthetic) mats found in...
GACCGAGGCCCAGTTTCTCACCCTCCGGATCCTGAGCGGACCCCATAAGGGGATGGAGTTTACCGTCACCAATATGCTCACCGGAAAACTGGAATTCGACGAGTTCTACAGGGTCGGGGATGTGGTGCTGGTGGAATACGACGCCCCGGACGGGCATCCCCGGAACGGGGTGGCCCGGGGCATTTACCGGCTTCAGATGCAACTGGTCCTTATTGGGCTGTTTGCTCTTCTGCTGATCGGGGTGGCCGGGATTACCGGCCTTAAGGCCCTGCTCTCCTTTGTGTTCACGGCCATGGTCCTCTGGAAGGTATTTTTCCCACTCCTGCTCAGGGGGTTTCCGCCGCTTTCCACCGGAATGGCCGTAGTCGGCATTTTTACCGCCGTGATAACCCTGTCCGTGGGAGGGATGAACCGGCGGGGAATGGCCACCTTTGCAGGGTCCATGCTGGGGGTGCTGCTGACCTGCCTTCTAGCGGTGCTGTTCACTAAAGCCTTTGCCCTTCACGGCGCCATCCGGCCCTTTGCCGAAACCCTGATCTATTCGGGCTATATTTCCCTTAATCTCACGGATATGTTTATTGCCGGGGTTTTCATCGCCTCCTCCGGGGCCGTCATGGACCTGGCCATGGACATTGCCGCGGCTATGGATGAAATCAAACAGAAAAACCCGGACATCGGATTCAGGGAGCACCTACGTTCCGGCCTCCGGGTGGGCCGGGCCGTCATCGGCACTATGACCACCACCCTGCTCCTGGCCTATTCCAGCAGCCATATCACCATGTTCCTCCTGTTCATGGCCAAGGGGCTTCCCTCGGAAAACATCCTCAATGCACCCTTTGTGGCCGCCGAAATCCTGAATATCCTGGTGGGCAGCTTCGGGCTCATCACCGTGGCCCCGTTCACGGCACTGGTGGCCGGGGTACTATACCATTGGAAACAGCCGGATCCCCGGCAGAAGAGCTGGGAAAAACAAGAAAAGGACTGAAGATATGTCCATTCATTTCCACAGATGTGGTTCATGATCCCGATATCCATAAATAACAATTTATAAACCGTTTCCTTAACGTCTGCATTCAGCTGATTTTCCTTTATTCATCTCATCGGTTCCATATATTTTGATTTCACCCATGGAAAGATTTTCATCCATACGGATCAAAAACTCATGCTTTGGATATGTCATGTCCAGTTTTTTGATATTGCTGTTTTTCTCTCCTCTCAGCCGGGACAATGATCTTGGGTGAACCGTCAGTATCAAAGCATCGGAGGTGAGAAGATCCGGGTCTTGGTCAATTTTTTCACAGACAGTGTCATACAGGATCTCGGATAAAACAAGATGTCCAAAGGCCGGGTGCCAGGGGCCGGCAAGAACCATGGAGGGGTCCTCCATCATTTCCGATGCCTGGAGTCCCATGCGGATCACATCAACATCGGCTGCCCGAAATATTCGATACATTTCTTTGACCAGCCGGACTGCCTCGGATAAATTCAAGGGCTGATATCGGCCCTCAGTATACCATTTTTCCATCATGCTGCCGTTAAGCACCATCAACGGATAAATTCTTGCAAAATCAGGAGAAAGGCCAGCGATCTTTCTTGTACTCTCCAATAATAATGTTTCATTGTCTTCTGGTAATCCGGCCATGACCTGAACCCCGATTTTCACCGGAATTTGTTTCAGCAGCGCCATGGCATTAATGGTACTGCGGCTTTCATGCCCTCTTTTGGATGCAAAAAGAACTTCATCATTCATGGACTGAACCCCGATCTCAACGGCAGATATGGGATACGGCGCAAGAAGGTGAAGGGTTTCTTTTGTGATGGTGTCAGGACGGGTGGAAAACCGGATGCCGTGAATTTTATGTTCAAGGATATAGGGCTTTGTATAATCCAACAGGCGAAGTAGGGTTTCCCGGTTAAGCCCCAGAAAATTACCCCCGAAAAAGGCGATTTCCACCTTTTCCCGCCTGCCTTTGAATTTCAGGTATTGGCTGACCACTTCTTTAATTTCAAAAGGACCCGGCAATGGTATCGCACTTTGGGTAATAATAGACTGGTTGCAGAATGCACATTGATGGGGACAGCCGGAATGAGGGATAAATATGGGGATGATAAGGGGTTTTTCCGGCGGATTCATAGGTAACCCTTCAGAGAGAAATCTCTTTGAGCATCTTCAAGGCTTCTCTTGCCGTATCCTGTTCAGCCGCTTTCTTCGTTTTCCCGAATCCTCTGGATTTAACTCCAAAAAGATTTAAACACATCTCAAAGGTTTTGTCATGATCCGGTCCTGTCTCATTCACAACAACATAACAAGGTGTAGTACCAGACCGTTCCTGGGCATATTCCTGAAGCCTGCTCTTATAATCAATGGTCTTTTCATTTGACACCATTTCATCAAGGCTTTCATTGAAAAGATGACAGATCAATCCGCATCCCTGTTCAAATCCGCCATCCAGGTACACAGCCGCAATCACGGCTTCAAAGGCATCAGACAAAATAGAATTTTTGTCATGGCCCCTGGAAATTGTTTCGCCCTTCCCAAGCCGGATGAACCTTCCAAGATCAATCGTCCTTGCCATTTTTGCCAGGGCTGGTTCGCTGACAAGAGTGGCCCTTAATTTGGAAAGCTCCCCTTCATTTTTTGAGGGGCTTTTTTCCATTAAAAGCTGTGCAATGCAAAGCCCGAGAACGGCATCCCCCAGAAACTCAAGCCGTTCATTGTCTGAATCACAGGAATTCTGGTTCTCATTGAGATAAGATCGGTGACAAAGTGCATTAATCAAAAATGATCGGTTTTTAAAACTATACCCGATATTGTTTTCAAGGATGCATAATTCCGTGTTAGCGTCTTTTTTTTTCTCCAGCCAGGCGTTCAATGCCTTAAATATGGAAAATCCAATGCTCAGATTATTCTTACCCGTACCTAGAAAAACACCTTCATTGAATGATCCGTGAAAATCCGAACCACCGGTAGCAATAAGGTTTTTTCTTGCACAAAGAGTTTCATAAAAAGAAGTAACGGGCTCACTATGATCCGTATAATATACTTCCAGGCCACCAAGGCCATATTGGATAAGGATATCGAAAAAAAATTCGATCTGATCGCTTCCGGCAAAGGAAAGAAGACCGGGATGAGCCAGCACCGGGATCCCTCCGGCCCCAAGAATAACCTTTATGGCCTCTTCACAAGAGACTTTATATTTTTCCACATAGGCGGGTTTGCCTTTGCCAAGATATTTGTCAAAGGCTTCATCAAAGGTTTCCACGTAGCCCAGTTCCTTCATAAGCTCTGCAATGTGGGGCCGCCCTGTCTGATCCGCACCAAAGCGGTTTTGGACCTGCTCCATACTGATTTTAAAACCCAGGCGGTTCAATTCTTCTATAATTTTTGGATTTCTCTGTATCCTTGCTGCTTTTGCAGAATTCAAGATGGCGGTGAGCTTTTTGTCATAAACGCTGAACCCATATCCCAAAAGGTGAATACTGCCGAGATCTTCGAAACCGGGTGGGGGTTCACAACTGATTTCAACTCCGGTAATAAATTCCAGGCATGTGCAGGGGGGGTGTTTTAATATTTCAAGGACACCGTCGATGGTGTCATGGTCGGTAATGGAAATGGCCTTGAGTCCGGTTTTCCCGGCCAAGGCCAAAATTTCCAGAGGAGTGAGTGAACCGTCTGATGCAGTTGAATGTGAGTGAAGGTCAATCAAAAAACTATCCTTCGCAAATTAAATGCCAAGGGCCTTTTCCATATCCTCTTCACGGGTTTTACAATCAATACATTGGGTGGTGACGGGTCTTGCCTTGAGGCGCTGAATGGAAATTTCTTCATCACATGTCTCACATATCCCGAAAGTTCCATTTTCAATTCGCTCAAGTGCGTTTCTGATTTTCTTTATCAATTTATGTTCACGATCCCGGATTCTTAATTCAAAATTTCTGTCTGCTTCGTGGGAAGCTCTGTCTGTAGGATCGGCAAAATTTTCTTTCGGCTTTGTCATTCCGGTAACTGTACTGTCGGCATGGGAGAGAAGCTCGGTAAGTCTCTCTGACAAATAATCTTTAAAAAAGTCCACGTCTTCTTTTTTCATAGCCTATCCCCTTTGTCTTTATTGAATATATCCAAAAGTCAGATATTATACAAAAAATTCAAAAAATGTAAAGAATTAAAGTTTTAACCCGCTATCCGACACTTTACCAACTGGGCTTTTCTTGTTTATTCTTCCTCTGATCCCCCAAGGTTGAACAACTGGCGGGTGACGTTCAGGTAAAGGGAATCATCTCTGTGGTCGCCGGTATTGCGCAGAAAACGGATGGGATCATGGATGGTCCTGCTGGCAATGGCCTGGGTCATGCGCTGAATGGCGTCGATATCTTCTTTTGTCAGGTGCTTCATAGCGGAAAGGGTTTTTTTGCATTCTATTTCAACAATGGACGTCATTTTATCGTTCAATGCCTTGATAGTCGGAACTATGGCAAGGGTTTCCAGCCATTTTTGGAATTTGAGTGCCGCTTCCTCAATGAGCCGTTCCGCCTTTACCGTTTCTTTTTCCCGCCCTTCAATATTGGATTCCACAATGTTTTTCAGATCATCAATATCATACACATAGGCATTGGAAATCGAATTGATTTTCGGATCAATATCCCTTGGAACGGCAATGTCGATGAAGAACAGGGTCCGGTGATTTCGCTTTTTCATAACCCGCCGGACCTGGTCATGGGTCAGGACATAGTCTGTGGCTCCGGTTGAACTGATGATAATATCCGCATGGGTTAACGCATCCTCCCGTTCTTCAAATGTGACAGCCTTTCCATTAAATTTTTCAGCCAGCGCTACTGCGTTTTTAAAGGTCCGGTTGGCCACCACGATCTCTTTGACATTATTGGACAAAAGATGCTCCACAGCAAGTTCGGCCATTTCCCCTGCCCCCAGCAGAAGAACGTTTTTTTCAGATAGATCGGCGAAGATCTTATTGGCCAGCTCAATGGCGGCGTAACTGATGGAAACGGCATTGTCACCAATCCCGGTTTCTCTTCTGATTTTCTTGGCAATACTGAAGGATTTGTGCATGAGGCGGTTTAAAAGGACTCCTGAGCATCCATTCTCTACGGCAATCCGATAGGCCTGCTTGATCTGGCCCAGGATCTGAGGTTCGCCGACCACCATTGAGTCAAGGCTTGATGCAACCCTGAACAGATGTCGAATCGCATCATCTCCTTCATGAATATACAATGCGCTTTTAAACTCCGGGATACCGATATTTTTGTGCCTGGAAATGAATTCTATGATTTTTTCAGTCTGGCCATACGTTTCCGGGATAAAGAGGACTTCAGTCCGGTTGCAGGTGGAAAACACAAGACCTTCCCTGATGTCCTGATTCTTTTTTAAAAACTCGAGCGCGAGAAGGGTTTCCTCGCTGGTAAAAGATAGTTTTTCCCTAAGTTCCACAGGAGCGGTTTTATGGTTTAATCCGATTAGTATGATTTCCTGCATTGTTCTTTCTTTATTTTGTAAAGGTGTCGTGATGCCCGCCAACGAGAATTTTCACACCGATAAAGGTAAATATGATGATAAAAAACCCGATGATGGTCATGATGGCGGATTTGCGGCCGCGCCATCCGGAATAAAACCGAAGGTGCAAAAGGGCGGCATAGATGAGCCAGGTTCCAACAGAAGCGATCTCCTTAGGGTCCCAGCTCCAGAATCTTCCCCAGATGACCTTGGCATAAATAAATCCTGTTACAAGCCCGATGGTCAAAAGGGCAAACCCATTAGTGAGACAGGTGTATCCGACATCATCCAGAAAGTCGAGAGAAGGCAGCCGCCTGAAAAAAAAACCCGGGGCTTTGGTCTTGATCCCTTTTTCCTGCAGAAGGTATAAAATGCCTGTACCGCAGGCCAGGGCCAGAGAAGCCTCACCCAAAAAAATCAGGAGGATATGGGAATAAAACCAGAATCCTTTAAAAACCTCATTTTTCACAACAGGGGCTTCCGGGATCATGAGGGAAATCCCCATGATGACGGTCAGAAGGGCCGAAGCAAATACCCCGAGTATTTTCAAATCGGATTTATACTGAACAAACAAAAACATGCAGCCCAAGGCAAAAGCTGAAACAGACAGGCTCTGGGACAGGTTCAGGATGGGCACAAGATGATTGGAAAAGGTATACACCGCCATACTGATAAAATGGACCAGAACGCCCGATGCAACCAGACACAGCGCTGTTTTCTGATACATTTTTTTCTGGGTGAATAAAAATCCTGCATACCCTGCAAAGCTTGAAAAATAAAGCACCGTAGCTATTTGCAACAGCAGATCAGCAGTCTGGTCATTCATTCATCCCCCCCTTTTTCCGGAAACAATTTCCTGATACATATATCCTTTTCCAAAAATTTCATTCAGGATCAGATTGATATTGATTTCATCCCCGGTTCTTACAAGCTCAAGGATGCCTCTGTCAATAAGGTTTGAAAACGCCTGACGGTGATCATCGGGCGCATGACCGGCAGACAGGAGTTTTGTCCTGATATTTCCCATCAAACACAACACCTTGGCATAAGCCGGGTCAAAAAACCCTTCCAGATCCTGCCGGATTTTCTTTGCCATGGCCGGACTTGCTCCTGAGGTTGAGACCGCCACAAGGAGATCCCCCCGGTCCACGATGGAGGGCACCAGAAAATCACTTTTATCCGGCGCATCTGCCACATTGCAGAGGATATTGGATTTTGCCGCATCTACTTTTATCTCCTGATTGAGCTCTGCATTATTGGTTGCGGCAAAAACAAGAAACATTCCCTTGATATCCTTTTTTTTATATTTTTTTTCGACAAAAAGGATGGATGTCCCCTTAAACCCATCCGTCCCTTCTAAAAACTGCTCACTGATCACTTTGACACGGGCCCCGCATTTTTCAAGGGTCAGGGCCTTTCTAATCCCTACCGGCCCTCCGCCGACCACCAGGCAGTTTTTGCCTTTCACATCCAGAAAAATGGGGTAATATCGCATTGTCTTCCTTTATTTAAACCCTTGTCTGCACAAGTGGATTAATATATATTGCCCTAGGATTTTTTTCAATAACAAACGCTTTTATTTAGGATAACCTGCATGATCATTGATGCCCATACCCATATTTTTCCGGAAAAAATCAAACAGGACCGTACCCCCTATTTTGAAAACGAACCTGAATTCAAACTCCTTTACAATTCACCCAAGGCCAAAATCAGTCTCGTGGATGAACTGATCCAATCCATGGACGTCCACAAGGTGGACATGTCTGTTGTCTGCGGATTTCCCTGGCGAACCCCGGACCTGATCAAACAGAACAACGATGCGGTCATCGCGGCTGTTCATAAATTCCCCGGCAGAATCAAAGGCCTTGCCTGCTTTGATGTTGCCTGGAAAGGGGCTGCCGATGAAACAAAACGGTGTATTGATGAAGGACTCAGCGGTGCAGGCGAACTGGCCTTTTACCTTTCCGGCATCGACGAAGAGGCGCTATCTTTTCTTGACCCGGTCATGGTCGTGTTAAGGGAAAACAACACCCTGCCCTGCATGATCCACACCAATGAGCCGGTGGGTCAGCCCTATTCAGGGAAAACCCCCATCACCCTGGAACAGATTTATACTCTGGCCAAAACCTTTCCGGACAACAGAATCATCCTGGCCCACTGGGGCGGCGGCATCCTGTTTTACAATATCATGAAAAAACAGACCAAGGAGATTTTGAAAAACATCTGGTATGATACGGCTGCCTCCCCGTTTTTATTTGACCCGCAAATCTATGATATGGCTGCCACGGCTGGTGTGATTGAAAAAGTATTGTTCGGTACTGATTTTCCGCTTCTGACCCCGGATCGGTATTACAAAGATTTGGACAATTCCAATATCACAACCCAACAAAAAGAGCTGATATTGGGCAGGAATGCCGTGTCGTTGTTCGGGTAATCTTCTTTTTGTTTCTCATTGTTCGATTGATTTCATTCAAAGGAATCGTATGTATTGCAGCGCAAGAGAGCGGAGGGCCTAAGCCCTCCGCTCTCTCAATTATTTCCAATATTATTTCATATAATTTCTCTGGAGCAATTTGATTGAGTTTTCATCTATTTGGCCATTAATCAAAGAGAATTGGATCAAGTCGTTTTGATATGTTATTTTTTTAGGACTATTAAACGTAAAAGACCGACTCTTATCTTTTGCAATCACTACATACTCGTAAAGATTAGTCGATTTGTTAAAATTACGTTCTGTCATAACACCTTCAAAAGGACCATTTGGGGTAGCTTGGCCCCCCTGCACCCCGGGTTGACCTGTCTGGGCCGTCTGGCTTCCCTGCACTGCAAGTTGACCGCCAGTTCCCAGGCCACCCTTGACAGTCTGGGCCTGATAGGATTTAACAGCCTTGATGAGGTTATTCATAGAATCCGTAAAAGCTGCAACAATCACTTTTCCTTCCGGAGTTTTTGAATAGGCTCCCGCTGCACCTCCGGCAACACCGCCGAAAACACCACCTAACAAAGCATAATCAGTATTTCTGGCACTCCCTTCGGCAGCGGCAAGTTGAACTCCTGAACGATTTTCTATCATTGTTAAAACAGTACTTGCATCACTCGTCTTCATTCCGCCCGCCAGAGCACCGGCTACGGGACCTATCAGCCCACCGACCGCTGCCCCGGCACCACCTGTATTTCTGGAGCTGAATGTAATTGAAGGGGTAACTGTATAATCAGCAGCAACCATTTGTCCTTTCCCGAAATTTGAGCCGGTCCGTATTTCTCCCGACTGTGCCAGCTCCCGTTCTTGCATCATCTGCTTCATAGCCGCTCCCCGTTCAAGAACGACAAAACAGTTTGATTGCTGTGCCAGCAGTCGAATAACAGGAATTGTAGACGGCAGTCGTAAATCGCTGGTCAAATGTTGATACCACGTTTCCGAGGTGTCTTCAAAAATTGCTATGGTCCCCAAAGAGGCTTCGCAACGTTGCAGCCCGCTATTTGCATCCTGAGCGTTTGAGCCACCTGCAGATCCAGTCGCTGTTGTTTTAGCCTCCTGGGATCCGGTCGACATGGAAGAAGATACGCATCCTGTCAGAAACAACAAAAAAATACTTGAACACAGTAAAGAAAAGATTGTTTTTTTCATCGAATCATTCCTCATTTAATATTATGTAAAAGTGAGACCTCGCTTACGATATGAACGGATATAGAATGATCAAACGCTTTTTGTCAAGACAATAAAAGCTTAAAGATTGAAAAAAAATATCATACTGTGACGACTGGAGGCTAAATAATTGTTTTAATTGGATGAACAAGCTCCTCCGGGTCCGGCCTCTACTTTGCTGGATTCAATTCCCAAATGGGATCTGACTTGATGGATATCATTGACCTCCACCACCCATGATCCATCTCCGGCAATCACCAGCGGTACAAAAGAAAGGCCTGCGGATTGAAAAAAAACATCTGTTTTTTTAAGCAGTTTCTCTGCCTGTTCACAGGGATACGTGGATTCAGTCATTTGAATTTCCTTATAGGCCTGGTAAGAAAATTTATTGCAAATCGCCTGGATAGCCATATTCCGACTCTTAACCCCAAGAATCGGATAAATGATCACCTTAAGTTCGATCCCAGATTCCAGGGCGGTCAGTTCTAACTTAGGCAACAGATCTTTGCAATGGGAGCAATCAGGATCTGTGATCACATAAAGAAAATCTTTGGCATTTGAAGGTTTTAAGGATAATGAAACAAATTCTTCCAAGGCTTTGATATTTTTTTTGAAAAAGACGCTTCGTTTTTCCTTTTTCAAGTCAATCTCTTCAGCAAATTTCTGATGTTCTGTCTCAGCCGCACCTGATAGCGTGTTTATAGTTTCCCTGGTGATGGACCGACCCTCTTTAAAAAGTTGACCCACCAGGATAAAATTATTACCCGCATAAACTGGCGCTAAGTCACCGCCAATAGAGAGAATGACTTCACACAATTGACCTTCTTCCTGTTTCAGGACAATCCTTGTATCCGTTGGAAACGGAAGATGAGTTGAAATCCACTCAATGTTCACATGTCCGCATACAGACCCTGCAACCCCATTCACAGCCGTTCCGAGTAGCCCCAGGAGCCCCACCAGGATCATTATTGGTCTTCTCATTCTTTTTCCACCCGTTTTTTTGTCTCCTCTTGACATTTTTGATTCAGAACAAAGTTTAATGATACTATTTTTTTTGCATCAATGGTATGACTTATTTCAAGGAGGCCTAATGCCGGGTGTATATGAAATTTATATAAAGGATCATTTTGCCGCAGCCCATGCGCTGAAAGGCTACGATGGAAATTGTTCCAACCTGCACGGACATAACTGGATCATTGAGGCCTATATTCAGTGTAGAAGGCTGAACAAGCTTGGTATTGGTATTGATTTCAGGGATGTGAAAACCGTTTTAAAGGATGTATTGAGCAAGTTAGACCATACCAATCTTAACGACATCGCAGAATTCGGCGCCATTAACCCGACATCTGAAAACCTTTCCAAATTTTTATATACTGAACTCTCCTTGCGGCTGAATACCGACTATATTAAAGTAAAAAAAATTATGGTGTTTGAAAGCCCGGGATGCGGCTCTGCCTATTGGGAGGAATAAGTGCTGCTGAATATCTGCGAAATTTTTTACAGCCTTCAGGGAGAATCCACCTTTTCTGGCCTTCCCTGTATTTTCATAAGGCTTTCAGGCTGTAATCTCAACTGTTCCTGGTGTGACACGCGGTACGCAGAAGAAGAATCCTTTCCCATGACCTTTGATCAGATCCTGAAAAAAATTGAGCCCTATAACTGCACTCTTATTGAAATAACCGGGGGAGAACCGCTTCTCCAGAAGGCCACCCCCATGCTGATTTCCATGCTCCTGGAAAGACATTATCAGGTTCTTCTTGAGACCAACGGCAGCTTCAGCATTCAACATATTCCAGGGCCGTGCATAAAAATCGTGGATATCAAATGCCCCTCAAGCAATGAATCCAATAGTTTTTTACAGGAAAACATACAATATCTCAGTAAAGCGGATGAGATCAAATTTGTGATCGGCTCCCTTGAAGATTATGAATTTGCAAAAGCCATGATTGAGAATGAACTCAGCGGGATATCACAGAAAAAAATTCATCTTTCACCGGTTTTTAGTCAAATCTCTCCTGAGGTTCTTGCACAACGGATGATTGAGGACAATCTTCATGCAAGATTGTCCCTGCAACAGCACAAAATCATATGGACACCTGATAGAAGAGGAGTTTAACCATCAATGCCGGATAAAGCCATTATTCTTTCAAGCGGCGGGATTGACTCCACAACCGCCATGGCCATCGCGAAATCGGAAGGTAAAGACATTTACAGTTTGAGCTTCAGGTATGGACAGCGGCATTCCATAGAACTCGAAGCGGCTGTAAAAATTGCCAAAAGCCTGGGAGCAAAAGCCCATAAAATCATTGATATTGATTTAAGACAGTTTGGCGGTTCCGCCCTGACCGATGATATACCGGTTCCGAAACACGACATCCTTGAAGACATAAAAAAAGACGACATCCCCATCACCTATGTTCCGGCCAGAAACACGATCTTTCTTTCCTATGCCATGGCCTGGGCTGAAATTTTAAAAGCCTCTTTTATTTATATCGGTGTCACGGCCGTGGATTACTCGGGATACCCGGACTGTCGGCCCAAATTTATCAAGGCCTTTGAAAAGATGGCAAACCTTGCTACAAAAACCGGAATCAAAAAGGAAACCATCCTGAAAATTGAAACCCCTCTGATTCATCTTTCAAAAGCCGGAATTATCAAAACCGGTATCCAGTTGGGAGTGGATTATTCCCTGACCATTTCCTGTTACGACCCAGACGAAAAAGGCAGTTCCTGTGGTTTTTGCGATTCCTGCCTTCACAGGAAAAAAGGGTTTGCCGAAGCAGGCGTAAAAGATCCGACCCCGTATTATACGGCCGACAGTGCCTCGGCATAAATCTCGACCGGATGCTTCACCCGGATGGGCTGTTGATTTTTTGCGAGCATATCGGAAATCTGCATCATGCAGGCAGGGCAGGATGTGGCCACGGTAGAACATCCGGTAGCGATAATATTCTCTGCTTTTATCTGACCAATCTCGGTTGAAAGCTCATAGTGAATGAGATTGAAACTACCCCCCATGCCGCAGCAGGCATCGCTGTTTTTCATCTCCTTGAGCGTATTTCCAGAAGCAATAATCACACCGCGGGGCTCCTCTGAGACCCCAAGAGATTTTTTAAGATGGCAGGGATCATGATAGGTAATGATATCATTTTTCTTTTTATGATCCGGTACAGCCGATGCAAGATCAAAGCGTTTTTCCATTAGCCAGCTGATATCCACGGTTTTCTCAGCCAAAGCTTCGATCCTTTTTAACAATTCCTTATCCCTATGCTTCAGAAGGGTCGGCCATAATTTAATAATGGTCGAGGAACAGGTGGCACAGGCGGTTACAAGGTAATCAAATTTTTCCTTTGAAAAAAGATCCACATGGAGCCTGACAAGCGTCTCAAAGGTTTCAAGGTCTCCTGCTGCGATGGCGGGGATACCGCAGCATCCCTGACCCGAAGGAATAAAAATCCCGGCATGAAAATGTTTCAACACATCCACCACACTATGCCCGATATTGGGGAAGGCCTTGTCAATCAGACATCCGACAAAAAAAGCAATTTTCACGCCCTTTCCTTCCACCCGGACGTCATCTTTGGAAAGGCTTTTGTTGAATGCTTCTTCCTTTAACGGGACAAGATGCCGGTTTCGCAGCAGCGGTGAAGCGATCCTTGCACAGGAAGTCCCCTGCAGATTTTTCTCATCCTTGAAAAAAATCTTCTGAAAAGCCCCTGCCATGGTCATGAGTCCATTGAATCGTTCAGGGCTGGATAGAATTTTTTGAAATGCCAGCTTCTTTACAAACGGCATCCCAAGATATTGGGCAATGATGGCCCGTGCCCGGATGAAAATTTCAACCGTATTGACGCCACTGGGGCAGCCATGGGCACAGGACCCGCAAAGAAGGCACCGTTGCAGGCGCTCGTTAACCCCTTCTGCATCCTTGAACACGCCATCGATCAATCCATTGATCAGGACGAGCTTTCCCCTGGAAACATCGGCTTCCCTCCTTGTCCTTTCAAATAAAGGACAATTGGCCTGGCACATGCCGCATCGGGTGCATGCAGCAAGCTCTTTTTCAAGCTTTTTTACTTCCAGGGCAAGCTTTTTCATCTTATCCAAAGGAATACTCTGCTGACTGTCGGACCTCGTCTTTGATTTCCCTTTCATGAAGTCCGAGGAGGTAAAGAAGACCGTCCAATCCAACGCTTGAAATATTATTGGAGGCTTTCTCACGGACCACTGGCTTGGCATTAAAGGCTACGCCAAGACCTGCAATACTGATCATGGGAAGATCATTGGCGCCGTCTCCTACGGCTATGGTCTGTTCAAGCGTGATATTCTCCCTCTGGGCCAGTTGCCGCAACAAGACTGCTTTTCTCTGTCCATCCACAATTTCGCCCACGACCTCTCCCGTCACCACGCCATCCTTTATATCAAGCTCATTGGCAAACATATAATCAAACCCGAGCCGGTCTTTTAAGTATTCTCCCATGAAAGTGAAGCCGCCGGACAGAATCCCGAGTTTATAACCCAGCCCCTTGAGGGTTTTAGCCACAAGATCCGCACCATCGGTCAACGGCAGTTCCCTTGAGACTTTGAAGAGTTGTTCCTGTCGTATCCCTTTCAACAGCGCAACGCGTTTTCTAAAACTTTCGCAAAAATCCATCTCCCCCCGCATGGCCGATTCGGTGATCCTGTCCACCTCCTCCCCGGCTCCCACAAGCTTTGCAAGCTCAACAATCACTTCTGCCTGGATCAGGGTTGAATCCATGTCAAAAACCACCAATTTCCGATTTTTCCTGTAAATATTATCCACATGAAAAGAGATATCAATCCCTGTCTCCTGTGAAATCTCCATGAATTTACTTCTCATGTTCTGAATATTCAGAGGTTTCCCACTCACAGACATTTCCACACAGGCTCTGGGATTAATCTGCGGCTGCTTAAGGGAAATTCTTCCTGTCAGCCGTTGGATACTGTCGATATTCAACTGATTTTCGGCAATGACGGCAGCCACGGCTGAAATCTGCCGTGCAGTGATGATTCTGCCCAAAAGGGTAATCACCCGTCTTTCCTTACCATGGTCATGAACCCAATTTTCATAATCCTGGCTGTTGATGGCTTTGATGTCAATGGTAAGCCCCATGTTATGGCCTTCAAACAGCATATCCTTGAAAATGGAAGAATAATTCCGGGGATCAGGGATTTGTGCCAGAATCCCAAAAGAGATATAATCGTGGATGACGGCCTGGCCGATATCCAGGATAGTGACCCCATATTCCGCCAATATCCTTGTAAATTTTGCATCCATCCCTTTCCTGTCCCTGCCTGTAATATTGATCAGTACAACTTCACTCATTGCCGATACCCTTTAATTTTTGTCCCGAAATTAACCCCTTATTAAAATTTTAAAGGCAGAATAGCGTTTTTCTGAATTCTTTGCCATTTTCATATCCGCTCTGCCTTTACCCTGATATTTTAGGTACTTATATATTTGGTTGACAAGGGTTGCAAGCGATTTAAACATAGGGTTCAAATTTTCATCCTGCAAAGCCTTCTCTATTCGAATTTTTTATGACCATATCATTCAGCCTGCACCCGGCATGATCTGCAACGACCTGACATTTTGCCTTGAAAAGAAAAAAAATCCGGTTGTCCAGGGGATCAAGGGTTTCAAAATTGCCCTGGCCTTTTGCAATGATCATATCTGCTTTTTCATAGACCTTTCTGAACCCTTCTGAACAATATTCAAGAATTACACCTGGAATAGCCGCCCCTGTATCGATCACTTTCACCATCCCTGTCACACCTGCATATTCTGCATCCTCCAGGGTGGCATCATTCTGGGCCGGACCTCCCCGGACCGCATAAATGATTTTTCGGCAATCGAGTTTTTGAAGCAGCAGCCGATCAAACACAATTTCACCGGCATTATCGGCTATCCATAAAATATTTCGAGCCTTTTCACAGGCCTTTTCAAAGACTTCCCCTTCCCCGTTGATTTCCATGACCAGTGCCTCATCAATGGTATCAAGGACCTTTTGTCTGCCCACCCTCGCATGGGTGCCGAAATCTATGATGTTTCCCGCAATACAGAGACGAAGTGCCATATCAAAGGACGAATCCAGGGCTTTTTTTTCAAGCAGGGGCAAAAGCCCCAGAGCAAAATCATTATATTTCTTCTTTATCCGATAATAAGGATCGCTCACTCCTGTGATTTCTTTCACGGTCCGGCTGATAAATAAGGCCATCAGCGGAGGAGGCGAATTCAAATCAAAGGTAATCAGTTCTTTTAAAACCTTTTTCACCACCTTACGCTGGAGACCTTCATCATCTGTTGCAAGCCTTGCCGCATCCAGGCTGCCGCGGGCAATACAGGGCAGGCAATCGTTCTGCATTTTCATAAATTCTCACACACCCTTTGATTTATTGACAAATAAATATTGTGCACATACCTGTTGCTCTATGTTTTAAAGAATTCAGGCGGAATAAGCCATACTAATTATCTGATTCTTCGATAATAAATGAAATTTAGAAGTATAGTGCTCCAACTTTGGTTTTGTCTGGCATGATTTTTGTTCCAGAAGGTTGTCGAACTTTTCGAGTTGATACTGAAAAGCAAAATTTTTGCCTTTTAAAACCAAAATTGGAGTAGTATACAATATACCAGTGATGAACGGATTAGAGCTGATCGTAAAAATCAGAAATGAACTTGTCTCAGATAGCATTAGAATTTTTTAGGGATGAGGGGGGGCTCGCATGACTGAAAAACCGACTTACAAAGAATTAGAACAGCGAATAGCTCTGTTGGAGAATGCATCGGCTAAGCAAAAGCGTTTTGAAGAAATCAATACCACGCTGTTCAAAATATCCCATGCAGTCAATGTCACTTCCACCCTTGACGAATTATTCCGAACGATCCATCGCTCCATGAGTCATATCATTGACACAACCAATTTTTTTATTGCGTTATATGACAGATCCAAAGACGGTTTAACTTTTCCCTACTGCGTTGATACGATAGATGCGTGCTATCCACCGGTTATTGAGGTCAGCAGAACCGCCTCATTAACTGCGGAAGTCATCCGAACAGGCCGACCGTTGCTCGTGACCAAATCAGAAATATTAGCCCAACGAGCCAAAAGCACCCTCAAAATACCGGCTTGCACACCATCAGAAATCTGGCTGGGAGTACCCTTGAAAATTCTGGATGGAGTGATCGGAGTCATTGCAGTCCAAAGTTATCATGACCCAATGTGCTATGGTCAACTCGACATGGATATAATGGTTTCCGTTGCCGACCAGGTGGCTATTGCTGTTTCGCGCAAGCAGACAGAGGAGGCGCTGCGGCAGAGCAATCGGTTATACCGAGAGCTGTTTGAAGATAGCCGGGACGGCTTTGTCGTGGTGGATAGTCAACAGCGCTTCCTGGACGCCAACCAGGCCTATTGTGCAATGTTGGGTTACAGCCTCGATGAATTAAAGGCTAAGAAGGATTTTTATGCCATCACCCCTGAACGTTGGCGCGATTGGGAGCACAACGAGATATGGTGTAACCGCTTGCTGAAGGCTGGTGCGTCGGGCATCTATGAGAAGGAATTAATCCGGAAAGATGGAACAATATTCCCCGTTGAACTGCAAAAATTCATAATCAAGGATGACCAGGGCAACCCCTGTCATCTGTGGGGCATTGCCCGTGATATTACTGACCGCAAGCGGGCTGAAAGAGATCTTGTCTTTAAAGAACATATCATCAAGTCTTCTTTTTGTGCCATCGCTACCTGTGATCTTGAAGGGAATATGACCTATGGAAATCCCTTTTTTCAAAAATTATGGGGGTTTGATAGCCCTGGAGAATATTTGGGAAAACCGTTCCGGAGCTCCTGGCTGCTGGACGGTCAAGACCAAGATATTATGAGGGCGCTTCAATCCGAGGGGACCTGGGCGGGTGAACTCAAAGGGATGAAGAAAGACGGTAGCCTTTTTGATGTTCAGGTTTCGGCGGCCAGTGTTTTGGATGGCACAGGTAATCCCATCGCCCTGACCTCCACATCCATCGACATTACTGAACGGAAGGCGATAGAAGCTCGATTTCAGCAATTTCAAAAGACTGAAAGCCTGGCCCGCATGGCAGGTGCCATTGCCCATCATTTCAATAACCAACTCAGTGTGATAATGGGCAACCTGGAGCTTTCTCTGGATGGTTTATCAATCGATGCTAAAAACCGTGCTAACCTTTTACGATCTATGATGGCTGCACAGAAAGCAGCAGAGGTGAGCCGGCAGATGCTGACCTATCTTGGACAAACACCTGGCAAACATGAACCCATAGACTTGTCCGGGGCCTGCCGTCAAAATCTGTCCCTTGTCCAGACAGTAATCCCGAAAGGCATCATCGTAAACATTGATTTTCCCGATTCCGGACCGATCATTCGTGCTAATGAAGGCCAGATCAATCAGGCTCTGACCAATCTGATCACCAATGCCTGGGAGTCCATTCCCAACAATCAGGGTACAATCGGCCTGGCTATCAGGACGGTTTCCCAAGTGGATATTCCCCTCTCAAAGCGCTTTCCCATTGACTGGCAACCGCAACATATTCCCCATGCCTGCCTTGAAGTGTCGGATACGGGCTGCGGGATCACATGCATGGATATCGAGAAACTTTTTGATCCTTTTTTCACCACAAAATTCACTGGGCGGGGAATGGGATTGGCTGTTGTCATGGGAATTGTTAAAGCCCATGGCGGATGCATCACTGTAGACAGTGGGGTGGGGTGCGGCAGCACTTTTCGGATGTATCTCCCGATATCAACGGAAAAAATCTCCCTGCAACAAGAAAAACCAGTGGCGGTTCCGGCCCGGAAGATTGAAAACACCGGAACTGTGCTACTCATCGAAGATGAGGAAATGGTCAGAGATATGGCAAAGACGATGCTCACCCGCTTCGGATACTCTGTCATTGAGGCGCAGGACGGGGTAGAAGCGGTAGAGATATTCCGTCAGCGACAAAATGAAATCTGCTGTGTTCTATCGGATTTGACCATGCCCCGCATGGATGGCTGGGAAACCCTTACAGAGCTTAGAAAAATTCAGAATGATGTGAGAGTAATGCTGGCCAGTGGCCATAACAGGGATGTGGTCATGGCGGGTGACCATCCCGAACAACCGCAGGCATTTTTATATAAACCGTATTCGATGTCCGCATTGAAGGAAGCGCTGGCGAAAGCAATGCGCGTATAACGACAGCATCTTTTTCAAATTTCCAATACCTGTTCCAATACGTGAATTTTTTTCTTGCCTTAACTTACTCTGACCTGATACAGATCGGAGTAATATTTCGGATTTTAGAGGGTTTTTTATGGTTTGGTTAGCAAAAAGTAAGTTCTTATCCCAATCCCACCAATCCCAAAGAAAAAAGTCAAAACATACGGGATATTGCTTTTTGATAATATTTTTTTTGCTTAGTATTGGTTTGGTGCCAGTCGTTTTTGCCATATCCTGGGTGCGTCCTCAAGCCAGCCCCGATGTCGGCTTGGATGGTGCAGCCAGTATGCATGGAGATATTACATCTTCCGATTCAACCCCTCTTCCCGGACCGGGTATACAGGATGTGGATGTGGTAACTCAAAATTTTCTTTCTGCCTGTCCGACGATTTTAATCCGCTCTGACGGCAAACCATTCGCTCTATGCACCAGTTTCCAAAATCGGAAACCAATAGTCCGTTTGCTCAGACAAAAAAATGGAAAAGAGATTGCAAATCTGGAATTGGAGGCAGGCAGTCTTCTGGGTGGCGTTTATGCCTATATCGACAACCAGGATCGCCTGGTCATGGTCGATGGTAATCAGCAACTCATTCGCATCAAAGCTGAGAAAATAAATTTTTTATGGTTCAGTTGGTGGGTGCTCTCTTTAGATGAAAGTATATCGTTGACGGAAAAGATAGAGGAATATTGTGGCCGGAACTGTTCTGATGCGGTAGTGAGTATAAGCGCCGGTATTCATGGGATGGTGTGGTTTGTGACCCAAGAATCGCGGGTGGGTATTTATAACCCGGAAGCGCCAACAGAAGATGAAGCCATCACAATTATAAAACTGGCTGATCACGAACGGGTTGATAATTCTTTTTCAACAACCATGGATGGATTTGCAGCAATTGTTACCAATGAGGCTTTGTATCTGTTAAACCAAAATGATGATAACCAACCTCAAATTTTATGGCGTCACGAATACGATGCTGGAGCTGCACGCAAACCAGGCCAGTTAAGTCATGGCAGCGGTGCAACACCCACATTTTTTGGGCCCGATACAGGAACTGAATTTGTGATGATTACCGATAATGCCGATTTTGAGATTTCCCTGATTATCCGCGATACTCAGGATGGACATTTGGTTTGCAAACAAGCAATTTTTACTGATTTAGAAAATTCCGGTTCGGAAAATTCCGCCATCGGCATTGGCAATACCGCTATTGTGGCGTCCACCTACGGGTATCCTTATCCTGTATTGCCGGAAGGTGCGGGTCCATCCAATCCGGAACGTGCCGATTTTGTCGGTGGTATGGTGCGTGTGGATATAAACGAATGCAGGGATGATGAAACTGCCTGCAGTCCATGCAATATTGTATGGGAAAACTATGTGCGCTCATCTGCAGTTCCAAAAATATCAATAGCCGACGAGCTGATATATACCATTGAACGGATATCCCCATCAGGCGGAAATAAGACTACAATTTTTGATACCTATCATTTCACTGTGATAGATCCTGAGACCGGTGATGTGTTAAAGCAGAATCAAATTGGATCAGGTCTTTTTGCAGACACGCTTCAAATGGCAGGCAATGTGGGCAAAAAAGGTGTTTTCTGGCAAGGCACTCTGGGGGGTATCGTGCGGATAGCTCCAAAAAATTAATCGTGTGTGGAATAATCATTCCCGGGTGCTAATCCAAGGAGGCCTGTCTGATCCGACAATGCTCTGAATATTGATGGGACCGATCATGATCCTGCCACCGTTGACCGGGTAATGCAGTCCGCCGGCAATCAGAACAATTCTTTTGAATAAGGCATTGAATAAAGGCGGGTCAGCATGAAACCAGGTGGGACACATAGCTGTTGGCCGGAGCGGTTTTAACCTGTTCGGGGGAGCCTGTCTGGGTGATTCTGCCGTGTTCGTAAATGATGATCCGGTCCGAGACGGCAGCAGCTTCGTCAAAATCATGGGTCACGAGGATGGCGGGGATATTGAAAGTTTCCTTCACCTCTTTTAAAAATTCCCTCATCTCAAGACGGAGGGGGCGATCCAGGGCGGAAAAGGGTTCATCCAGCAAAAGCATTTTCGGCCGCCGGATCAGGGCCCGGGCAAAGGCCACCCGCTGCTTCTGCCCCCCGGATATCTCGGACGGGTACCGTTTCTCAAGTCCGGAGAGTTTGAAGGACCGGATCAGGTCATGGGCCCGGTCCGCCTTTTTTTTTCCGGAGAGAAGCGGGGCCCCGTATAGGATGTTCTGCCATACCGTCATGTGGGGGAAAAGGGCCAGATCCTGGAAAACATATCCGAAAAGCCTTTTTTGGGGAGGCAGATCCGTTTTGGACAGGGAATCAAAATAGAAGGTGTCGTCCAGGCGGACGACTCCGGAATTCGGTTTCAAAAGCCCGGCAATCAACTGAAGGGTCATGGATTTCCCGGCCCCGGAAAACCCGAAGAGGACAGCCGGTTCATGGCCGATCTCCCATTCAATGTCTAAAGAAAATCCATTGACCTTTTTTTGCAGATTGACGTAAAGCCCCATCAGAGAGTCCTCTTAGAATACCGGTTGGCAATGTAAAGGAAAATGCCGGAAATCAGGGTCATGAGGATGACCAGCCCGTGGGCCTTGTTCCATTCCCCGCTGCCGGACAGGCTGTAGATGGCAATGGGCATGGTCTCGGTTTTGCCTGGCAGGTTTCCGGCCAGCATGAGGGTGGCCCCGAATTCTCCCATGGAACGGGCAAAGGAAAGCACAGCCCCGGCGATAATCCCCCGTTTGGCCAGGGGAAGGATCACCTTCAGGGCCGTGTTGATTTCCGAATGCCCCAGGGTGTAGGAGGCATTGATGAGATTTTTGTCAACGGATTCAATGGCCGCCCTGGCGGTCTTGATCAAGAGGGGCAGGGCTACCACATAGGAGGCAAGGACGGC
>JFJP01018906.1_pt1 | contig 21320 bp, 22 predicted proteins | sample 431651 | NCBI WGS metagenome assembly JFJP01 (sample SAMN02602958, study PRJNA72255) | Microbial mat metagenome, whole genome shotgun sequencing project. | biome: fresh water; feature: sink hole; material: water; isolation source: purple microbial (photo- and chemosynthetic) mats found in...
GCCGCCCGGCGCAGATCTCGCATGGTACACAGCCCGCCGAAATCGGCATTTCGCAGCGGGCGCGCCCCCTTTCGACGCTTTACACCGAACTGTTGACGGTTGCGGTCGAAAACCTCTTCGACAAACGCCTTGCCGCCAAGCACAACACCGTCGGTAAAGTACCGCACGCGGCAGTGTAACGCCTGGGCGGCAGAAAGCTTGCCACCGCCCTCAAGTACCGCCTTTACCGTCTCATGCGCAAAGCCCGCTTTACGCTCTGTTTGCTCGCCGCGCACATAGAGCTGCTCGCGGTACATGCCGCCCACTTTTGACCAGCCCTGCAGGTGTTGCCCGTAATTCTCGAATATGGCGGCAATCCCTTCACGGGCCTTGCCGCCACCGCCGCAGGCTTCGGCGTAACCGCAGAAACGGTAGTCCTTGGGATCCTCCACAATACCCGCACGGACAGCATTAAGATCAATATAGGCTGCCATGGTGAGAAGCGCATTGTTCCATTGACCATTCTTTGCCCGTTTAGGCTCGATCATGATACTCTTAAAGCGCTGCGACCAGAGCGTGCCTTCGCGGTTGTGGCGTTTGTTGTGCCACTGGGTGTACTTCTGCTTGAGGGTTTTGACGAACTCGCTCAGTTCATACATCCGGCAGGTATAGCGCGCCTTGATCAGCTCCGCCGCCTCGTCGCCGCTATCCTCACGAGCCTGCTTGATCCACAGGGCAATGCGTCCGACCTGATCGGGGGTATAGAGGAAGCCTAGGCGGCGGATTAGCTCCTCGTCGCTTAACGGCTGTGGATCAGGTACGTCGAGCAGCAGGTGGAAGTGGTTATCGAGGATGGCATACGTCAGCACATTCACGCCGGAAAACGCCTCCACCGCCCGCATCAGCTTGCGGAATTTCTCTTTCTCGCAAAAATACCGTCGCTAACATACCTGCCCCTTCACGCTGCGCCGCCAGGCCATCAACCCAATCGAAACAACGCCCGCACATTACACCGTAGAACCGGCAACGTCAATCCTTCCCGCAAAGCCATCCAGCCATTCTTCTCATTTTGGAAGCCAAAGTTTTCATCATCTGATCCGCCGCCACTGCGGTTGTAAAGTAAGCACCCTGTGGATCAACCTATCCTGCCGCGCATAGGTGGGTTCACAGGGTGCAACATGTTGAATGATACGACAACACTACCGTGCTTATCCCGGGCGCATTTCGTTTCCGCTGGGTTTTCTCTCCTAATCCTAATCGTATCCTAACCGGTTGTGTTCAGGCGACCTTGCGTTGTACCCGGCGAGTTGCTTATCAACGCGATGCGCTGATGGTCGCCGAATCAGTCCAGCCTTTCGTGAGCATTGCTGTTTTCATAAGCGAAATGGTCCGAATGGCAATTCAGATGGCAAGACTACGATTAGGATTACGATTAAGAACAAAAAAATAAGGAGTCTGGTAATCAAATACCCCCCCACGGAGCTGACTTGCGCCCCCGTTTTCTTGTAACCTTATTTTTTGCTATGCTTGCAGGGGTGGTTTGTGGTAATCATGCGGCGATGATGCAAGGTGTGCATCGGCGCACGGGGCGCGGTGTGTTTAAATTAGCGATCGCCAGGGGCGGTTGCAGCCGGGAGAAGTGGATCATGGCTGACTTGTCAACAACTTATATGGGCATTGCGTTGAAGAATCCGGTTACAGTGGCAGCTTGCTCGCTGTCCTGCAAGGTGGAGAACATCCTGAGGGCAGAAGAGGCGGGCGCGGGTGCCTTGGTGATCCGGTCGCTGTTCGAGGAGCAGATACGGCATGAAACCGGCGAATTGGATGCGGCCTTGGCAAAGGGGTCGGAGTCGTACGCCGAAGCGCTCTCGTATTTTCCGGCGATCAGTCATGGCGAAGCCAAGGAGCACCTGTTCTGGGTGGGGCGGACGCGGGAAGCGACAAAGATGCCGCTGATTGCCAGTCTGAATGCGGTCTCTCCAGGCAACTGGGTCGCTTACGCAAAGCAGCTTGCCGATACCGGCGTCGATGGGCTGGAACTGAACTACTACCGCGTCGAGGCCGATATGACCCGCGACGGCCTCTCGGCCGAGCTGCAGATGCTGGATATCGTGGCTTCCGTCCGCGCGTCGGTCAAGCTGCCGATTGCCGTCAAGCTCAGCCCCTTCTACACCTCCGTGGGAAATGTGATCCAGAAACTCGATGAGATCGGGGTCAACGGTGCCGTGATGTTTAACCGGTTCCTGCAGCCCGAGATTGATCCGGACAAGGAGACCGTCCTGCACGAGATGACCTATAGCACCAGTGCTGAAATGCGCGTTCCCTTGCGCTGGATCGGCCTGCTGTACGGCAAGCACAGTCTGGACATGGCGGCCAACACCGGGATCATGGAGGCTCGCGATGTCGTCAAGGCGCTGCTGGCCGGGGCGACCGTGGTGCAGGTGGCCTCCACGCTGTTCCGCAATGGCATCGGGCATCTGACCAGTCTCAGGGATGGGCTGAATGCATGGATGGACAGCAAGAGCTATGCATCCATCGAGGATTTCCGTGGTAAATTGAGCCAGCAGGGTTTCGAGGGCGATTCGGTCATGTTCGAACGTGCCCAGTATCTCGATTTCCTGATGTCGCGCCAACGCTGGGTCAAGGCATAGGCCGGATTGAGAATCACCGGTGGCAGTCTGCGAGGACGGCTCCTGCGGGTGCCGTCTGGAGATACGGTACGGCCCACGCAGGACCGGGTTCGGGAGGCGCTCTTTTCGTCGTTGCAACCATTGCCTGACGGCGCGTCCTTTCTGGATCTGTTTGCCGGATCGGGGGCGGTCGGGCTGGAAGCCTGGAGCCGTGGGGCCTCGCATGTCTGCTGGGTGGAGGAGCATCGTCGGGTGTTCAATACGCTTCAGGATAATGTGAAGATGCTTTGTGGCGAGAGTTCTGGGGTGGAGTGCCGTCAACAGGATGCCTTTGCGTTTTGCCGGGCATGGCGGGGCGAGCGGCCGTTCGAGGTGATCTTTGCCGATCCGCCGTATGCGGGGCGGCAGGCGGGGGCGGGGCGGGCCGGGATGCTGTTGCAGGTGCTCAGCGAATCGGGGCGGCTGGCGGCACCGGGGGCACTGTTGATTCTCGAGCAGGGCGCCCGCGAACCGGCACCCGAGGCCCCCGGGTGGATATTGCGGAAGGAGCGGGTGTACGGTCACTCTTGCCTGCGAACTTACCGTCATGAGGAAAAAGCAATATGACAAAGATGGCGATTTACGCGGGTACGTTTGATCCCCTGACGTTCGGGCACCTGGATCTGGTGAGTCGATGTTCCGAAATCTTCGGCAGCCTGATTGTTGCCGTTTCGGCCGACACCATGAAGCGGACACTCTTCACGGCGGGTGAGCGGGCAGGCATGATCCGCGAGGTGGTTGATCAACTGGGACTGCCGAATGTCAGCGTCGAGATCTTCGACGGACTGCTGATCAACTATGCCCGCAGCAAGCAGGTTCGCGTGCTGATCCGGGGATTGCGTGCGTATTCCGATTTCGAATACGAATTCCAGATGGCGTTGACCAACCGTAAGCTGGCTCCCGAGATCGAGACGCTGTTTATGATGCCCAAGGAAAACCATAGCTATGTCAGCTCCAGTACGGTCAAGGAAGTTGCCGGGCTCGGCGGGCGTACCGCCGATTTTGTTCCGGACCCCGTGCTGCGTGCGCTGGCGTCGAAGTTCGGGCAACCGGTTCATAGCGAACCGGGGCCCCGCCCGCAGGAGGATCGCTGATGCGCATATACTTGAATGAACTGGTTCCTGAAGGGTTGGTGGTCGAGGGAGATCTGCCGCCGGAGATCATGGACGCGGCTGAGAATGACCCGGTCATGGTGGACGGGCCGATCCATTGTCGACTGCGTGCCATGGACGTCACCGGCGAGCTGATCGTCGAGGGCGAGCTCTCGGCCCCTCTGAAATTCCGTTGTCGGCGCTGCGATGGAACCTATGTCAGCACGCTCGATAAGCTGCCGTATCACTACAACCAAGCCCTCGAATCGGTACCCGAATATGTAGACTTGACCAATGACATCCGTGAAGCTATGATCATTGCTTTCCCGTTGTATCCGGTCTGTCGCCCGGATTGCAAAGGGTTGTGCCCGCAGTGCGGGGCAAACAAGAACGAGACCCAGTGTGACTGTAAGCCGCCCGCGGAGAACCGTTGGGCGGCTTTGAGCGGATTGAAGTAAAGAATAAGGAGATGATGCTATGGCAGTGCCAAAAAGAAAATCGTCCAAGCGGAAATGTCGTGCCCGCAAGGGGTCCCATGCAACGACGGTGCGGGTGGGTCAGGCGTGTCCTGTGTGCAGTGCACCCAAGCAGCCGCACCGGGTATGCCCTTCCTGCGGACAGTATCGCGGTGTGCAGGTGCTCACCGTTGCGTCTGCGTAATCTTTTGCAGGATAGATATGCGAATAGCTGTTGATGCCATGGGCGGCGACTACGCTCCTCGCGAGGTGGTTGCCGGTACGGTGCTGGCCGCGGAGCTTCCAAATGTCAGCGAACTGATACTGGTGGGGGATGAGACCGCCATCAAGGCGGAACTTGCATTGCTGGGAACGGTGTCCCCGAAAATCAAGATCCGTCATGCGTCCCAATCGGTGGATATGGGCGAGGCACCGGCATTGGCGGTGCGTCGCAAGAAGGATTCATCCATCGGGCGGGCCGTTGAGCTTGTCAAGCTTGGCGAGGCGGATGCCGTCATGTCGGCCGGTAACACGGGCGCGGCGGTGGCTGCCTCGACGCTGAAGCTGCGTACGCTTGAAGGGGTTGATCGTCCGGCAATCGCCACTGTCATGCCGACCCAGAAAAGTCCGGTGGTGCTGGTGGATGCCGGGGCCAATCTGGACTGTACGCCTGAGCAACTGGTGCAGTTTGCCATGATGGGTAGTGTCTACTCTCGTGTCATCCTTGGACGTGAACATCCGATTGTTGGCCTGCTGAGCATTGGCGGCGAAGACAGCAAGGGCAACGAGGTGACCAAGCGGACCTTCGCCAGCCTGCAGAAATCGTCATTGAACTTCCGGGGCAACGTCGAGGGGCGCGATATCTTCGAGGGCGATACGGATGTCGTCGTCTGCGATGGTTTTGTCGGCAACATTGTCTTGAAGACCACGGAGAGTACGGCCACGGCGGTGACGTCATGGCTCAAGCGCGAGCTGATGGCAAACTGGCTTCGCAAGTTTGCCTGTCTGTTCTTGCGCGGGGCCTTCAAGTCCCTGAAGCGGCAACTGGATCCGGAATCCTATGGGGGGGCACCGTTGCTCGGGGTGAACGGGGTTTGTATCATTGCGCATGGTCGGTCGTCACGGCATGCCGTCTACCATGCGATTCGGGTGGCGGCAGAATCGGTCAGCGGCCATGTCAATGAAGGCATTATCAAGGGAATCGCGAGCCTGGGAGGCACGGTATGATTGACGATCGAGAGAAAACGCCGTCGGTGATGATTGCGGGTACCGGAGCCTATCTGCCGGAACGGATCATGACGAATGCCGAACTGGAAAAAATGGTCGATACCAGTGATGAATGGATCGTCACCCGTACGGGGGTTCGCGAACGGCGAATCGCCGCCGCTGGAGAAGCCACGTCGGATATGGCTATTCCGGCCGCCAAGCAGGCTTTGCAGGAGGCTGGACTGGATGCCGTTGATCTGGATTTGATCATCGTGGGCACGGTCACGCCGGATATGATTTTCCCGAACACTGCCAGTCTGGTCCAGAGCGGCATCGGTGCCACTAAGGCGTTGTGTTTCGATCTTTCCGCCGCCTGTTCCGGGTTCCTGTACGCACAGGAGACTGCCCGCGGATTACTGCTCAGCGGGTTGTACGATAACGCGCTGGTGATCGGTGCCGACAAAATGAGCGTGGTGACGGATTGGGAAGACCGGGGCACTTGCATTCTTTTCGGCGATGGGGCCGGTGCGGTAGTGCTCAAGCGCACTGTTACCCACCGCGGCATCATGGCTACGGCCGTTGGCGCCGATGGATCCCTCGGCGACTTGCTGATGATCCCCGGCGGAGGCAGCCGTAACCCGGCCAGCCATGCGTCGATCGACGAGCATCTGCACTTTGTCAAGATGGCGGGCAACAATGTCTTCAAGCATGCGGTACGCTGTATGACCGAAGCCGGGCGTGACGCCCTGGCCAAGGCTGGCCTGACCATTGATGACGTGGATTGGGTGATCCCTCATCAGGCCAATATGCGGATTGTCCAGGCCATTTCCGAGCGCGTCGAGATTCCCCTGGAGCGGTTTATCATCAATCTGGATCGTCTTGGAAACACCACGGCGGCCACCGTTCCGCTGGCGCTCAATGAAGGCATTCGCGATGGACGGATCAAGCGCGGGGATATCCTGCTGATGATCGTCTTTGGCGGTGGATTCACCTGGGGCGCTACGGTTGTGGAATATTAATCGAGGGAGAATATCAGGATGAGCAAAACAGCAGTTGTATTTTCCGGGCAGGGAGCCCAGTTCGTCGGGATGGGTAAGGATCTGGCCGCAGTCTTTCCGGTGTGCCGCGAGCTATACGCCAAGGCGGATGCCGTTCTCGGCTACAGCCTGTCGAGCCTTTGCTTTGAGGGACCGATCGAGGAGCTGACCAAGTCCAATCATTGCCAGCCGGCGATTTTTCTGACCAGCGTGGCATGTCTGCGTGCCTTGCAGGCGCAGATGCCGGGGCTGGAAATTGCGATGACGGCAGGATTGAGCCTTGGCGAATGGTCGGCGCTACATGCCGCCGGGGTGCTCTCGTTTGAGGATACCCTGCGCGTCTTGCAGGTGCGCGGGCAGGCCATGCAGGCCGCTTGCGAGGAAAATGCGGGTGGCATGATCAGCGTGATCGGACTTTCCGCCGACGGCCTCCGTCAGGTGTGCGAGCAGACCGGGGTTGAAACGGCCAACCTGAATGCCGAAGACCAGACCGTGCTTTCGGGACCGCGCGAAGCGATAGCCAAAGCCGAGGTGCTGGCCAAGGAACTGGGTGCCAAACGGGCGATCGTGCTCGGCGTCGCCGGAGCCTTCCATTCGTCGCTGATGGCGTCTGCCACTCCGAAGCTTGAGGCGGTTCTGAACGCTGCACAGGTCCAAGCTCCCGCGATGCCGGTTGTGGCCAATGTCACGGGCCTGCCGCACGGCGGACCGGATGATATCCGTCGCACCATGCTCGCTCAGGTGACCGGTTCGGTACACTGGTACGAAAGCATCAACACCATGAGCGCCGCTGGCGTGACCCGCTTTATCGAATGTGGTCCCGGCAAGGTGCTCACCGGTTTGATCAAGCGCATCGCCAAGGATGCGCAACTTTTCAACATCCAGGACGCCCCCACGCTGGAAGCGACCGTGGCTGCGCTCAAGGGTTGATTCGGAAAAAATATCGACAATAAACAGTAATAAAACAGCCGACGCGATAGGCGGTTGGCATGACATTGGAGATTAATAAAATGGGTGAATTAACAGGGAAGACAGCCATCGTCACGGGGGCGGCTCGTGGTATTGGTCGGATCATTGCAGAAGAATTGGCCCGCCATGGTGCGAATGTGGCCATCTGCGATCTGAAGGCCGAATGGCTGGCGGATACGGCGCAGTCGGTGCAGGCGATCGGTACGAAAGCGCATTGCCTGGCGGTCAACGTCAGCAACGGGGACGATGTTAACAAGGCCGTCGAGGAGACCATCGCGGTCTTTGGCGGAGTGGATATCCTCGTCAATAATGCCGGGATCACCAAGGATGGCCTGATGATGCGCATGAGCGAGGAGGATTGGGATGCCGTGCTGGATGTGAATCTGAAAGGCACGTTCCTGTTCACCAAGGCGGTGTCGCGTCCGATGATGAAGACCCGCTCGGGTGTCATCGTCAACATCGCCTCAATTATTGGCTTGATCGGAAATGCCGGTCAGTGTAATTATGCGGCGTCGAAGGCTGGCGTGATTGCATTGACCAAGTCGTCCGCCCGTGAGTTGGCGGCCCGGAACATCCGTGTCAATGCGGTGGCCCCGGGATTTATTGAATCGAAAATGACGGATATTCTGGCTGATGATGTGAAGCAGAAAATGCTGGATCAGATACCGATGAAACGGTTTGGCGGTCCGGCGGATGTGGCGAAGGCCGTTTTGTTCCTGGCAACCGATGCCTCTTCCTATATCACGGGGCAGGTCTTGTCTGTGAACGGCGGGATGTACATGTAACAACGGGCGAATCTTCCTGTATGAAGGTTCAGAGAGAAAAAAGAAGAAGGAGATAGACATGGCACTGGAAGACAAAGTAAAGGACATTATCGTGGAGCAGCTTGGTGTGAACGCGGATCAGGTCACGACCGACGCCTCGTTCATCGAGGATCTCGGCGCGGACTCGCTGGATACCGTTGAGCTGGTCATGGCGTTCGAAGAAGAATTCGGCGCGGATATCCCGGATGAAGACGCCGAGAAGCTGACCACGGTCGGTGCGGTTGTCAAGTATATGAAGGAAAAGGGAATCGAGGGTTAATCCCACGGTTTCATGATTACAAACCGGAGGGATCCGCTCCCTCCGGTTTTTATCGTTAGCGATCCAAAGCAGCATCGAACAGGAGCAGACAGTGGAAACGAGAAGAGTTGTCGTAACAGGTATCGGCGTGGTCAGCCCCATCGGATCAACGATCGAAGCATGTATCGAGAGTTTTGACGCCTCGGCGTACGATGCTCAGATTGCCGGCGAAGTCACCGATTTTGATATTGATGCCTTTATCCCAAAAAAAGAACAGCGGCGTATGGATCGCTTCTGTCATTTCGGTTGTGCCGCCGCCAAGATGGCGATGGACGATGCCGCCTTTGATCGTGATAAGATCGACCCGGTGCGCATGGGCACCATCGTCGGATCCGGTATCGGTGGTCTGGGCACGCTGGAGGGGCAGCACAAGGTATTACTTGAAAAGGGGCCTGGACGCTGCTCGCCGTTCATGATCCCCCAGATGATCGTCAATATGGCCTCCGGCTTGATTGCGATTGACCACAATCTTAAAGGACCCAACTACTGCGTGGTTTCCGCCTGTGCCAGTGCCGCTCACGCGATGGGCGATGCCCTGCGCCTGATTCAGCGCAACGAAGTGGATGTGGTTGTCGCGGGCGGTGCGGAATCTTGTATTTCGCCCCTCGGTATCGGCGGGTTTGCGGCCATGAAGGCGCTGAGCACCCGAAATGACGATCCCGCCACCGCCAGCCGTCCGTTCGACAAGGAGCGCGATGGGTTTGTCATGGGCGAAGGTGCCGCCATCCTCGTGATGGAGGAATTCGAGCATGCCAAGGCACGCGGAGCCAAAATCTACTGCGAAATCGCTGGCTTCGGGCAATCCTGTGATGCCTATCACATGACCGCGCCGATGGATAGTGGCGAGGGGGCTACGCGGGCGATGGTGAGCGCCATTCGTGACGCAGGCCGTACGCCCGCGTCCGTGACCTACATCAATGCGCATGGCACCAGCACGCCGCTCAACGACAAGATCGAAACCCGTGCCATCAAGGGTGCGCTCGGAGAGGATCTCGCCCGCAAGGTGATGATCAGCTCGACCAAGTCGATGACGGGGCATCTGCTCGGCGCGGCCGCCGGTGTGGAAGCGATCGCCTGTGCGCTGGCCATCAAGTACGGATTCGTACCGCCAACCATCAACCAGATCAATCCCGATCCGGAGTGCGACCTGGATTACGTCGCCAACTCGGCTCGTGAGGCGGTCGTTGAGGTGGCGCTGAATAACTCCCTCGGCTTCGGCGGCCATAATGCCTGCGTCTGCATGACGAAAGTCTAAGCAGCCTAGGCCAAGAAATAAACCCGTCTGCCAATCACTTGGCAGGCGGGTTTTTATTTTCCAGATGGTCCTAATCCTAATCCTGCTCGTCATCGTCATCGGGATTAGGAATTACGATTAGGATTACGATTAGGGAGTCATTACGCGAAGGTCTCGCGCATTTTCACGCAGTAGTACTTGACGAGATCCCACTTGGCACCGGGTGGTAAGCGGTGGTCGGGGCAGGGGATATACCCCCCCAGAGCCACCAGCTCGCGCAGGCGGGCGATCTCGGTGTCGACCGCAGCCCGGTCGAGCGAAAGAACATTCTTGTTCATGCCGCCCACGCCACGCAACGATTTGCCGTATTTTTCACGCCAGGGGGCCAGGCTTGCATTCCATGTACCCACCTCGATCGGGAACATCGTGTTTACCCCGTTCCCCAGCCAGGTTGGAATCAGTGAATCGATCATGCCGTCACAATCCAGCGAGACAATATCAATCCCGTACTGCGTCAGCAGGTCGGTGATGCGCCGGTAGTGCGGTCCGACCTTCTCGTCAAATACGTCCGGAATGACCAGCGGGCCGTTCTTGAAGCAGATGTCTTCCCAGAAATGGGCAAAATCGAATTTCGCCCCGCTTTCCAGTGCAAACTTGACATTCTGGTAACAGACCTCGGCGTTGGTATTGATCATTTCGTCATAGAGGACTTCGTCATCGCAATAGATGTAGCTGCTGCCCTCCACGCCGACGATATTGCGGATATTTCCGAACAGACTGCCGCAATGCAGTCCATAAAGATAATCCCGTTCACCCGTCTTGAGGAATTCCAGCCCGCCTTCCGAAAACGGAATCATCTTGTCATTGACAAGCACCCGCTGGCCAGTGATTCGCGACGCATCCCAGCGGTAGCGGAATTTATAGTGTTCATCCCAGCTCTTGCGATCTGTCAGAGTATGGCTGATTTCAGCCGGAATGCTGCCTGCGCCGGGCTTCTGGCAAAGGACGACGCCATTATGATCCATCACATGCTGCGTGCCGTCTTCAAAGGTTTTAATCACCTTGTGCTCAAATCGGGGATTCAATAGATGATTGGGATAGAACATGCATTGCCAGTTGAAATCCCAGCCTAGCAGGGCATTCAGTTCGTAATCCGCAGGATTGCCATCGCCATGCGCCTTGACCAGGGCCATGGAGAGGTGTCCTTCGTCCGCCCATTTCTGTAAGGTCTCCCGCCAATATCCAAAATGCACGATCGGCAACCGATCAACCGGTTGATACCGCAATATTGCCAATGCCCGTTCCCTGTTTGTCATGATTCCGCCCTTTCGGCTATCCGATCATTCACTCATAAAACAATGTTCGGAAGCATATGCAGGACAACCTTCGGAAACAAGCGCAAACCGTTCCGTTTTGGTTGTCTTTTAAATCGAAAGGCATTATGATCTTATATTTTGTGGTTGCACAACAGGGGAATATCGCTTGAATCCAGAACTGCCGGGATCATTTACAATCGATGCGTGGGATGCAGGCAGCCGTGCGCGCACGGGGTTCCTGCAGACGGCTCACGGGGTGGTGGAAACCCCGGTCTTCATGCCGGTCGGCACGCAGGGGACGGTCAAGGCGATGAGTCCGGCGGAGCTTGAGGGGCTGGGCGTCTCTATCCTGCTGGGCAATACATACCACCTCAATTTGCGGCCGGGGATGGAGGTGATCGAGGCCTGTGGCGGGTTGCACCGGTTCATGGGGTGGAACCGCCCGATCCTGACCGACAGTGGCGGGTTCCAGGTATTCAGTCTCGCGGGGTTGCGCAAGATCCGCGATGAGGGGGTGGAATTCAGTTCGCACATCGATGGAAGTCGCATTTTCCTAGGGCCAGTGGAGGCCATGCGCATTCAGCGGATCCTGGGTTCGGACATCGCCATGGTCTTCGACGAATGCCCTCCGCACGGCTGCACGCGGGATTACGCTTGTCAGTCGATGGAGAAAAGCATAGCATGGGCGGCCAAATGTGCTGAACAGCCGCGTGCGGCGGGTCAGCTCGTGTTTGGAATTGTGCAGGGGGGCGCGTTCACGGATTTGCGGCGGCGCTGCGCCCACGAGTTGGTGGCGATTGGTTTTGATGGTTATGCGGTGGGCGGCGTTAGTGTTGGCGAGCCGGAGGATGTGCTCCTTCAGGGGATGGAGGATGGTGTCGCGGAACTGCCGCCGGACCGGCCCCGCTATCTGATGGGGGTGGGGCGGATGTCGCAGATCCTGAAGGCGGTGTCGCTCGGGGTGGACATGTTTGATTGTGTGATACCCACACGGTATGCGCGCAACGGGTCGGCGTTCACGGCCAGGGGGGCGTATCCGGTCAAGGCCGGTGCCTACCGGGTCGATACGCGGCCGGTGGAAGAGGGATGCGGGTGTTATACCTGCTCCCATTTCTCGCGGGCATACGTGCGGCACCTGTTGAATGTCGGTGAGATCCTGGGCGTCAGGTTGCTGACGATCCACAATCTTTTCCGCTACCAGGCCTTCATGGTGCAGGTCCGGGAGGCGGTGCGGGGTGGCTATTTTGGAGATTATTGCAGGGCGTTCACGGCGGATGAGCCAGCCCTGCAAGAGGAAACGTAAGTAAAACAAGAGGAGTACGGAACATGCAGGGAATAGAGGGATTACTGGTCATCGCGCAGGCGTCGGGGGGCGGGATAATGCAGATGATGCTGCCGATGGCATTCATCATCGGCATCATGTATTTCATGATGATTCGTCCGCAGCAGCGCAAGGAGAAGGAGCGTCGGCTGATGATCGAGAACCTCAAGAGCGGGGCTCGTGTGATCTTCGGTGGCGGCATGGTGGGGACGATTACCAACGTCAAGGAAACGACGTTCATCATCAAGTTGGCGGACAATGTGAAGGTCGAAGTGTTGCGCGGGGCGGTATCGCGTGTGCTGGACAAGGGTGACAAGATCGAGGACGAGGAGACGAAATGAGTAAACATGCCTGGTGGAATTGGATTCTGTTGGTGGCCCTGGTGGCCGGTTCGCTGTCGCGCGTGATCCCAGTTCGGGCTGGACTTGAAGGGCGGCATCAGCTTTGTCGTCAAGGTGGACGAGGACAAGATCAAGAGTGACATCGCGACGGCCGAAGGCGGCGACAAGCTGACCGAGGTTGAGTTGGCGGTGCAGACTAAGGAGGCGCTGGATGGTGCGATCGACCGATCGATCGAGGTGTTGCGCAACCGTTTGAACCGGCTTGGGATTGAAGAGCCCAGTATCGTCAAGAAGGCCGACCGGATCGAGATCCAACTGCCGGGCGTGGGCGAGGATAAGCGCGATGAAGCTGAGAAGCTGATCCTGAGTGTCGGTTTTCTTGAATTCCGCATGGTTCACGAGCGCAGTGATGAGCTGATCGATGGCCTGATGAAGGCAGGCAAGGTGCCGCCGGGATGGACGATTGTGACGCTCGAAGGGCGTTCATACTGCAGTATGAGCGATGACGTGCCGATGGAAAAGCGGGATAGGGCGTTTCTGGAGGCCCAGGGGCGCTTTGAAGTTCCCGATGCACGCTACGAATACCTGATGGAAGAGGTTGAGATCCAGGGGCACAAGGTGTATCGCCCGTATTTTGTCAACACGATGTCCGTGTTGCGCAGCCGCGACCTGCAGAACTCAAAACTGGAATCCACAGGGCTGAACCAGCCCGCCGTCGGTCTTGAATTCACGACGCAGGGAGCCAAGCGCTTCGGTGAGATCACTGAGCAGTATGCGCCGGGTGGCTCCATGAATCCGTCGGGCGAACGGCAATTGGCTATCGTGATTGACGGGACGCTTTATTCCGCCCCGCGAATCAACGAGCCGATCTATGGTGGCCGTGCCCAGATTACCGGTAGTTTCAAGCAGGCGGAGGCGATCCGGCTGGTCAATGTACTCCGGTCGGGGGCGTTGCCGACCCGTGTCCGTATCGAGGAAAAACGGTATGTGAACCCCAGCCTGGGCAAAAGCTCGATCGATAGCGGGTTTAAATCGGTCGTGATCGGCTCGATCGGTGTGGTGCTGTTCATGGCCGACGTGGCGCTGGTCCTGAATATCCTGCTGTTGCCGCTGGGGATGATCGTGGCGGCCGGGTTCATGAGCATGGGCAAGGGCGGGGGCGGGGCGATCTCGCTGCCGGTGCTGACGCTGCCTGGGGTGGCGGGTATCCTGCTGACGATCGGTATGGCGGTGGATGCCAATGTGCTTATCTATGAACGTATCCGCGAGGAATTGAGGTCGGGGAAGCGCCTGATGGCGGCGGTCATGGCCGGCTATGATCGTGCGTTTATCACGATCATAGACTCGAACCTGACGACGCTGATGACCGGCGTGATCCTGTTTGTCTTCGGCTCCGGACCGATCCGCGGTTTTGCCGTCACCCTGTGTGGTGGTATTATCGTGAGCATGTACACGGCCTTGGTCGTAACCAAGCTGATATTTGGCTTATTGCTGAACAAGACCTCGCTGAAATCCCTTCGGATGCTATCGATCGTTAAGCCGGATATTGCGTTTGATTTTGTCGGCAAGCGCAAGCTCGCGATAGGATTATCGCTGGTGGTGATCGGGATCAGTTGCAGCATTTTGGTGGTGCGCGCGCTCCAATCGCCGGGTAAGGTGTTCGGTGTCGATTTCACGGGAGGATCGGCGACGACGTTCTCGTTTGAGCGCAGCGCCAGCGGGGTGCCAGTGCAGGTCGATGCCTTGGATGCCGCGCTGCAGAAGGCGGGGGTCACCCGGTCGGTGATCCAATACCAGAAGGAACTCGATAGCAGCGTGGAAACCTCCCTGCAAATCAAGGCAGGTACAGAGCTTGTCAATGGACAGAAGCCTTCGGACGTGATTCGCACCGCGTTGCAGACGACGTTCCCTGAAGCGAAATTTGATGTCATCCAGGTGGATGAGGTCGGTTCCGAGATTGGAAGCGAGCTCAAGACGAGCGCGTTATGGTCGATGCTGCTGGCGATGGTGGGCATGATTGCATACATCTCCTGGCGTTTTGAATTCGGGTTTGCGTTGGGAGCCATTGTGGCTCTGATGCATGATGTACTGGTGACGATCGGCCTGTTCACGTTGTTCGGAAACCAGATCAGCCTGCCGATCGTGGCGGCGTTGCTGACGATCGTCGGTTATTCGGTGAACGATACGATCGTGGTGTTCGACCGTATCCGCGAGGATCTGAAACTCGACACCCAGAAGACGAGTTTCAAGGATCTTTGCAACCTGAGCATCAACCAGACGCTGAGTCGTACATTCCTGACCTCGTTCACCACGCTGATCACGGTGGCGGTGCTGCTGATCTTCGGTGGCGGTGCGATCTTTGATTTCGCGTTGGCGCTGTGCATCGGCATCGTTGTCGGTACCTACTCCTCCGTGTTTATCGCGACGCCCGTGGTACTGCTGTGGTATCGCCACCGGAAACCGGATTTCTCGGCATCCGGAGCCCAGGTTTAATCTTATGTCCGAAGAAGCGGCGCAATGGGTAACCGTCGAGGTGGATGAGCAACGGGCGCAGGTGCTCGCCAAGGAGCTGTCCATTTCCTTGCCGATCGCGAAGGTATTGGTCTCCCGCGGGGTGGATACTCCGCAGGAGGCCAGCCGCTTCCTGAATCCACGGTTGAGCGACTTGTCGGATCCGTTCTCGCTTTCCGGAATGCAGGCCGCCGTTGATCGGCTCTGGAAGGCGATTGACGGCTCTGAACGTATTACGGTTTATGGCGATTATGATGCCGACGGGGTGACCAGTACGGCGCTGCTGATGCTGGTGCTTCAGCATTTCGGTGCGGTGGTGACGGCGTTCATCCCTCGGCGCTTGGAGGATGGGTACGGGTTCTCGATCGGTGCCTTGGGCAAGGTGGTCGAGGATAGTCAGCCGTCGCTGATCATCACGGCGGATTGCGGGACGCGGTCGGTCGCCGCTGTGGCCGAGGCGGCTGGCAGGGGCATTGATGTCATCATCACCGATCACCATGAAGGCCACGATGGAACCCTTCCCGCCGCCGTGGCGGTGATCAATCCCAAGCTGGGTGGAACCGAGCAGACGGAAGTCCTTGCCGGGGTTGGTGTGGCGTTCAAGCTTTGCCATGCCGTGGTCAAGCAGGCGTTGCAGGAAGGGCGTGCGGCGGCCTCGACACTGGATCTGCGCGAGTATCTGGATCTGGTCGCGATTGGTACCGTGGCGGATGTGGTGCCCCTGACCGGCGAGAACCGTACGCTGGTGCGGCATGGTCTGAACCGGATGAACAGCAATGCGGCACGGTGCGGGATCAAGGCGCTGGTGCGGGTGGCAGGCATCCGTACCAAGCTGGATTGCTACCACTTGGGGTTCCTGATCGGTCCGCGCCTGAATGCGGCCGGGCGGCTGGGGAGCGCCGAGGTCGGGCTCGAGCTTTTAATGACAGAGGATGTGGCACGGGCGCGTCGGTTAGCCGGGCAGCTTGACGCCAGCAACCGGGAGCGCAAGCGGATTGAAGAACTGATCATTGAGGAGGCGGCGACGGAGATCGAGGCCGCCTTTGATCCGATGGCGTCCTTTGGTCTGGTGACCTGCCGGCGCGGCTGGCATATCGGGGCCATCGGCATTGTGGCGGCCCGGTTGACGGGGCGGTTCAGGCGTCCTGCGGTAGTGATCGCGATTGATGAGGAAGGGGTTGGCCGGGCGTCCTGCCGCAGCGTGAACTCGGTCAATCTCGTGGCGGTTCTGGATCAGTGCGCGGATTTGCTCGTAACCTATGGCGGGCACACCATGGCGGCCGGGTTCACGATTACCGAGGCGAAGGTGGAGGCCTTCAAGGTGCGGTTTAATAAGGCATGTCAGGCGCTGATTGATCATGAGGATCTCGGCGTGACGCATGTGGTGGATAGTTGGATCTCGCTGGATGAGGCGGATCAGCAGTTGATCGATGCCGTGGAATCTCTGCGCCCGCTGGGGCAGGGTAATCCGACTCCCATCTGGGGCGTCAAAGGCGTACGGTTGCAGGGGGCCCCGAAGCTGGTGGGGGCCAACCACCTCAAAATGACCGTGGTCAGCGGGGCGACGCAGATGGATGCCATCGGATTTGGCATGGCCGACCGCAAGATCGGCAAGAACAAACTCGATATCCTGTTCCAGGTGCAGCAGAACAGTTATATGGGGAAGGACTCGATCCAGTTGAGCCTTAAAGACTTTCGGTTTGATGATTAAGGCTGAAAAGGCATTTTCAGCCAGTTCGTGGTGTTAAGGATTGCAATTCATGGCGTGCTATATTAAAAGAGGATTATTTACGTAACAGGAGAACGGCTTTATGGAATCGAAAAATGTGTTGGTAGATGGGATCCTGAGTCGCGCGAGTGCAGCCGCTGCAGAGTTTAATCAACTCGACCAGCAACAGACGGATCGTATCGTGCGGGCTGTCTATGAGGCGGCGTTGGAGCACCGCGTGGATTTAGCCAAGCACGCCCATGAGGAAACCGGCATGGGGCGCTGGGAAGATAAAGTCATAAAGAATACGGTGGCCAGTCTGCTCGTCTATCAGAGTATCTGCGACTTGAAGACCGTTGGCTTTATTTCGCATGACGAGGAGCGCGGCGTGTCGGAAATCGCCTTGCCGATTGGCCCGATCCTGGCGATCATCCCCTGCACAAATCCCACCTCCACCGTGATGTTCAAGGTGCTGATTGCGTTGAAGACGCGGAACCCGATCATCATCAGTTCACATCATCGGGCGATGGAATGTTGCCGGAAAACCGTCGACATCCTGTACCGTGCGGCGTTATCCGCCTCGGCCCCCGAGGATTGCATCCTCTTCTTCGAACGGGCCTCCCGCGAAGACACCCAGGCGCTGATGAGCGACAAGCGACTGGCGCTTATCCTGGCTACCGGAGGGGAGGGCGTCGTACGCGCAGCCTACAGTTCCGGTATCCCTGCGCTCGGTGTTGGTGCAGGTAATGTTCCTGTGCTGATCGAGAAGTCCGCCGATCCATCCTTCACGGCCGAACAGATCATGCTGTCCAAAACCTTTGACAACGGAACGATCTGCGCCAGCGAACAGGCGCTTGTCGTCGAGAAGGCGCTCGCGCAACCGATCCTGGACGAACTCCAGAAGCGCGGAGCCTATATTCTCTCGCCAGCGGAAGCTGAAAAGGTTGTTGCTGTGGCGTTCGACAAGGAAAAACGCACGATGACAGCGGATGTCGTGGGGCAATCCGCCCTTAAGATTGCCAGTATGGCGGGCATAAAAGTGCCGGAAACCACGCGTTTGCTGCTGGCGCCTACACGGGGCGTCGGGTATGACAATCCGCTGTCCTGCGAGATTCTCTGTCCCCTGCTTGCATTTTACACCGTGGACAACTTCGACGATGGCGTCAGCTTATGTATTGATCTCAACTTCCATGGCGGCATCGGGCATACATCGGTCATATACAGCAACGACGAGGAGAAAATCAAGACCTTCGCGCTGACCATGAACGCAGGGCGTATACTCGTGAATACGCCCTCGTCGCAGGGGGCTGTCGGTGGTATCTATAACCGGCTCATGCCGTCCTTTACGCTCGGTTGCGGAACCGGTGGTAAAAACATTACTATGGACAACATCACCGCCACGCACCTGCTCAACATTCAACGCCTTGCGCGGCGTCGCAACAATGATCGACTGGTCCGGTTTGATCCGGCTAAGTTTTTTGACACATCCCTTTCCGCCAATGCCATCGAGCAGGAATTCAACAAAAACCGCTAACTGGGAGTCTGAAATGAGTCTTACTATATCCAAGCAATCCAATGTCCTGACCTGCCAGTTTTCCGGCAAGATGGATACCCCTACCTGTACCCGGATAGACGCCGAGCTGACGCAGGCATTGAGTACGTTCGATGCCAGCGCCGATGGTGCTCTCATCGCGTTTGACATGGCGGACGTGGACTACGTGGCCTCCGTATTCCTGCGGTTCTGTGTGAAAGCAGCCAAGGCGGCCGGCCCGCGGAAATTTGTGGTGACACGCATCACGCCAAGTGTCCGCAAGATATTCAAGATCGCCGGTCTTAACGACTGTCTTCCGGCGGTCTGATCGCGTTGATCAGACAGGAGTAACATTTGTGAATGCTGTCCGAATAATGGTGCTGATCGCTGTCGGCCTGTTGCTGGCAGGCAAGGTCGGTGCCCAGGAAAAGGGAGAAATCATGGTCAAGTTGATGACAACGGTGGGCGATATCACACTGGAGCTTTATGCGGACAAGGCACCGGATACCGTCAAGAACTTCCTTCGTTATGTGGACGACGGGTTCTACAAGGGAACGGTGTTTCACCGTGTGATCCGCAGTTTCATGATCCAGGGCGGCGGCTTCGATGGCTCAATGGCACGCAAGGAGACGCACGCGCCCATTCGGAACGAAGCGGCCAATGCGCTGAAAAACGAGCGGGGCACCATCGCCATGGCGCGGACCAGCATTCCTGACAGTGCCTCGTCCCAGTTCTTCATCAACACGGTCGATAATGCCTCACTGAACTTCAGGAATCCGACTGCCGAGGGCATCGGTTACTGTGTGTTCGGGCGCGTGGTGGAGGGCATGGCGGTGGTTGATTCGATCGACGCCGCGCAAACCGGCACACGAGCCGGTATGCGTGACGTCCCCGTCAAGGACATTGTGATCTTGGATGCCGTCCGCGTGGAGCCCGTGGCTCCGTCCGAAGTGTCCAAATAGCAGGTGGTTGAGCCTAACCAATGGCCGCTTCAACATCGCGTACAATCGTGTCCAGTGCTTGATCCGCCGTGATGTTGGACAGGAGCCCGCGCGACTGGTAGTATGCGATCAGCGGCTCGGTCTGGAGGCGGTAGACCTCCAGCCGATAGGCAATTGCTTCGGCTTTGTCGTCATCCCGCTGCAACAGTTCGTCGGGCGACATACCCGCCGGTGGCTGAGGGGCACCGCCTGGGTTGACGTTGTAGATCCGTCCCGTCGTCTTGTGGATCCGGCGTCCAGATAGGCGATCAATCACCTTGGCATCGGGGATGTTGAAGTTGATCACCCGGTCAATCTGCACGTTGTGTTCATGCAGTGCATCGGCTTGAGGGATGGTTCGCGGAAACCCATCCAGTATGAATCCATTGATGCAGTCCGGCTCGGCGATTCGTTCCTTGAGCATGTTGATGACCAGCGTATCGGGAACCAGTGCCCCGGCATCCATGTAGCCCTTGGCTTCGCGGCCCAGCGAGGAACCGACCTTCACCGCCTCCCGCAACAGATCACCGGTCGATATCTGGACGACGTTCAATTTCGTATTTACCCGTTGGGCAACGGTCCCTTTGCCCGCTCCGGGAGGACCTAGAAAAATCAGGCGCATGGAGTTCCCCTTGTTGTTGACACGCATACCCATCCTGCCAGTCCTATGCCCATCCATGTCCGTATCATCATCCCTCCGTAACCAGTTTCCCGTCAATTCGGTATCTTACCACCGTTGCCATTAACCGAATACCTGTTTTTGACCTTTTCGTCAACCTATTAAAGATGATTCGCTGGCGTGAGAGCACGGGTGTGCGTTTTTCGGAGTCAGGAGTCAGGTGTCGTTAAGTCGGTGGACGAGAACGGATGACGATAGTGGTGTCTAGCGCTTGATCGGGTTGTATTTGCGAGTCAACCAGCTGATCGCGGTGTCGATGCCGTCGATGCCGTTGATGGCGCAGGCGCGGTTGAACTCTGGCAGGGAGCATTCGCGGTCCGATTGCGGTTGATGGGCACCGATCTGGCATAAGGCCGCATTGTGGTTCTTTATCGGTCGCCCTTGCCCACAGCCGGCGCCATTCGATCCGGTCGCCGTAGTCGGTGCAGTCCTGCGCGTGGGGTTGCTTGTCGCACACGGTGCACAGCAGCAGCTCTGCCTTCGCTCGCATCGTGGGTTGATTGTCCTTGAACCGGAAGTTATAGGCCCCCCTGAAACCGGAAGCGCTGCTTCTGCGTCAGCTTGGAGGCAAACGAAGCGATCGCTCGGTTTCCTTCCCGGAGCCAGGTGCTCCCGGGGACCGCGACTTCAGTTGTGCGACGATTTCAACGCGGCGACCGAAAGCGCCTTGATCTTCGGATCCGCCGACTTGAGTTGCTCCGAAAGTTGCCACCCCGTAGCCAGAGCAGCCAGCGTCGTCACATCGCCGAAAGAGACCACCACCCAGGGAAGCACAGCTCGATAGTGCAAAGGATCTGTAGCGATAGGAGTCAACGCCTCCATCGCGGCTCTTCGCACCATCCAGTCATCGAGTTTCAGAAACGCCAACAGCCGGTCCCGACTACGAGCGATGACGTTGTTGTCGGCACGCTTCAGAGCACACATCGCTTCCTGAGCCACCCACAGCGACTCGTTCGGATCATGGATCATCATTCCGGCCAGTTCGAACATCTCTCGTCTGCTTGATCTCCTTGAAGAATAGCTCGATTGACCAGCGCGAGCGATAGCGCTCGGTGATGGTGCGAGGGCTCCACTGCATGGTGTTGGTCAGAAAGCTCATCGTCACCTCTTTGCCGTCAACTTCCACGATGGCCGTGACCCGCCTGAGTGGAAGCGGATAATTCTCCGCCGT
>JFJP01037910.1_pt1 | contig 21315 bp, 17 predicted proteins | sample 431651 | NCBI WGS metagenome assembly JFJP01 (sample SAMN02602958, study PRJNA72255) | Microbial mat metagenome, whole genome shotgun sequencing project. | biome: fresh water; feature: sink hole; material: water; isolation source: purple microbial (photo- and chemosynthetic) mats found in...
CCTGGAAGCGGCCGGCCATGCGCAGGTCGTAGTAGCAGCGCAGCATTTCGGTGAACAGCGACTTGCCGAAGCGCCGCGGGCGGAGGAAGACGGGATGCTCCACCCGCTCGAGCTTCTCGATGAACATCGTCTTGTCCACGTAGTAGTAGTTGCCGGTGGCGATCTTCTCGAAGTTCGCCGAGCCGTAGGGCAGGATGGGGCGGGTTTCCATGACGGTTCCGTTTTGCGCGAAGATACGCGTTCGCGCGGCCAAAAGCCAGAAGCTCGGCCGGATCAGCGGCCAGGCGCCTGGTCGAGCCAGCGGATGATCTCGCGGAACAGGTCTTCGCGCTCGGGCTCGTGGTGGAGCTCGTGGAAGGCACCGGGCCAGGAGCTGAACCGGACGCGCCCGGGGTTGGCCGAGGCGAAGGCCTGGCTGGCGGCGTGCGCCGTGATGGCGTCGCCCTGCCCGTGGGCCAGGAAGACAGGGCAAGGCAGCAGATGGGCGTTGCGGGCGGCCCAGCGCCCGGCCTCGAAGGCGTCGAGGAAGAGCCTGGGAGTGATGCGGTCGTGGATGAGCGGGTCCTGCACGTACTTGCGGACCTCCTCGGGGTCGCGCGAAAGCTGGCGGGTGTCGAGGCCGGAAGGCTGGGCGAAGGCGGGGAAGGCCTTGTAGGCCATGCGGGCCAGCAGGAGCTTGGCCTTGGGGGGCTGGAAGGCCAGCTCGAACCAGGGCGAGGTGAGGATGGCCCTGGAGGCGGCAGTCTTGCGGCGGAGCAGCAGGTTGGCCACCAGGTTGCCGCCGAGGCTGTGCCCGTACCAGGCCAGGGGCAGGCCGGGCCAGCGCTGGAGGGCCAAGCGCTCGAAGGCCTCGAGGTCGTCGAGCAGTTGGGCCATAGAGGGGGCGTGGCCGCGCTTTCCGGCCGAGCGGCCGTGGCCGCGGAGGTCGATCGCGGCCACGGAGTAGCCCTTCTGGACGAAGCGCTCGGCCCAGTGGCCGTAGCGGGCCGAGTGCTCGCCCATGCCGTGGACGAGCAGCAGCAGGGCCTTGGGCGCGGGGGCCTCCCAGGCCTGCCCGAAAAGTTGGATCAGGTCGGTAGTGGTGAGGTTCAAGGGGCTTGTGGTCATGGGAGTTTAGTTTTTTGGGGGATGAGGGCGGCCCCATCGCGGGGCCGGGGGCAAGATAGCGCGCCAGCGGCTTATTTCCAGCGGCCGGGGCCCAATCCGCGCCAAGCGGCCAGGCGCCGCAGGGCGAAAATTTCAAGCCAAAGGAAAGGCGCGCCCCCCGCCCAAGGGCTTGGGAATGGGCCGAAAACCTTACCTTTGGGGGCCTTGCGCGCAACGGGAGGCGGCAGGCCAAGCCAAAAAGCAAAGGAGATTTCGGATGAGGAAAATTTCAGCCCACTACATTTACACCAACGAAGGCCCCCCGCTGAAGAACGGCGTGCTGGTCTTCGACAACGAAGGCACGGTCGTGGAAGTCCGCGACACGGGCGGGCGGCTTGAGGAAGAGGCCGGCCTGGAGTTCCACAACGGGATCATCATGCCCGGCTTCGTGAACGCGCACTGCCACCTCGAGCTCTCGCACATGGCCGGGCGCATCGAGCCGGGCGGTGGCCTGCCGAGCTTCATCAGCCAGGTGGGCAAGAAGCGCCAGGCCTCGCTCTACGAGATCGTGGACGCGGCCGAGCGGGCCGACCGGGCCATGTGGAACGAGGGCATCGTGGCGGTGGGCGACATCTCGAACGCCGACCACACCTTCCCCGTGAAGCAGACCAGCCCCGTGCTGTACCACACCTTCCTGGAGGTCTTCGGATTCAGCGAGGAGCGGATCGCGATGTTCCTGTCGAACGCCTTCCGGCACCAGGCCAGCCTTTCGCGCTGGAACCTGCGGGCCTCGGTGGTTCCGCACGCTCCCTACTCGGTGCCCGAGTGGCTCTTCGAGGAGGTAGCCCGGCTGGGGCGCGAGAGCGGCCTTCCGGTGAGCGTACACAACCAGGAGACGGCCTCGGAGGACGAGCTCTTCCGGAGCAAGTCCGGGGCCCTGTTCGAGGCCCTCGTGCGGATGGGCCTCGACTTCAGCGAGTTCCAGGCCACCGGCAAGAGCTCCTTGGCCAGCTTCCTGCCGCTGCTCGCGGGAGTGGCGCGGCTGCTGCTGGTCCACAACACCTACAGCCAGCCCGAGGACCTTGCCCTGGCGCGGCGCTTCGGGGGCAACCTGCACTGGGTGCTCTGCCCGCGGGCGAACCTGTTCATCGAGCAGCGCCTGCCTCCGGCCGAGCTGCTCTGGCGCGAGGGCGCCTCGGTGGCCTTGGGCACCGACAGCCTGGCCTCGAACAGCAGCCTTTCGATCCTGGAGGAGATGCGGGCGCTGAACACGGGCTTCCCGGCGATCCCCTTCGAGGCGCTGGTGCGCTGGTCCTCGCTCAACGGCGCGGAAGCGCTGGGCGTCTCGCAGACGATGGGGAGCTTCGCGGTGGGCAAGCGGCCGGGGGCGGTGCAGGTCTCGGACTTCGACTTCCAGCGCGGAGGGCTGGTGGGCAGCAGCCGCGCCAAGGTGCTGGTTACTGCCTGATTGACAACATCATAAGAGCCAAGTCAAAAAAAGCGCATTGGGCCTTCGGGCGGCGGGAATCTGCGGTTCAGGGCATTTCGGGTTCTGAAACGGGCCATGAAAAAAAACATCCTCCCCATGAAATTGGAAGATTTTTAGTTCTTTTGCAGACGAGCCAAAGCCACAAGCCAAAATCCCACAGTTTGCAGTTTCCCTACTGCCGAGCCACCCGGCGCGGGAACAGGACACCATCATCCTCAAATAGAATATCATTCTTCGATGAGCGACAAAGTTACGACCGAACAGGATTTTTGGGATTACGTCGAAGACCATTCCGCGTTCTTGGACCTGGAGAAGTCCAGCTTCCACAAGCGGCTTCTGGTTTACCAGGAAGGCTTCGCGGAGACGACCTTTTTCGCTCAGAAGAAGTGGCTCCAGGAGGTGATCTACGCGTTGTACCACTTCGAGGACTTCCCAGACATCTCCGTGCTGGTGGCGGCCTCGCGGGCCTCGGTCTCCGAGGACTCGGAGGATCGGGAGCCCCGGTATTTCTATACCCGCATCGAGCGCACGGTGCTGGAGCGGGAGCTGAACTTCCGGTTCGCGGAGATGGACCACGACGAGGAGGTCAAGTGGACCAAGTTCTTCAACAACAGGACCATCTTCAGCAAGAAGATCATCGAGCAGTTCGCGAACAAGTACCTTCCCTCCTACCGGTACGACAACTACGAGGACATCCAGGTCTGACCCCCCGGCAGCGTCCGCGCCAGCCCCCAAAAAGCCATAGGACGACCTTCGCGAAAGCGCGCGCCCGGCAAATGCTTGCCGGGCGCGCGCCTTCGTTCGCGGAATCGTTTAATTTTGCCAAAATTTTATGCTCCTTTAACAACAAAAACCGAAAAAACCACCATGAAAAAGAACTTGCGCTTCTGGCTGGCTGGCCTGATACTGCTGCTGGGCGGCCCGAGCCGGGCCGACGAGGGCATGTGGCTGCCGTTCCTGATCCACCAAATGAACATCGGCACCATGACCCAGATGGGCCTCCGCCTGACGGCCGAGGACATCTACAGCGTCAACCAGGCCTCCCTCAAGGACGCCATCGTGGCGCTGGACCATGGCTCCTGCACGGGCGAGGTCATCTCGAAGGACGGGCTGGTGCTGACCAACCACCACTGCGGCTACGGCGAGATACAGTCGCACAGCACCGTCGAGAACGACTACCTGACCGACGGCTTCTGGGCCATGACCCGCGAGCAGGAGCTGGCCAACCCGGGCAAGACCATGTCCTTCCTGATCCGCATGGAGGACGTCACGGCCCGCGTCAACCAAGAGCTGACCGAGGCCATGACCGAGGCCGAGCGCAACGCGAAGATCGCCGAGATCGCCGCCCTCATCGAGGAGGAGGCCGCCGGCGGCAGCCACTACGAGGCCGTGGTCGAGACCTTCTTCGACAACAACTTTTTCTACCTGTTCGTCTATGAGACCTTCCGCGACATCCGCCTGGTCGGGGCTCCGCCCTCGGCCATCGGCAAGTTCGGCGGCGACACCGACAACTGGATGTGGCCCCGCCACACGGGCGACTTCAGCCTCTTCCGCATCTACTGCGGACCCGATGGCAAGCCGGCCGACTACTCGCCGCAGAACGTGCCCTACCACCCCAAGTACGCGCTGCCCATCTCGGCGGCCGGCGCCGAGGAAGGCGACTTCGCCATGGTCATGGGCTACCCGGGCTCCACGGACCGCTACCTGACCTCCTGGGGCGTGCGCAACGAGATGGACCTGACCAACAGCATCCGCGTGCAGGTGCGCACCGAGAAGCTCGCCATCCTGCGCCAGGACATGGACGCCAGCGACCGCGTCCGCATCATGTACGCCTCCAAGTACGCCCAGTCGGCCAACTACTGGAAGTACTCGATGGAGCAGAACAAGGCCCTGGCCGCCCTCGACGTGGTGGCCGGCAAGACCGAGCTCGAGGAGCAGTTCCACGAATGGGTCAACGAGGCCCCGGACCGCAAGCGCAAGTACGGCGAGGCCCTGGAGCTGATCGAGAACAACTACCGCGCCCTGACCGAGTTCAACCGCGCCTTCAACTACTGGTTCGAGGCCCTCTACCTGGGCTCCGAGGTCATCCAGAACGGCTTCAGCCTCATCTCGATGCAACGCTTCATGGAGGCCAACCCCGACGACCAGGAGACCCCCAAGCAGATCGCCCAGGGGATCGCCCAGGAGGCCTCCGCCACCTTCAAGGACTACAACGCCCCCACCGACCAGCGCCTGCTGGCCTCGCTGCTGCGCATGTACCACCAGAACGTGGACCCGGAGTTCCACCTTTCCATCAACGCCGAGATCATGGCCAAGTACAAGGGCGACTACGCCGCCTACGCCAAGAAGCTCTTCGAGGGCTCGTTCCTGGTCGATTCCACCCGCTACAAGGCCTTCCTGGCCGCGCCTAGCCTCAAGGCCATGAACAAGGACATGGGCTTCCTGCTGGTCAAGTCCGCCGCCGACCTCTACTTCGGCCTCCAGGCCCGCACCGAGGACCTCGAGCTCAAGCTGGCCCGCGGCAAGCGCCTCTTCGCGGCCGGGCTGCTCGAGATGCAGGCCGACCAGGCGCACTACCCCAACGCCAACTCGACCATGCGCCTGACTTACGGCTCCGTCGGGGGCTACAACGCCCGCGACGCCGTCTATTACAAGTACTTCACCACCACCGACGGCATCTTGCAAAAGGCCGACTCGACCAGCGACGAGTTCACCGTGCCCCAGCGCCTGATCGACCTGATCGAGGCCAAGGACTTCGGCCGCTGGGCCAACGACGACGGCACCCTCCAGGTCTGCTTCCTGACCAACAACGACATCACCGGAGGCAACTCGGGCAGCCCCGTCATCAACGGCAAGGGCCAGCTCATCGGCTGCGCCTTCGACGGCAACTCGGAGGCCATGAGCGGCGACATCATGTTCGAGCCCGAGCTGCAGAAGACCATCTGCGTGGACATCCGCTACGTGCTCTTCGTGATCGACAAGTACGCCGGGGCCAGCCACCTGATCGAGGAGATGGAAATCGTGGAATGAGACCCGCATCCCCCGCCCCTACGGAAAAAAGCCCCGCGGACGCTCGTCCTCGGGGCTTTTTTTGGCGCGCCGGCGGGCGCGGTTTTCGGACCCGCATGTCTTGTTTTTCAAGAGTTTAAACTAGGAGGAAAAACGCCAAAAGCCTTGCGCGGCACGCGCGGATAGTTTAAATTTGAGAGATACCCAAAAAGAATCGCCGACATGCGCCCCGCCCTCCAGAATCTCGCTGAGAAACGCCCCTCCGGGGGCCGGGCGGCATCCTGCGAAGGCAGTTTCCCGAGCTCCGGGGGACTGCCTTTTCCATACCCTCACTCCCTAAAACGCTTTCGCCCATGAAAGTTTATGAAACCCACGAAATCCGGAACTTCGCCCTGCTGGGCAGCCACGGTTCCGGCAAGACCGCCTTGGCAGAAGCCATGCTGTTTGAAGGCGGGGTGATCGGCCGCCGCGGCAACATCGCCGAGGGCACGACGGTCTCCGACTACCACAAGATCGAGCGCGAGAACCAGACCTCCGTCTTTTCGACCGTGCTCTACACCGAGTACCTGGGCAAGAAGATCAACTTCATCGACTGCCCCGGCTCGGCCGACTTCATCGGAAGCGTGTTCCCGGCCTTCCGCGTCACGGCGGCCTCACTGATGCTGGTCAACGCCGAGGTGGGCGTCGAGGTGGGCACCGAGCTGCTCTGGAGGCAGACCGAGCAGGCCCACGCCCCGGTCATGTTCGTGGTCAACCGCCTGGGCTCCGACAAGACCAACTTCCAGCAGACCATCGACGAGATCCGCGAGTCGTTCGGCAACAAGGCCGTGCTGGTGCAGTACCCCTACAACCCCGGGCCGGGCTTCGACGCGATCATCGACGTGCTGACCATGCGCATGTACCGCTGGAAGCCCGAGGGAGGCAAGTCCCAGGAGTTCGACATCCCTGCCGACGCCCGCGAGATGGCCGAGACGCTGCACAACCAACTGGTGGAGGCCGCGGCCGAGAACGACGAGAACCTCATGGAGCTCTTCTTCGAGGAAGGCACCCTGAACGCCGAGCAGATGCGCAAGGGCATCACCGAGGGCCTCGTGCGCCGCGACCTGTTCCCGATCTTCTGCGTGGACTCCGAGCGCGACATGGGCGTGCGCAAGCTCATGCGCTTCATCGAGGACCTCGCGCCCGCGCCCGACGCCATGAAGCCCGCCACCACCCTCGACGGCACGGAGGTCCCCTGCTCCGACCAGGGGCCGGCGGCCATCTTCACCTTCAAGGATTCCGTCGAGCGGCACGTGGGCGAGGTGCTCTACTTCAAGGTGCTCTCCGGCGTGGTCGAGGAAGGCATGGACCTGGTCAACAACAACAACGGCAACAAGGAAAGGCTCTCGCAGCTCTACTGCGTGGCCGGCAAGGAGCGGGTCAAGGTGGACAAGCTGCACGCGGGCGACATCGGCGCCACCGTCAAGCTCAAGAGCACCAAGGCCAGCCACACCCTGACCAGCAAGGAGGTGGACTGGGTGTTCCCGGCCATCGAGTTCCCCGAGCCCAAGCACCGCGTGGCCATCAAGGCCGCCAGCGAGTCCGACGACGAGAAGATGGGCGAGATCCTCCACCGCATGCACGACGAGGACCCCACCATCGTGCTCGAGTACTCCAAGGAGCTCAAGCAGATCATCCTGCACGGGCAAGGCGAGCACCACCTGAACGTGGTCAAGTGGCACCTCGACAACGTTTACAACATCCCCGTCCGCTTCGACAAGCCCAAGATTCCCTACCGCGAGACCCTGACCCGCACCGCGCTGGGCGACTACCGCCATCGCAAGCAGTCGGGCGGGGCCGGACAGTTCGCCGAGGTACACCTGATGGTCGAGCCTTACGAGGAGGGCAAGCCCGAGCCCACGTCCATCAAGATCGGCGGGGCCACGCAGAAGCTCAGCGTCCGATCCACGGAAGTGGTGGAACTGCCCTGGGGCGGCAAGCTGGTGGTGCTCAACTGCATCGTCGGCGGCGTCATCGACAACCGCTTCATCCCGGCCATCCAGAAGGGCATCATGGAAAAGATGGAGAACGGGCCCCTGACGGGCAGCTACGCCCGCGACATCCGCGTGGCCGTTTACGACGGCAAGATGCACGCGGTCGATTCCAACGAGATCTCCTTCAAGATCGCCGGGGCCAAGGCCTTCGCGCAGGCCTTCCGCGACGCCGGGCCCAAGATCCTGGAGCCCATCATGAACGTCGAGGTCTTCGTGCCGAGCGACCGGATGGGCGACGTCATGGGCGACCTCCAGACCCGCCGCGGCATGATCCAAGGCATGGACAGCCAGCGGCGATTCGAGGTCATCAAGGCCCAGGTGCCCATGGCCGAGATGGACGGCTACTCCACCGTGCTGCGCTCGCTCTCCAGCGGACGAGCCCACTACTCGATGAGCTTCGACAGCTACCAGCCCGTGCCTTTCGAGGTGCAGGAGAGCCTGATCAAGGAGCACTTCGTGGAAGAGGAGGCCTGAGGCTTCCTACGCCCAGCCAAGCTGGCGGCCCGCTCCCCACGCCGGGGGCGGGCCGCCTCTTTTTCCGCCGCCAAAAGCGCCCCGGCGCTTTTGGCGCTTTTGCCCCGGCGCGGTATCTTGGCCGCTCCTTCGCTCCGCCCTGACCCACCCAACACGCTCCCCATGAACGACTACCGCAAGAAGCAAATCACCAAGGCCCTGCTGATGCTGGCGGCCATCGGCTTCGGCATCGGCTCGCTGGTCTATACCAACTCCCTGGTCCAGGAGCTCTCCGTCGAGGAGCGCAAGAAGGTGGCCCTCTGGGCAGAGGCCCTGCGCCAGCTCGAGCAGGCCGACATGGACGCCGACCTGAGCTTCATCGCCCAGATCCTGCAAGACAACAAGACCGTGCCCGCCATCCTGGTGGACCAGGACGGCAACATCCTCTACACGGCCAACCTCGACACCGCCAAGGCCGCAAGGCCCGAGTACCTGGCCGAGCGCCTCGAGGAAATGGCCCAGACCTACGAGCCGATAGCCATCCCCCTCTGGGAGGACAAGGTCAACTACGCGTACTACGACGACTCCACCCTGCTCGAGCGGCTGCAGTACTACCCCTGGGCCCAACTGCTGGTCATCACCGTCTTCGTGGGCGTTTCCTACCTGGCCTTCAGCGCCTCGCGGCAGTCGGAGCAGAACCGGGTCTGGGTGGGCATGTCCAAGGAGACCGCCCACCAACTCGGCACGCCCATCTCCTCGCTCATGGCCTGGGTCGAGTACGCCAAGGCCGCCGAGCCCGTCCCGCCCATGATCGCCGAGGTCGAGGAGGACGTCAAGCGGCTCGAGACCATCACCGAGCGCTTCTCCAAGATCGGCTCCTCGCCCGTGCTCAAGCCCCACGACCTCACCCGCGTCATGCTCGACTCGCTCTCCTACCTCGAGCGGCGCGTCTCGCGGCGCGTCAAGTTCGAGCGGGTCTTCTCGCACACCCAGGTCGTCAGCGTGCCCATGAACGTGGCCCTGTTCGAGTGGGTGGTCGAGAACCTGGCCAAGAACGCCATCGACGCCATGGAAGGCAGCGGCACCCTGACCGTGGTCATCATCGACGACCAGGGCTGGGTCCACCTCGACCTCAGCGACACTGGCAAGGGCATCGCCAAGAGCCAGCACAAGACCATCTTCAAGCCCGGCTACACCACCAAGGCCCGCGGCTGGGGCCTCGGCCTGTCGCTGGCCAAGCGCATCGTCGAGGGCTACCACGGCGGCAAGATCTTCGTCAAGCGCTCCGAGCCCGGCGTCGGGACCACTTTCCGCATCAGCCTGCGCAAGGCCTAGCCCCCAACAGCCCCACAACGCCCCCCCCCCCAAAGCTCCCCGCCCATGAAGACCTTCCGCGCCTCCCTGCTCGCCCTGCTGGCCCTGGCCGCCGCCTGCGGCAACCCGCCCGCCAACCGCGACGACGGCCAAGCGCCCGCCGACAGCCTGGCCGAAACCCGCGGGCCTGACAACGGCAAGCCTTCCGCCCCGGCGGCCCAGCCTTCCGACGGCCCACAGGTCATCACCGAGTCCGGCATCAAGCGAATGCCCAACGGCCAGATCTGGCTGCCCACCCTCCACCCCGGCAACGCCGAGGCCCTGCTGCTCGAGTTCGGCGAGATGGTCACCACCGACGAGGTCCTCATCAAGACCCACCTGGGCAACATCCGCGTCCGCCTCTACCGCGACACGCCCCTGCACCGGGCCAACTTCCTCTACCTGGCCCAGCGCGGCTTCTACGACCTGACGGAGTTCTACCGAATCAAGCGCGGCTTCGTGGTGCAAGGCGGCGGCGGAGGCGACGAGCTGACCGAGATCACCCAGAAGGTCGTCGGCAGCTACACCCTGGCCCGCGAGATGCACACCCACCACTACCACAAGCGCGGCGCCCTTTCCATGACCCGCGCCTACAACGGCAACCCCGAGAAGCGCTCCAGCGCCTTCGACTTCTTCATCATCGACGGCTCGCCCGTGCCGCAGTTCCGCCTCGACAGCATCCCGCAGCGCGACAAGTCGCAGGCCTACAAGCAACTGGGCGGCTCGCCCCACCTCGACTGGCAGCACACCGTCTTCGGCGAAGTGGTCGAGGGCCTGGACGTGGTGGACGCCCTGGCCCGCCTGGCCACCGACTCGCGCGACTGGCCCCTGGAAAGCTGCCTCATCAAGATGGAGCTGGTCGAGCCGACGGGCCTCTGAGGGCCAAGCGGAAAGACGCACGGGGCGGCGCGATCCTACGAAGATGCCAGGGCTACGCCCCTTTCGAACACACGGGCTTCGCTGCGAAAGCCCCGAAGGGGCGCAATATCAAAGCGATGGGTGAAGCCCATCGAGTACGATCCACCCAAAACCCCAGCCCTGAAGGGGCGCAATAAGCCAGCGATGGACATGGCCAGAACAAGGCGCGTTCATGGGTGAAATATCCCAAGCACCAGCGTCCGACAAAATCGGGCTGTTGCGCCCATCCCGAAGGGATTGAATGTGGATAGCCCCGGATGAAATCCGGGGGAGCAGAGAACCACCGCGAACCAGAACCCCGTAGGGGTTCAATGCGAGAACAAAGACGTTTCAAGGCAGTCTATGACGTTGGAACGCGGCTTGGTCGCAAAGTCGGCACAACCGGAACGGCTGCTCCGTTAACATTGGGTTGCGAAAGTCGTGGCGCGGGCTGGAGCGAAACTTGCAACGCCGAGCTGCAACCAAAAGAACGAACGCCATGATGAAGATGAAATCCTACCTGCTGATCTGTGCGGCCCTGCTCTGGGGCGGCCCGCTGGCGGCGCAGGTCGCGGCCCTGGCCGAACTGGCCCGGGCGGAGGAACGGATACGCCCGCTGCTGGCCCAGGTGGCGGACCGGACGCTGGACCGCGAGAGCAAGCTCGCCGCCTCGGGCCAGATACAGGAGCTGCTGCTCGCGGCCCTGGCCTTGGAAGGCTCTGCGGCCTATCCGTTCGACAGCCTGCCCCAGCTCGGCAAGGCCCGCTCGGAAGATGGGCTGGTGCGGGTTTACACCTGGTCGTGCCCCAGCCCCGACGGCACCTTCGACTACTTCGGCATCGTTCAGCGCTACGACGAGCGCCAGAAGCGGCACCTGGCCTACGCCCTTACGGACGCCAGCCGGCAGATGGAGAACCCCGAGGCCAAGGCGTTGGGGCAGTCGAACTGGTTCGGGGCGCTGTACCACCAGGTGGTCCCCCTCAAGCACCGGGGGCAGCACTACTACGCCCTGGTCGGCTGGCACGGCTTCGACCTGCTGACCAGCGCCAGGGTGCTGGAGGTCATGACTTTCGACAATGGCGGCCGCCCGCGGTTCGACAGCGGCACCTTCCCCGCGCGGCCCTTCGCCCAGCACCGGTTCCTGCTGCGGCACTCGGCCAAGGTCAACGTCCACATGGGCTACGACCCGGCGCTGGACATGGTCGTCTTCGACTACCTCACGTCGTCGAACCCGGCGATGGACCAGTTGCCGCACTACCTGGGCCCCGACGGCACGCACGACGGCCTGCGCTTCGAGCAGGGCGCGTGGAAGCGCGAGAGTGAGGTGGACGCCCGCCTCCGCCAGCGCTGAGCCTGGACCTGTCGGCCTGGCTGCGCGAGCCCTGAGCGCGCTCAGGCCAGCGGCTCGCGCGGGGCGGCCGCCACGGCGGCCTGCCTCGGCCTGATCTGCGAGACCAGCAGCCCGCCCACCACCAGGGCGATGCCCAGCAGGTTCAGGCCCGTCAGGCGGTCGCCCAGCAGCACCACGGCGAAGAAGGCCGTGAACACGGGGATGGTGTTGGTGAAGGTCGAGGCCTTGCCCATGCCCACCACCCGAATGGCGTAGGTGAACAGCAGGAAGGCCACCGAGGAGGCCAGCAGGGCCAGCAGAAGCAGCGGCACGAAGGCCTCCCAGCGCCAGCCCGCCAACGACACCTGCTCCCAGTCGAGCAGCCAGAAGAGCGGCAGGAAGTACGGGATGCCGATCAGGTTCTGCCAAGTTACCAGCGTGAAGACGTTGTAGCGGTCGGTCAGGCGGATGACCTGCACCGCGTAGCCGATGGTGGAGACCACCGCCAGCAGCAGGAAGCCGATGCCCGCCAGCGAGGCGTCGAGCTCGCTGTGCTCGTTGGTGACCACCAGCAGAACCCCCGGCACGCAGACGGCCACGCCCGCCAGGTTGGCCCACGAGAGGCGCTCGCGGAAAAAGTAGTAGCCGGCGATGGGCGTTATCAGCGGGATCGTCGCGATGACCACGGCCCCCACGGTGCTCGAGACCAGGCTCAGCCCGTAGTTCTCGCCCAGGAAGTAGAGGAAAGGCTCGAACAGGGCCACCTGCCCCAGCCGCAGCACGTCGCGGCCCCGCACCCGCTGCAGCTTGCCCAGCAGCCACGAAATCAGGAACAGCAGCGGCACCGAGAACAGCAGCCGCAGCAAGATGGTCGTGATGGGCGGATAATGCGCCAGCACCATCTTGGTCCAGACGAAGGACGCTCCCCAGATCAACATCGCCAGCCCCAGGGCCCCGTAAACTTTCGTGCTTGTGCTCATGCGTTATTTTGGGCGCGAAAATAGACATCGCCCCGAACTTTGGCTCCGCGCCCGCCAAGGGCCGCGAAATCCTTGGGACGGCGGCGCATTTTCACTATCTTTGGCCCGATGCGCGACTTTGGGGCCTTGGAAATTTTCCACGAAAGACGCAAAAAAAAAAATTTGTCCACGAAAAGCACCAAAGGCACGAAAAAAATTCCACAGAAGGAATGATTTTTTTAATCAAAAATTGGGGCGCAAATGAAAACTTTTCGTGGGCAAATCCCTTTCGTGTTTTCCGTGCCTTTCGTGGAAAACAACCGTCGCGGACAGAACCCTTTCGTGCTTTTCGTGCCTTTTGTGGACAAACAACCGTCGCGGACACAAACCCCTTTCGTGTGATACGCAAGACCAAAGGCAATAGCGCAAACCCAATCCAGCCAGCTACCCAGCGAGCGCCAAGCTCCACACAAAGCCCCCCATGACATACGATTTCGACACCATCATCCCCCGCGAGGGAACCCAGGCCGTGAAGCTCGAGATGCTCGGCACCTACTTCGGCGACAAGGACCTGCTGCCCCTCTGGGTGGCCGACATGGACTTCGCGACGCCCGACTTCGTGCTGGAGGCCATCCGCGCCCGCGCCGAGCACCCGATACTGGGCTACACCCTGCGCTCGGAGGGGTTCCACCAGGCCTTCCTCGGCTGGCTCGAACAGCGGCACCAGTGGCGGGCCGAGCGCGAGTGGATCCGCTTCTCGCCCGGCGTCGTGCCAGGGCTGGCCCTGGCCGTGCAGGCCTTCACCCAGCCGGGCGACAAGGTGCTGGTGCAGCCGCCGGTCTATCCGCCCTTCTTCGGCGTGGTCGAGAACCAGGGCCGGCAACTGCTCGAAAACCCGCTGCGCGAGGAAGGCGGACGCTACCACATGGACTTCGACGACCTGGAGCGCAAGGCCGCCCAGGGAGCCAAGATGCTGCTGCTCTGCAGCCCCCAAAACCCCGGCGGCAACGTCTGGCGCCCCGACGAGCTGGAGCGCCTGGCCCAGGTCTGCCAGCGCCACGGCCTGCTGGTGGTGGCCGACGAGGTCCACGCCGACCTGGTCTTCCCCGGCTTCCGGCACACGCCCTACCCCAGCCTGGGCGAGGCGGCCGCCCAGCACAGCATCACCTTCATGGCCCCATCGAAGACCTTCAACTGCGCCGGCCTGGGCACCTCGCTGGCCATCATCCCCAACCCGGAAATCCGCGCCGCCTACGACAAGCACCTGCACAACGCCCACCTGCACTTCGGCAACATCTTCGGCTCGGTGGGCACCCAGGCCGCCTACGAGCAGGGCGGCCCCTGGCTGGACCAGCTCATGGACTACCTGCTGGGCAACCTCGACTTCGCCGAAGCCTTCCTGGCCGAGCACGCGCCCCAGGTCAAGCTCTGGCGGCCCGAAGGCACCTACCTGGCCTGGCTCGACTTCCGGCAGGTGGAGCCCGACGGGAAGCGCCTCAAGGAGCTGCTCGTGGGCAGGGCCAAGGTCGCGCTCAACGACGGCCGCAGCTTCCGCGGCACCGGCGAAGGATTCGCCCGCCTCAACCTGGCCCACCCCAGGGCCATCCTGGCCGAAGGCCTGCGCCGCATCGCCGAGGCCGTTGCCAACCACCCGCTCGAAAACAGACCATCCCCAACACAGACATGACAAAGTACAAACGCGTGCTGCTCAAGCTGAGCGGCGAGGCCCTCCAAGGCGAGAAGGGCCACGGAATCGACGAAAATCGCCTCAACGAATATGCCCTGCAAGTGCTTGAGGCCGTGGAGCTCGGCGTCGAGGTGGCCATCGTCATCGGCGGAGGCAACATCTTCCGCGGCCTCTCGGGCGCCCAGAAGGGTTTCGACCGTGTCAAGGGCGACTACATGGGCATGCTGGCCACGGTCATCAACGCCCTGGCCCTCCAGTCGGAGCTCGAGACCCTCGGCCAGAAGGCCCGCGTGCTCACCTCTTTCCGCATGGAGCCCGCCGCCGAGTTCTACTCGCAAGACAAGGCCATCGAGACCCTCCAGCGCGGCGAGGTGGCCCTGCTCGCGGGGGGCACCGGCTGGCCCTTCTTCACCACCGACACCACCGCCGCCCTGCGCGGCATCGAGGTCCGCGCCGAGGTCCTGCTCAAAGGCACCCGCGTGGACGGCGTTTACACCGCCGACCCCGAGAAGGACCCCATGGCCGAGAAGTTCGAGCAGCTCTCGTTCGACCAGGCCATCGAGAAGAAGCTCAAGATCATGGACCAGACCGCCTTCACGCTCTGCCGCGAGAACGACCTGCCCATCGTGGTCTTCGACATGAACCAGACCGGAAACCTGCGCAAGCTCCTGGTCGGCGAGAACATCGGAACCCTGATCAAGGGCTGAGGCCTCCTGCCCGGGGTCCCGTTTGCGCTCCGGAGCCTGCGCCTTCGCCTCGGCTCCGCTTGCTACAATCATGGCACCCGTTCGGGGTTGGGCGAGGCTTCAGGGCAATCCCTCACGTTTGAAAGCTGCTTTGTATTCTTCGCCTCGGCTCCGCTTGCTGCAATCTTGGCACCCCTTCGGGGTTGGGCGATCCTTCAAGGCAATCCATCACCTTTGAAAGCGACTTGGCATAAAGCCCCCCACAACAAAAGAGGCTCCCCGGTGAAGGGAGCCTCTTTCGTTGTGGGGGGTTGCCCGGCGAAGCTTGGCTTCGACGGGCACGTCGGACGGGCTGTCAGGCCATCGCGGGGCTATACTCTTGGGCGAGCTGCTCGATGTGGTCGCGGACCTTTTCCATCAGCCACATGGGCGTGGAGGTGGCCCCGCAGACGCCCACGGTGTTGACGTTGCCGTCGGCGAACCACTCGGACAGGACCTCATCGACATCGGCCACCAGGTAGGAGCGCGGGTTGACCGACTCGCAGACCTGGTGCAGGGACTTGCCGTTGGAGCTCTTCTTGCCCGAGACGAAGACGATGACGTCGTGCTGGGCGGCGAACTTCTGGAGGCCCGGCTCGCGGTGCGAGACCTGGCGGCAGATGGTGTCGTTGGTGATGATCTGGATCTTGGCGTCGGTGCCCTGGGCCTCCTGCATCCGGCGCTCGATTTCCTCGGTCATCTTGGCGTAGCCGCGCAGGCTCTTGGTGGTCTGCGAAAAGAGGTTGATGGGCTTGGTGAAGTCGATCTTGTCGAGGTCTTCCACGCTGCTGATGACAATGGCCTCGCCATCGGTCTGGCCGACCAGGCCGGTTACCTCGGCGTGCCCGTGCTTTCCGTAGATGACGACCTGGCCTTGGATTTTCTTGGCCTCCTCGAAACCTTTGCGAACGTCGTTCTGGAGCTTCAGGACCACGGGGCAGGAGGCGTCCATGAGCTGGATGTTGTTGGCCAGGGCGGTCTGGTAGGTCGAGGGCGGCTCGCCGTGGGCGCGGATCAGCACCTTGCAGTCGCGCATCTGGGCCAGTTGCTCGTGGTCGATGGTCTGGAGGCCCAGTTGGCGCAGCCGTTCCACCTCGGCCTCGTTGTGGACGATGTCGCCCAGGCAATAGACGGGGTTCCCTTTCTTGAGTTCTTGCTCGGCCTTCTCGATGGCATAGACCACGCCGAAGCAGAAGCCTGATTTCTTGTCTATTTCTACTTTCATGTCCAAGAGGTTTTCGTTAGGTTGGAATAAGGGGCGTCGCGGCCCGTGGGCGCTCGGCGCGAAAATAAGACTTTGTTGTCTTTTGTTGATTCCCGAAGGGATGAAAATCATCGAAAAAATACAAGTTCTTGATTTTCATTCCCATAGACAGCGCAAGATCAAGCTCTGGGCATCGAGTTCGGCCAGGCTGCCGTGGGCGAAGGGGCGGTTGTCGTCCTGGTGGCCGAAGGGAAAGCCTTCGACCACGGGCACGCCCAGGCGGGCGAAGTGGTGGCGGAAGACCTCGTCGAGCGCCAGGCCGCGGGGCGAGGCGGGCTCGTCGGCGCATCCGGTGAACTGGCCCAGGGCCACTCCGGCGACCTTGCGCAGCCAGCCGGCCTGGGCGAGCTGCTCGAGCATGCGGTCGATCTTGTAGGGCGGCTCGTCCACCTCCTCGAGGGCCAGCAGGCAGCCGTCGGGCCTTGGGGCGAAGGGCGTGCCCAGCAGGGAGACGAGCACCGAGAGGTTGCCGCCGATGAGCCGTGCGCGGGCGCGGGGCGCGTGGGCCAGGGCTCGTCTGCCGCGCAGGTCCCAGCCAGCCTTGCCCATGAGGGCGGCGGCCAGGCACTCGCGGGCCTCGGGGGCCAGGGCGGCCTTGGCCACGGGGGCGTGCAGGCCCACCCAGCCGGCCCGCTTCCAGAAGGCCATGAGCAGGGCGGTGATGTCGCTGTATCCGATGAGCATAATGGGGCGGGACGCCAGCCTGCGGAACGGCAGCAGGGGCAGGAGCTTGGCGGCCCCGGCTCCGCCGCGGACGAACCAGACGGCGGCGTGGCCGGGCTCGGAGAGGGCCCAGGCCAGCTCGCGGGCGCGGCTCTGGTCGGTGCCGGCGTAGGGGCCTTCGCGTTCGAGCAGGCTCGGGGGGCAGGCCGCGCGCAGGCCGAGGCTGTCGAGCAGGGCCAGGGCCTGGTCGCGCTCGTGGGGCTCGATGGCGAAGCTGGGCGTGGCCAGGGCGACGGTCTGGCCGGGGCGGAGCTTCGGTGGCAGGAGGATGGGGCGCGGGGCGCTCATGGTTCCAGGTCGGCGTGGTCCAGCCAGGCCAGGGCCAGGTCGCGGCTGTCGAAGTGGCGGGTATTGAGCTGGAGGTCAAGGTCCTCCTCGATGACCTGCTCGACCGAGACGGCCGTGACGATGTCGGAGCTGGCCACGAAGGCCAGGCGCTTGACGCCCGACTCGATGACGGCCCGGTTGGAGTGCTCGCTCATCCAGACCTGGTCGTCGGGGACGATGATGAAGAGCAGCCCGCGGGTATCGACCAGCAGCTTTCGGGGCCTGGCCTGCCGGAGCAGGCGGGTGAAATGGCCAATTTCTTGACGGAATCCCTCGGAGTCAAGTTGCTCGGACGCGGGTTTCCAGAAGTGCTCAAAAAGGCTCCGGGGCAAGTCGAGCCGGATTTCGGCATAGACGTTTTCGTGTAGCGTTTCCATTTTTCCCTTTTTTGGTTGGATGGTCTTGAAACGGAGCGAAACGGCGTTTGGTTCGGCCAAGCCGGGGCTTTTGTGGCCGGGAGGCGGTTTTTGTTCGGATCAGCGGGCCCGGAGCCAGGCGAAGGCCGAGTCCCGGTCGGGGTGCTCGACCGTTATGGCGCGCAGGGCCGGGTTGTCGTCGATGAGCTGCTGCAAGGCCACGCGCGCGAAGACATCGACACTGGGCAGGACGGCCACGCGCAAGACGCTGGCCGTGAGCATGGGCGTGACGAGCTGGTTGAACCAGTCCTGCTCCTCGGGCACCATGACGAAGGCGAAGTCGGTGTTGTCGATCAGGATTCCGCGGGGCCTGGACTTCCGCAGGCAGGCCAGGGTGGCCCAGATCTGTTCGCGGAACTGCCCGGTGTCGAGGTGGCGCGACTCGGGTTTCCAACACTGCTCGAACAGCGCGTCCTGCTGGTGGCACTGGAGGCGCTGGTAGGGATTGTCGAGCAGAAGATTGACGGCAGGGCTTTGGGTGGGGGCAGTCTTCTCCTGGAGCATCGGCTGGGAGGTTTTGGAGCTGGGACTTGGAGGAAATGTGTGTCCCAAAATTACGCGTTCCTCCGACAAAGCCGCCCGTTTGGCCCATCTTTGGACGAAGCGGGCGAAATTTAGGCCCAAGTGCGGTATTGTCAACGCCATTGTTCGTACCTTCGAGCCACAAATCGTTTTTGGAACGCCCAACCCTCAACCCAACAACCAACCCGCAAGATGAAAAAGATTCTGGTGCTCGGCGCGTCCGGGCAAATCGGCACCGACCTGACCCTGGAGCTCGGCAACCGTTTCGGCGACGCGAACGTCGTGGCCTCCGACATGAAGATCGCCACCGACGAGGTCATGGACCGCTTCACCTTCGAGTTCATCGACGTGCTCAACAAGCACAAGCTCGAGGAACTCATCGAACGCCACGGCATCACGGAAATCTACCACCTGGCCGCCCTGCTTTCCGGCCGGTCCGAGCAGAAGCCCATGTTCGCCTGGGACGTCAACATGCGCGGCCTGTTCAACGTCATGGAACTGGTCCGCGACAAAGGCATCGAGCGGATGTTCTGGCCCAGCTCCATCGCCGTCTTCGGCCCCAGCACGCCCAAGCACATGACCCCGCAGAAGACCATCATGGAGCCCAACACCGTCTATGGCATCAGCAAGCTGGCCGGCGAGCGCTGGATCGAGTACTTCAACGTCCACTACGGAACCGACATCCGCAGCGTCCGCTACCCGGGCATCATCAGCTACAAGACCGAGGCCGGAGGCGGAACCACCGACTACGCCGTCGAAATCTTCTTCGAGGCCGTCCGCAACGGACACTACGACTGCTACCTCCGCCCCGACACCCTTCTGCCCATGATGTACATGGAGGACGCCATCCGCCTGACCATCGACATCATGGACCGCCCCAAGGCCGAGCTCACCGTCAACTCGTCCTACAACGTGGCCGCCATGAGCTTCACCCCCGAGCAGCTCGCCGAGGAAATCCGCAAGCACCTGCCCCACTTCACCATCCGCTACCAGCCCGACTTCCGGCAGGCCATCGCCGACTCATGGCCCGCCAGCATCGACGACAGCGTGGCCCGGCAGCGCCGCGGCTGGCACCACGAGTTCGACATGCCCCGCATGGTCGAGATCATGATCCGCGAAGTGGCCCAGAAGCTCGAGCGCGAAAAGACCGACTGAGCCAAGCCCAAACCCTTGAAGCCCAAGGCCTCCCACTTCCGGGCGAGGCCTTGGGCTTTTTTGGTTTCGGGACGGAATGGCGCGATCGTAGGTAAACCAACTTGCTTTCAAAAGCACAGGACTCACTGCCCCGTCCGGATAGGCTATAACAGAACCATTTTGCCCTTGGTACTCGGTTTCCGAGAAGTGACAAAGGACTCCTGACACAAACCCCGCGCACGCCGATGAAAATCGGGCAAGCCACGCATCAGCGCGCCATCCCAGGTCCGTGCACCGCCGGACGATTCAAAGCGCAGGCTATCTACTTGGCAACCAACCGTCGGCAGTCCTCCAACCCACCCCGAAGCACAACGCTCCCGCGAGTCCCCAAAAAAAATCGCCAAGCGCTTGCTTTTCGAAGTATAGTCTGTATCTTTGGCTATCGTCAATTGCAAAGCCTACGATGAACAGGCTGTCTTCCAAGACTGCGGATTTCCAGGGCCCAAAGCTGGCAGCCGAACTTCCAAAACCTGCCGATTTCGAATTTTGACGGATTGACGAGGCTTCTGGTGATGTGCATTTAATTCATACTTGCACAATTGTGCTTTTGGGTAGGAATTGAAGATGGTGGAAGTAATGACGTTAACTACAATGAAAACGAAATAACATGACAGAAGAGAACAACTATCTTTTTTTAATCGCAATAGACGACTACGCTAATCTTGACAAATTAAATAACTGTGTTCAATCAGTGGAAGAGTTTAAGGATGTTCTATTGGGGAGATATTTGTTCTCAAAGGAGAATGTTTATAGCATTTACAACTCAGAAGCTAAAAGTAAAAATATTCATGATGCTTTCAAAACCTATATAAAACGATTAAAAGAAAAAGACAATCTCATCATTTACTTTTCTGGTCACGGTCATTATGATGAACATACAGAACGTGGCTACTGGGCTTCATACCAATCAAAAAAAGATGACGATTCTACGTTTTTTTCAAACGCAGATTTGATAGATTTTATAAAGAAAATTAAAGCCAAACATATTGTTCTCATTTCTGATTCTTGTTTCTCAAGAGCAATTTTAATTGACGGAGAAAAGAAATCTGTAAAAAGTTTATCAGACTACAAATCAAGATGGGCTATTACTTCAGGCATTGGAGAAGTTTATGATGGTTCAAAAGGAGAACTCAATCTTTTTGCTGAAACGTTAATCACTTACCTTAAAAATGCCCAAAAGGACTTTCTTGTTTCAGATTTAATTCATGAAATCAAACATAACTTTGAAATCAATGAACTACAGACTCCGCAAGGTGCTCCGCTAAAAGTTCCTGACCATCAGGCTGGAGAATTTCTATTTAAGCTTAGGCCAGAAGAAGAAAGAGATGAGCGAGAATTTAAAGGATATGGTAATCTGCTTAAAATACTGCAGCTATACAGAAGCAATGTTGATTTCAAAGAAATAATGACATTTGAAAATAAAAAAGAAAAAATTGGGTACTCTCTTTATCAAGAATTTGATAGTGTAGAAAAGAAAGCTAAATATTATTTATATCTATATCAGGGGATTCGTCAAAAAGCAACGTATGATTATATCAAAACAAAACATGAAGAAATTTTTCTTAAGAATAAGGTTTTAATAATTCTACTTCCAAAAGAAAAAACGCTGGTTAATCTAGATGTCAGAATATCTAATATTGAAAAATTATTTAAGCCGACTAACACATTTTTCATTGATGACTTTATCAGAGAAATGTGTACTCCTATTTTTTTTCGCCGCAAATCTGAAGAACAGTATCTGGATATAAATAATTTCGTTATAAGTAAGGATTCAAAATTAGCTTAGTCTAAATGGGGAGAATTTGATGACGAGGTTTGTCCCCACGTTGGCAAGGCAACGGTTGGCGG
>JFJP01005935.1_pt1 | contig 21312 bp, 20 predicted proteins | sample 431651 | NCBI WGS metagenome assembly JFJP01 (sample SAMN02602958, study PRJNA72255) | Microbial mat metagenome, whole genome shotgun sequencing project. | biome: fresh water; feature: sink hole; material: water; isolation source: purple microbial (photo- and chemosynthetic) mats found in...
GCATGCAGCAGCAGGTCAATTGCAATGATTTGTGTAGCGCCTTGCGCAGTGTGGATATGGGCTACCTCGCCTTTTCTATACACATTCACCAGCGCACGCTTATCCGCAAATTGCAGATCAATGCCTTGCGGTGTCGCATAGAAGCTCAGCAGCCCAGCCGCCTTACCCACTTTCAACAACAGCGCGCCGTCATGCAGATAGGTCAGCCCGGCGTGCACATGTTGCCCGTCAAATTCAAATTCAAAACGCCGCTCAAACACGCCATGGCTGCGCCAGCCATCGGTCAAACTGAACGGGTCGACGCCCTGGGTGGCGCGCTCGTCCAACAGGGTCTGCGCCACATCCGCTGCAGCGGCCAGCGCCAAGCCCACCGGCTCCTGGTTGAACAGCACCGCCGCTTCGCGTGGGATCAGGCCGGTGTCCAGATTGGCCTGCGCGAACGAGTCGCACTGCACCACGCGCCGCAAAAACTGCACATTGGTGGTCAGCCCGACGATATGAGTTGCGGCAAGCGCCGCATCCAGCCGGGCCAGCGCTTGTTCGCGGGTGTCGCCATGCACGATCAGCTTGGCCACCATCGAGTCGTAAAACGGGCTGATGGTGTCGCCCTGGCGCACGCCGTCATCAAAGCGCACCGGTTGCGCATCACGCGAGCGCGTGCCGTGCCCCGCGTTGACGGGGGGCGCAAACGCCACATGGGCGGGTTTGCGGTACACGTCGAGGGTGCCGGTGGCGGGCAGAAAGTTGTTGTCGGGGTTCTCGGCACAGATGCGCGCCTCAATCGCGTGGCCGGTGATCTTGAGCTGGTCCTGGCGCAGCGGCAGCGGCTCGCCACTGGCCACCCGCAGCTGCCACTCCACCAGGTCTTGCCCGGTGATGGCCTCGGTGACCGGGTGTTCCACTTGCAGGCGGGTGTTCATTTCCATAAAAAAGAAGTTCATCGCCCCGTCAACGCGTTGCTCGACGATGAACTCCACCGTGCCGGCACCCACGTAGTTCACGGCGCGGGCGGCGGCCACCGCAGCCTCGCCCATTTGCTGGCGCATCGCAGTCGTCATGCCCGGCGCCGGGGCTTCTTCCAGCACCTTCTGGTGGCGGCGCTGCACCGAGCAATCACGCTCAAACAGGTACACGTAGTTGCCCTGCGTGTCACCAAACACCTGAATTTCAATGTGGCGCGGGCGCTGCACATACTTTTCAATCAGCACCGCATCGCTGCCAAAACTGTTGATGGCCTCCCGCTGGCAACTGGCCAGTGCCTGGGCAAAGTCTTCTGATTGATCGACTGCGCGCATGCCCTTGCCGCCGCCGCCGGCGCTGGCTTTGATCAAGACCGGGTAGCCCATGCGATCGGCCTCGCGCTGCAGCAGCGCCGGATCTTGGTCAGACCCGTGGTAACCCGGCACCAGCGGCACACCGGCTTTTTCCATCAATTGTTTGGACTCGGCTTTCAGGCCCATGGCTTGAATCGCCGATGGTGGCGGGCCAATAAACACCAGCCCGGCCACAGCGCAGGCTTTGGCAAACTCTTCGTTTTCGCTCAAAAACCCGTAGCCCGGGTGCACGGCCTGTGCACCGGTGGCCAAGGCCGCTTCAATGATGCGCTCCCAGCGCAAGTAGCTGTCTTTGGGGGCGCTACCGCCAATATGCACCGATTCGTCGCAGGCGGCCACATGTTTGGCATGGGCGTCGGCATCGGAATACACTGCCACCGTCTTGACACCTAAGCGTCGGGCCGTTGCCGCCACCCGGCAAGCAATCTCGCCCCGGTTGGCGATCAAAATTTTTGTGAACATGTTTGCGTCTCCATCGTGGCGGAATTATCACCACACCACCTACACCAGCACTTCAAGACACTCGGGGTGGCCCAAAAAGCGCTGCGGACTGGCGCTGGCACCGTAGGCGCCTGATTGAAACACCACCACCAAGTCACCCACCTGCGCGGGTGCCAGGGCCATGCGGTCGGCCAGCAGGTCCAGCGGCGTGCACAGTGGGCCGACCACGCTGGCCACCTCGGTGGTGGCAGCGTCAGTCTGGGTGCCAATACACACCGGATAATTTTTGCGCACCACCTGGCCAAAGTTACCCGATGCCGACAAATGGTGATGCAGGCCACCATCGGCCACCAAGTACACCAGCCCGCGTGACACCTTGCGGTCCACGATACGCGTCACATACACACCCGCCTCGCCCACCAGGTAGCGCCCCAGCTCAATCACCAACGCGGCTTGTGGCATTTCAGCCTGAGCGCGCAGCTGCAGTTGCGCCAAGTTGTCGCCGATGGGGGTCAGGTCCAGCCGCTGCTCCCCCGGAAAATACGGTATGCCAAAACCGCCGCCCAGGTTCAGAAACTGCACCGGCAGGGGCGCATCTTGCGCCAGCCGCAGGGCCAGCTCATAAGACTTTTGCTGCGCCTCACAAATGGCGTCAGCGCGCAGGTTCTGCGACCCGGCAAACAATTGAAAGCCCTCAAAGGCCAAGCCTGCCGCCGCAATCTCGCCCAGCAGTCGGGGCACCTGCTCGGCATCCACACCAAAGGGCTTGGGGCCGCCGCTCATCTTCATGCCTGAGCCCTTGAGCTCAAAGTCGGGGTTGACCCGCACCGCCACACGGGCTGGCAGTGCCAAATCCTGGCTGATAGCCGCCAATGCGCCCACTTCACGAAACGACTCCAGGTTGATCAACACCCCGGCCGCCACGGCTTGGCGCAACTCGGTATCACGTTTGCCTGGCCCGGCAAAACTCAGCTCTTGCGGATCGGCACCGGCATCCAGCGCCACCTTCAGCTCACTTCCTGAGGCCACGTCAATGCCATCCACCAACCCCGCCATCAGCCCCACCACAGCGGGCATGGGATTGGCCTTCATGGCGTAATGCAGCTTGACCGCCGGGGGCAAGACGGCGCGCAGCTCGGCCACGCGAGCCCTCAGCAAGGCGCGGTCATAGGCATAGAACGGGGTTTGACCCACCTGCTCGGCCAAAGTTGACAAGCGCTTTTCGCCCACCACCAGTTCACCTTGGCGCACGGCAAACTGGTTCATCGGGGCGTGGACAGGAAGCTCGCGGAGGGGTGTGGTCATGGGGTTATGGGACATTGAAGGGGTTGTTCAGGCACCGTGGCGGGCCAGCCAGTCGGTGGCCAACAGCTTGCGGTCGATCTTGCCGTTGGGGTTGCGTGGCAGCGGCCCGGCCACCAGTTCGATGCCGGCGGGCACCATGTAGGCTGGCATCCGGGTGCGGCACTCGGCCATCAAGTCATCCAGGCCCCTAGCCCCCGCTGTGTCTGCGAGAGTAGCTATAACATGTATAGCGTGACCGAGACTGGCGTGTTCGACTCCAAAGGCCACACATTCACCCACCATCTGGGTGGCGTACAAAATATCTTCCACCTCGGTCGGGCTCACGCGGTAGCCCGAGGTTTTCATCATCTCGTCGCGCCGGCCCACAAAGTACAGGAAACCTTGCGCATCCATGCGCACCGTGTCGCCTGAAAACACCGCGTATTCAGGCAACTGCAAACCGGCCTGGCGCCCCGGTGCATCAGAGGCCAGCAGCTTGTAGCGCTCGGCCGTTTTCTCGGCATCGTTCCAGTAACCCATGCCCACCAGTGCACCGCGGTGCACCAGCTCGCCGGGCTCATCCGGCCCACACAGCGAGCCGTCTTCGCGCAGCACCAAAATCTCGGCGTTCGGGATCGCCTTGCCAATCGAGTCCGGGCGGCGGTCCACCTCGTCGGGTGGCAGGTAAGTCGACCTGAACGCCTCGGTCAGCCCGTACATCAAAAACGGCAAGGCACTGGGCGCGCGCTGGCGCAGCACCGCCAGGGTTTTGCGCGGCATGCGCCCGCCGGTGTTGGCAAAGTAGCGCAAGTGCGCGTTGATGGCTGCGGGCCACTCCAGTTGCGCCAACTGGATGTACAGCGGCGGCACCGCCGTCAAGCCCGTGACTTTTTCCCGCTCCATGGCCTTGAGCACATCTCGCGGCATCAGGTAATTGAGCAACACCACCCGCGCACCGGCATGAAAAGCCGTGGTGAGCTGGCTAAAACCTGCGTCAAATGACAGAGGCAACGCCGCCAGCAAAGTGTCTTGCGGCCGGTTTTCAAGGTAAATGGCCACGCTCTTGGCGCCAGCCACCATGTTGCGGTGAGACAGCACCACGCCCTTGGGTTTGCCGGTGCTGCCCGAGGTGTACAAAATGGCCACCATGTCGGTGTCAATCACCCGGTGCCCGGTTTGCGCTGGGCTGGCCAGCAAGTCGCGCCACCGCACCCGCGCCACCGGGCCTGCAACGCTGCTTGCAGCGGGCTCGGCCGGGGCGGCACCGGCCGACACATCGGTGACCACCACATGGCGCAAGTCGTGGCAGGCGCCCAACTGATCCTTCAAAGTGACCAGGCGCTCTGGCGAGGTGATCAACACCCGCACATTGCAATCGCGCAAAATAAAGGCGACCTGCTCAGGTTTCAGAATCGGGTTTACCGGCACAAACACCGCGCCTGCTGCTGGTGCACCAAAGCTGGCGATCACGGTCTCAAAGCGCTTTTCAAGATAAATCGCCACGCGCTCGCTGCGCGCCACGCCCAAATCCATCAGCCCCGAGGCAAACTGTTGGACTGACGCGCTCAAGTCCGCGTAACTCAGGTGCGCAGCACCATAGGTTAGGGCGATGGCTTGCGGGGTGCGTTGGGCGGCAAGGGTGATCAGTTCATGAAGCAGTGTGGATTCGGTCATGACAGCACCGGGGAAAGCGATGAGCAGGATTTTGTCGCTAAAAGTATCTCATACAAGCGCCGTCATCCACAGCATGGCATGTCAGGCCGTGCACCCCTAAAATGCCGATGCTAGGCGAACTGCCTCTACAGGATATTCAATTTGGACATCACACAAGAAGTGCTTCAGGTACTGGACAGCGTCCTGAGTTTGAAGGGCCGCTCAGCCAGCTTCAAGCGGGGCACGCCCTTGCTGGGCGCCGTGCCAGAGTTGGACTCCATGGCGGTGGCCAGCCTCATCACCGCCCTGGAAACACGCTTTGAATTGACCGTGAACGACGACGACATCGACGGTGCCACCTTTGCCACGGTGGGTGCACTGGTTGATTTTGTCAGCGCCCATCGCACCCATTGACCGCCCATGTCAACGCTACCCCAGGCATTTTTCCTACCGGCACCCATGGGCCATAGCGACCAGCGGTTTTGCCTGTTTCATCCAGCCCAAGGCATCGCAAATGAAGGAAACATACGCGGCGTAGTGCTCTATATCCACCCCTTTGCGGAGGAAATGAACAAATCGCGCCGCATGGCAGCCCTGCAAGCGCGTGCATTGGCCCAGGCTGGCTACGCGGTGTTGCAGATGGACCTGTTAGGCTGTGGCGACAGCTCGGGTGATTTTGGCGATGCCACTTGGGCCGCCTGGGTGAGCGACGTGGTGCACGGCTGCCAGTGGCTGCGCAGCCAACACAGCACGACAAACGATGCACTGGTACCCCCCCTGTGGCTATGGGGCTTGCGCGCGGGTTGCCTGCTAGCGGTGGATGCGGCTCGGCTCATGAGTGAGCCCTGCAATTTTCTTTTTTGGCAGCCACCCACAGCGGGCGCGCCCTTGCTGCAACAGTTTTTACGAATCAAGGCGGCAGGCGATTTGATGAGTGGCCAGGTCAAGGCCACCATGCAAGGTCTGCGTGACCAGCTGACCCGCGGCGAACCGATTGAAATTGCCGGCTACCGGGTGGCCGCCGAACTGGCCAGAGGCTTGGAACAAGCCACCTTGACCCCGCCCCAGATCACACCAGCCCTGCCGGTAGCGCCCCGTGTGGTTTGGCAGGAGGTGTCGACCCACGATGACGCCAGTTTCAGCCCCGCAGCCAGCCAGGCCATGGCCACCTGGCAGCAAGCCGGTTATACCCTCACACGCCAGATCGTCACTGGCCCGGCGTTCTGGCAAACCAGTGAGATTGAAGATGCTCCTGATTTAATAACAGCCACCACAGCAGCTATTTGCGCTTGACACCCTGTAATATGCAACCCATGCCAGACACCCTCGCGTCACTGCTGGAAGTCGACGGCCCCGTGGTCGGGGCGATCCGCGAGCGCTTTCCACAAGCACTGGCGGTTTACGCTTTTGGCAGCCAAGTCAATGGCACCGCCGCAGCGTCCAGCGACCTTGACCTGGCCGTCCTGGTGGGCGGCTATGCTGAGCCCTTGACCCTGTGGGACCTTGCCAGCCGCCTTTCTGACGTTGTCGCATGCCCGGTTGATCTGCTGGACCTTCGCGCCGCCTCCACCGTCATGCAGTACCAGGTCATCAGTACCGGCCGGCGCCTTTGGGCAGCCGACGTGCAGGCCGGGCTATTTGAATGCTATGTGCTGAGTGAAAAAACGGCCCTCGACACGGCGCGCGCGCCCTTGTTGGCAGACATCCGGTCCACAGGAGTCATCTATGCACGATGACGTGTTGCTCAACAAGGCGGCAACCGTAGAACGCTGCGTGGCCCGCGCCCGCGAAGAATACGCGTCCGACCCCACGAGTTTTTTGACCAACTGCACGCGCCAAGACGCCGCCATATTAAACGTTCAGCGAGCCTGTGAAGCGGTGCTGGACATGGGCCAACATCTGGTGCGCCGCGAACGTTTAGGCGTGCCGCAAAGCGCTCGCGACGTCTTTGACCTGCTGGCGCAAGGGCAGTGGATTGACACCCCCTTAGCCTCGGCACTCAAACGCATGGTGGCTTTTCGCAACATTGCCGTGCATGACTATCAGAACCTGCTGGTGCCCATATTGGTGAACGTCATCACCGAGCATCTCGACGAGTTCCTGGCATTTACAAAGAGGGTCCTGCAACGTGATGCAGAGTGACGCCCTGATGCCCTACACCGAACAAGCCACCCTGTTTGCCTGCGCGGGCGAAGCCATGGTGGGGGTACTGGCTAGGCCCAGCGCGCCGGCTCACACCGGTGTGGTGCTGGTGGTGGGTGGGCCGCAATACCGGGCGGGCAGCCACCGCCAGTTTGTTTTGTTGTCACGTGTGTTGGCGCAAGCGGGCTACGCCGTGTTGCGCTTTGATCACCGAGGCATGGGCGACAGCAGCGGCGCGCAGCGCGACTTTGAAAGCATCAGCGCCGACATCGCCAACGCCATCGACCACCTGCAGCTGCGTGTGCCCAACGTGACCCACATCGTCCTGTGGGGCCTGTGCGACGCTGCGGCGGCTGCCCTGCTGTATTGCCATGACACCCAGGACCCACGTGTCAGTGGGCTGTGCCTGCTCAATCCTTGGGTGCGGTCCGAAGCCAGCCTGGCCAAAACACAGGTCAAGCACTACTACACCCAGCGCCTGCTGCAAAAAGAGTTCTGGCTGAAGCTGCTCAGCGGCAAAGTGGCTTTGGGTGCCGTGGGTGCGTTCAATGGCTTCGTGCAAAAGGTGCGCCAGGCCACAGGCGCTGGCACGCCGCTAACGGCACCTGCCGCGCAGCCTTTTCAGCAGCGCATGGCCTCAGCCTGGCACAGCTTTGGCGGGCGCATTTTGCTGATTCTGAGTGGTGATGACTACACGGCCAAAGAGTTTGTGGAATATGCGCAAACCGATGCGGCCTGGAGGGGCTATGCAGACCACGCCCAATTGACCCGCCACAACCTACCCCGCGTTGACCACACGTTTTCCAGCGCGGCAGCCAGGCAGCAGGCGGAGCGCATCATGCTGCAGTGGCTGTCTGAATCTCAGCAAGTGGCAGGGTAAACCACACATCAAGCCCTGTCCCAGCCCCATGCTGACCCTCAGCGTTTACCCGCACCCCAGGGAATTCCCCGCCGATGTGCACGCGCTGTTTGCGTCTACCGCACAAGGCAGTGTGGAAAACAGCACCGCCTGGTACAGCAATCTGATTGATACCGTTTACCGTGGCGACACTGGCGTCAGCTTCCATGTGTTGCGCAAAGACGGCAGCCCCGTTGCGGCGCTTCCCCTGCGCGTCAGCCCATCGTGGCGGGGTCAATGCGTGACCGCGCTCGGCAACTACTACACCGCGCTTTATGCGCCGCTGCTGGCGCCCGGGCTGAGTCCAGAGGAACTGGCTTTTTTTCTGGCGGCCGTACGCGACGCATATGCCCCGTTGGCGTCTATGCAATTCGCCCCCATGGACCCTGAGTCCGCTTACTTTGGCCTGTTGAAGACGGCGCTCAAAAGCAGTGGGCTGATACCGTTTGACTACTTTTGCTTTGGCAACTGGCATCTGAACGTGTCACAAGATTGGCCCAGCTATCTGCAAGGGCGCGACGGCCAATTGCGCAGCACGCTCAAGCGGGCGGGTAAAAAATTTGCCGCTGCGGGGGGCACATTGGAGCTGGTGCAAGGCGGCGCCAGACTTGACCCAGCCATCGCCGCCTACTTGCAGGTTTACGCTGCAAGTTGGAAACAGCCCGAAGGTTTTCCCGATTTCATACCCGGCTTGATACACACCTGCGCTGCGCAGGGCTGGCTGCGCTTGGGTATTGCCTGGCTGGATGGCACACCCATCGCCGCCCAGTTGTGGATCGTGGCCCATGGCAAAGCCAACATTTTCAAACTAGCCTACGACGATAAATTCAAATCTTATGCATCCGGCACCCTGCTCACGGCCCTGCTCATGGCCCATGTCATGCAACACGACCAAGTCGATCAGGTGGACTACCTGATGGGTGACGACCCCTACAAACAGTTGTGGATGAACCACCGACGCGAGCGCTGGGGCATCGTCGCCTACAACCCCAAGACGCTGGCTGGGTTGCTGAGCCTGGGGCGGGAAGTCGTAACCAGTGCACTCAAACGCCTGGTCAAGCACCGCCCCAATTAGCGGTCCATCACCAGACCGGTGGCACGCGTCATTGGGCCGATGAACCTGCGCCGCTACCTGGTTTTTTCTAACAATGCAATGATGCTGCCCGCATTGGCCTGCACAAAGGCTTGCAGGCGCGCCTGGCCCTCGTCGCCCTGCCCTTTGGCGGTATAGACAATGATGACGGCAGAATCGTCACCGCGCCCCAGCAATCGGTACAGCGCACCAAAGGCTTTGGCTTGCATGTCGCTGGCGGTGAGCTTGCCGTTGACCCAATACAGTTGCCACACAGCGAGACGCGCATCAGCCAGCTGACCGGGTGCCCCTGAGTTACGCAGCTCGGCCACACGCACCTGTGTTTGAGTGGCGTTGAACTGGATGTTTTTGCTACTGCTGGCCACCTGCGCCCAGTACGGATCTTTGGAAGTCACCAACACGTTTTGCGAACTGACCAGCTTGCGGTCGTAGTTCTGGTGGCGGTAGTAACCCACATACAAACCAACGTCTTGCGCCCCTGCTGTGTAGCGGGCGTTGAACTCGGCAGACGGATTGCTGAATGCGGGTTTAAAGACCACGGATTGATCCGGCGCAGCCCCCCACGCGGACGCCAACACAGCGGGTGCAGCCAAGACCGGTGGTGCGGTGTTGCCGGTGTGGGCCAAAGCCCAGCGACCCAGCTGCGGCGCAACAATCAACAGGGCGGCGAGGACGCCCACCAGTTCAAAACGCGAGCGCACCAGGGGCATGTGCTGCGACGGCTTTTGCAGGGTGACAGAGTCAATGTCTTCAGCGCTGACACTGGGCTCAGGCTCGGCCCAGCGCGCACCCACCATGAACATGAGCATGATGACCACGCCAAAAAACACCCAGCCGTAAATCAGATGATCCACACCCGCGGCGAGCTTGTTGCCAGACAGGTGGCCCAGCATCACAATCATGTAGGCGCGCAGCCAGTTGGCCACCACCGGCACAATGATGGAGACAATGATGAACAGCACCCTGCGCGACGTGGACTGGTAATTGAGATAAGCAAACAAGGTCCCCACGGTCAGGGACGCAATCAGGTAACGCACACCGCTGCATGCCTCCACCACCGACCAGTTGCCCGAGGGAATGACAAACTGCAGACCCTCGCGGTACACCGGTATGCCCGTCAAACGCAAGGCCAGCACCGTGAAATCTGCCGTCCAGGTCATGAGCTGGGGCATGGCGAACTCGCCAAAGGGCACGGCAAAAAACATGAACGCCAGGGCAAAACCCAGCACACGTGTCACGGTCCAGCCCAGCAAGGTGGGCACCAACAAGACCAGCATGGACACAAAAGCCAGTTGCGTGAGCGCATTCACCGCCACCAGGTCACCCAGCAACCAGGCCAGCGCCGTTCCAGCCAGCAGCAAAGCCGCCCACAGGTTGGGCTTGGGCTGAATATGCGATAGCGCAACCCGCCTGCGCCACACCAGCCACAGCACAATGGGCACCACCAGAAAACCGTGGGTGAACGCGTCAGAGCGCAGCCAAATGCCCACGATGGCGCTGGCCGTGTCAAGGTACCAGAACAGCGTCCAGACCAGCAGCAAGGCAAAAAGACTGCCGGCGCGACGCCACTGGCGCTCAGGGTTGAGTTGGACAACGGTGTTCATGGGCTCAGATAGGGGTCAATTTTGGACAAGTGTGCCGACCAACTGTAACTGCTTAACACACGCAGGCGCCCAGCCGCACCCACACGGGCGCAGCGCTGGGGGTCTGCCAACAGGGCGCTGACCTGCGCCACAAAGTCAGCACCGGTGTTGGCTGCCAGCAGCTCGGTTTCGGGTTGCGCGTGAATGGCCTCGACACACGACTGCGAGGCCACCACCGGCCGGGCCATGGCCATGGCTTCAAGGATTTTGTTTTGAATACCGCGTGCCACGCGCAGGGGCGCCACTACCACTGCCGCGTGCTGCAGATAGGGTCGCACGTCAGCCACTGTGCCGGTGACCACCACATCAGGGGCAGCCAGCGCCAGCACCGATGGAGGCGGGCTGCGCCCCACAATATAGAAACAAAGTTGAGGCCACTGCTGACGCAAGGCCGGCAAAATGTCGGCCACAAACCAGGTCACCGCATCAATATTGGGCCAGTAATCCATGGCACCGGTGAAGACAATTGGAATCTGCAGATCGGCCGTGGCACCCGCCTTAAAAGGCGACGGCCGCTGCGTGTCGGGCGCAAAAAAGTCGGCATCGACACCATTGCTGATGGTTTCCACGCGTGACGCACTCTCCGGAGCGAGCTGATGAAACAGCGCAACCTCGTTGTCGGTGACGAAAAACGAACGCTGGGCACGCTGGGCCACGCTGCGTTCAAAAGCCAACAGGCGCTCGCCCTCGCGACGGTACAACCACGACATGGGCCAACGGTGGTCGGGGGCGTACTGCGTCCACTTGGCCGAGTCCACATCGACAAAGTCCACCAGCAGGGGCGGCCCCGCCTGTCCGGGCGTGGCAGGCACATATTCTGGACCCAGGCTTGCAGGCCAGCGTTTTGGTAATAGCGCAAGCCCAGCGCCTGGTGCGTGAGCAGGCCTGCCAAGCTGCGCAGCTTGGCGCTGCGCGGATGCAGGCGTGCCACGTGCAGGTCGGGGCAGAGTTGGCGCACCGTGTCCAGATAGGCCTCATCGGCCGGGTCGTCAATGAAGGTGCCCAAAAAAACCTGGTGTTGTTGCAGCAGGTGTTTGAGCAAGTGGTACGAGCGGACCTTGTCGCCCTTGTTGGGTGGGTAGGGCAGCCGGTGCACCAGGTAAAGCAGCTTGCCCATGCCCGGGTTCAGGCCAGGTTACGCACAATGAACGGCCCCAACCAGTTGGCCAGCCCAATGGGCATGCGCCGCCAGGTTTCAATCAACAGCTTGAACTTGGCATTGGAAGGGTTGTTTTGCGGGATGGCGTCGCGCTTGTACAGGCAATACTGGTAGTGCAGCGGCGTGGGCTCGAAACCCCAGTTTTTCTTGAACGCATAGGGTCCAGTGCCTTGCTTGCTGCGGCCATAGTCAAACACTCTGAGGCCGCGGGCGCAGGCCAGGCGCATGAGCTCCCAGTATTTGAAGTCATTGGCAGCCAGGTCACGCGCGGCCTCGTCGTCACCAGCGTAGTACGGCAAGACTTCATCACGGAAATAAAAACTCAGCACACTGCTCAATGGCCGGCCATCTGGGGCTACCACGGTGAGCACTTCGCAATCGGGGCCAAAGATGGTTTTGAGGGCCTGAAAGTATTTTTTGGGCATGGCCGGCGTACCATGGCGATGCACGTTGTCGGCAAACAGCGCAAAGAAGCGGTCCACATGGGGGTCGATCTCGCTGCGCAAGTCATTCTTGATGCCTTTGCGCACCATGGCGCGTTGCTTGCGCGGAATGGCCAACATATTGGCTTCTTCGGTGGGCAAAATTTCTTTGCGAAAGGTCACATACAAGTCTTGCGTGGGCCAGTCGGTGTGGCGGGCATGCACATTGCGCAACTCCAGGTGGGCCACCCCCAGCGTTTGCGCAATTTTTTGGGCTTCTTGCTCCAGGGCATCTGCGGCCTGTGGGTGGCTGGCAGCCACACCGCCATAGACCGTGAACGGCAGGCTGGTGAGTGAGTTGCCAAACAGCCAGCTGTTGATGTGCCCCAAAGGCAGCACCCCTTGAATCACCCCACCCTGCTCGGCATACAAAAAATAGCTGTCGTGGCGAAACACCTCGGTGACAATTTTTTGCCAGCCGGCCCGATGAAAAAAAGTAGCCTCGGGGCAGGCCATGACAAAGGCATCCCAGCGTGCGGCGGTAGCGGAGTCGTTCAGCGCAAGGCGGTGGACTGTGAGCATGAAGGGCGTGAGTGGTACTCAGGCAGCCAGCGCTTGCGGCGCGGCCTTATGCAAAAACAGGTCGTCGACACAGCCCCAATGGAAGTCGGTCAGCAGGCGGTCCAGCCGCGCTTGCATTTGCCCAATATTGACGTAGTGACGAAAGCGTGTCTTGGCGTTGATGCCGTTCACACGCGGCTGCTCGGTATCAATTTCCCAGGGATGAAAGTAAAAAATACCCGCCTCGCGGTCCTGGGCATTCACACGACGGATCATCCAACGCGACAAGCTGTAAGGCAGCAAGCGAAAGTAGCCGCCACCGCTGGAGGGAAAGTTGCGCTCGAACAGACGCAAGGTGGTGATGGGGATCTCCATGAGCCCGGGACGCACTTCATATGCGAAACGTGGCGAGTCGGGCATGCCATAGTGGTCGTGTGCAATCGGGTAGATGCTGGAGCTATAACGGTAACCCGCGCGCTGCAGGCTGTCGTAAGCCCACAGGTTGCTCTTGCCTATGGAAAAACTTGGCGCACGGTAACCGGTGACCTCTTGGCCTGACAGATCTTCGAGCAGGATTTTGGCCAGGTTGATGTCGCTGAAAAACGCCTCGGGGGTTTGGTCGCTGGCACGCTCATGGCCATAACCGTGGCTGGCCAGTTCGTGCCCGTGTTGGACAATTTTGCGCACCAACTGGGGGTAGCGCTCGGCGATCCAACCCAGGGTGAAGAAGGTGGCTTTGGTGTGGTGCTTGTCAAGCAATTCCAGGATGATGTCGATGTTGCGCTCAACCCGGCACTCACGGGTGTTCCACTCTGAGCGGGCAATATGCGGCGCAAAGGCAGAGACCTGAAAATAGTCCTCAACATCGATGGTCATGGCGTTGGTCATGCGGGGTGCAGGCATGGAACGTCCTCCAGGGGGTGGTGATGTCACTTGACCTTGTCCTGCTCGGTGAGTACAGGCACAGACACAGCCGGCGCCGCAGCGGGTTCGCTGGATGAAGCGCTAGCGACGTTGACGAGTTTTTGCAACATGACCAGGATTTCAAGGTTGATGCGCTCCAGCCTGAGCACACTGCCCTCCAGGCGGCGCAGCCGAATGTCGTACTGCTCGGCACTCAGGGTCACAATTTGACCCGACATGGCATGGGTCAGAGACGGGTCGAACTGCAACTTGCTCAGGTCGATATCCGCTGCGTTGCTGGACGACAAATCTTGCAGGGTCGAGTCGCTCCAGCCCGGGCCAGGTGGGGATGTTTTGTTGGCAGGGGGCGAGGACTCATCGTTGATCTCGGCCACCACCTCGTTGACTTCGTCCACACCAAAAGTGGTTTTGCTGCCCAAAAAGCCCAGCAACAACAGGCGATCACAGACCATGTTGATGCGCCGCGGAATACCACCAGTGGCTTTGAAAATAGCTGCAAAAGCCGCCTCATCAAAACCGGGGCGTGTGGGCGTGGCGCCAGCACATTGCAGGCGATGCTCGATGTAGCCCTGGGTCTCAGCCTGGTCCAGCGGCCCAATGTGGCACGTGGCCGTCACGCGCTGACGCAACTGGTGCATGCTGGGGCTTTGCAAAATGGCCCGGAACTCGGGCTGCCCGATCAGGAAGGTTTGCAACAGGGCTTGCTGGCCAAACTGAAAGTTGGACAACATGCGCAGTTCTTCAACCGCCCTGGGGGTGAGGTTTTGGGCTTCGTCGACGATCAGCAGGCAGCGTTTGCCCTGCCCGACCTGGCTGACCAAAAACGCCTCAAGCGCCATCAAAATATCAGACTTGGAAACGTCTTTGACTCGCACACCAAAGGCCGAACCCACCATGCGCAAGGTGTCTTCGGCGTCCAGCTGGGTGGTGACCAGGTTGGCCGCCACCACTTTTTCAGCGTCCAGGCTGTTGAGCAAGCCGCGCACCACGGTGGTCTTGCCCGCGCCAATTTCACCCGTGATGACAATAAAACCTTCATTGCGCATGACGCCGTACTCGAGGTAGGCTTTGGCGCGCCGGTGTTGTTTGCTAGCGAAATAGAACCGGGGATCAGGGTTGATCTGAAACGGCTCGCTGCTTAATCCGTAAAAAGCTTCATACATGGATCAGAACCGTACATTCAAGTTGCCAGTGACTGCTGTCTCGGCGTAGGGGTTGGCAAGGCTATCAGACACGATGCGCCGTGCGCCCAATGTGGCCGAGGTCCGTTTGCCGACAGCGGCGGTGACATTGACGTTAAGGGAATTGAGCGTGCTTTCTTGTGCTGCAGTGGACCCCGCCGTGTTTTGCTGCGACAGCAGCACTGCCAAGGAGTAGTCTGGCGTCAAACGGTGGCTGTAGTTGACGCTGAACCCGCGCTGCGTCACGGTGTCAGCACTGGTCAGGCTGTCGATGCTGGTCGACACCGTGTCAAGCCGGTTACTTTTGGTGCGGGTCAGCAAAAAAGTAATGGTGTCGCGCACGCCCATCAAAGCAAAGGACAGGTCTTGCCGGCGCTGCAACGAAACTGCCGTGGTGAGAAAGTCGCCCACCACGCTGGCCGTGGGGCTGATGCCATTGGTCTGCAAAAAGTTGTTCACCAGTTGCGCTCGCGCAAGGGGATCGGGCTCCATGGCTGCAAACTGGCTGAAATACAAATCGTAGGTGCTACCCACGCTGCCGGTACCGTTTTGAGCCGGTGTGTTGGTGGCATCTTGGGTGTCAGAAAAACGCCAAACAGTGCGGGCGCTGCGATGATCGAAGCTCAGGCTGTGGGTGTTGCCAAACGAGCGCCGCCCCGCGGTGGCCGATAACTTGGTGCGCTCTGAGGGCAACCAGTTCAAGACCAGGCTTCCTGTGCTGCTGCTTTGCTTGTCCAAGTCTGTGAAGTTGCTGGACTCGCGCCCGGCATTGAGTGACAGGTTGAGCTGCGGGTTCAGCGTGTAACTGAGACCCAGGCTCATGCTGTCTGACTCGGTGGGGCGCCCACTACTGTAGTCCACACGCTGACGTGACAGGTCGGCTGACCACCCCAGGCTTCGGAACGCCGAGGCGTTGCTAAGTCGGATGCTGCTGTCGGTGTTAGCCGAATTGGCGCCGACATTACCTTTGCTGTTGCTCACCGAGCGACTCAGGCGCGCCTCGTAGTTGGCCAAATCGCCGAAGCGGCCACGCAGATACGGCGCCAACCGGTAGTTAGAGACCTCGGTACGGTTGCTATTGATCGCCGTATTGCTCGTGGACTGGGGTCCAAAGGCCGAGATGTTTTGCTGCGAAATGGTGCCACTGAAGTCAATAAACGCCCAGTTGTCAATGGCTTCAAAGCTACCAAACGTGTTGAGCGCGTTCTGATTGCGGTCAGCCGACGTGCCTTGTGCGTAGGCAATACGGCTCAGCGAATAATCCAGGTAAGTCTTGAGCCGCGCGCCTTCGATGCTGATGCGAACACCCGGCGCAATCTCGGTGGTTTGTTCAGACTTGGGGTCTGTGTTGCTGAGGTTGACATTGCTGGTGAGGGTCTCTGTCACCGACACCCGGGGCACAATCGAAACCAGTCGTTTGCCGGCGGTGGCCTCTGCGGTTTGCGCCATCGCGCCAGCCACAGCAGACAGCAGCAACCCCGCTAGACAAGCGTCAGCCAGGACTGCACGCCTGACGGTGATCAGAGTGCGGTCAGACGAGCTCATTCCACCTGCTCTTGGCCATAACCGTTGGCGTAGCCATAGCCGTAGCCATAGCCGCCCTTGGTCAAGGAACTGGACCGGTTCAGCAGCAACATCTTGACCGGGCAGGACTCAATGGTAGAGATCGCTTGCTTGACCTCAGACTGCAGCGTCTTGCCCGCATGTACCACCACCACAATTTGACCCATGTGGGTGGCCAACACGCGCGCCTCCGTGGTGATCAGCAACGGCGGGGAGTCAAACACAATGATGCGGTCCGGGTAACGCGCCGCCATGTCCTCCAGCAAACGCACCATGGCGTCACTGGCCAGCAGCTCGGTGGCACGCGGGTGCGGCGTCCCACTGGGCAAAATAGTGAGCTTCTCCACATTGGTTTTGAGCAACACCGAAGACAAATCCCTGGCGTCACCCAGCACCAGATCCAGCAACCCGGGGCCGTCTGGCAGCCCCAGCATCTTCATGACCGAGGGGCGCGCCACATCGGCGTCCACCAGCATCACCGTGTTGTCGAGCTCGGTGGCAATACTCATGGCCAGATTGATGGAGGTAAAGCTCTTGCCTTCACCCGGCAAGGCGCTGGTGACCATGATCAGATTGCCATTGGCCAGAATGGAGGCGCCCTTGCCCATGGCGTTCTTGATCAGGGGCCGCTTGATCACCCTGAACTGGTCCGCCATTTGCGACCGGGCAGACCCCGGGCTGATGATGCCCGTGGCAGCCAGCATGTCCAGGTCAATATCCACCCGGCGGGACACCGTGACGGGTGCCGCGGGCTCGGGCGGGGGCACGACTTCAGGTACCGCCACAGGAGGAGGTGCGATGGTGGGCGGCGCTGGCATCTCGGCACCCGCTTGACGCAGTTGCTCCAGACGTTTGGCGGCCTGTTCGATCAAGCTACTCATAGATCTTTCATCCTGCCTGTCTGGACATCAGGAACAGTGCCAGCATGCCGACACCGAACACAGCAACCAGGGCGCCGGTCGCACCCAAAAACTTCTTCAGCTCGGTGCGCCGCCGTTGGGTGGAGCCATCATCCATCACCAAAGACACCACACCCAGCAGCGGCAAGCCCAAAGACTCACTCATGGCATAGGCGTCGTAATACACCGCGCGGACCTGGCTCAGCAAAAAGGTCACACCCAGCCCGGCCGCCAACGCAGCAATCAGGGCCAAGGGCATGAGCAGCATGCGGTTGGGGGCCACGGGCTTGGCCGAGGCGCGCGGCGGGTCAATCAGCCGAAAATCTGCCACACCGGTGGCACTCTCCAAATCACCCGACAAGGTGGCCGACTCGCGCCGCGAAACCAGGTCGTTGTAGTTTTTCTTGTTGATCTCGTAATCTCGATTGAGCTGGGCAAACTCAGCCTCAACCTGGGGCGCCGTTTTCATGGCTTCACGGGCGCGGTTAAAGCGGGCATCAAACTCAGCCACACGGGCGCGCAGTGAGGCCACCTGCACTTCAGATGTCGCCATCACACGGCTCAACTCCTGATACGCCGGGCTGGTGCTCACCAAAGCGGTTGTCGGGTTGGCCATGGCCGTTTTGCGCAACTCCTGAACCTCTTTGCGCTTGAGATCTTCCAGCTCCTTGATCAGGCGGCGCGCACTCGCCACGTCGGGGTGCTGCTCGGTAAAGCGCTGCAACAGGGCATCCAGGTTACGGCGCTGGGCATCAATGCGGCCATCAATTTCAGGGGTGGAAATAGCCGCGGGCGTATCCGACATCAGGCTCTTGGAATGCGCAGCACGCTCCAAGTCCAACTGTTTTTTGGCTGCATCACGGGCGTTTTCTGCCTCACGCAGTTCCAGCCTGGCCTGGCTGAGCTGGGCACTGATGGCGCTGAACTGACCCGCCATGTCCTTGCCGTCAGCGGTCTGCAAGTCAATGTTACGCAGCTTGAACTCTTTCAGGCGAGTTTCGGCTTCTTCCAGCTTCACCACGTAGGTCTTGATCTGTTCCTCGATGAATTTCTTGGCGGTGTCAGAGTCTTTGCGCGAGCTGCCCATACTGGACTCGACAAAAATGGACACCAGCGACTGCACCACCTTCTTGGCCTTCTCGGGGCTCGGGTCGCGAAAAGCCAGGGTGTAAATGTTGTCACGCCCGACGTTCTTGATTTCAAGGGTCTTGCTCAGGTTGTCAATCAAGGCCTCTTGCGCCGCCTTGGAGGTGTCGCCCAGGTCCAGATCGGCCATGCGGATCAGTTTTTCAACGTTGGGCCGGCTGATGAGCGTCCGGCTCAACATCATGACCTGTTGCTCTACGTTGGGCTGCACCGCCAAGCCCGACATCAAGGGCTTGAGGATGGACTGGGTATCCACAAAAATACGCGCCGAGGCTTCGTACTTGTCCGGCACCGACAACACCACCACCGAGCCAATGACAGTGACCACCCACGCCACCAGAAGCCCGCGCCAGCGGTGCTTCCACATGCCCCGGGCAATGGTGGTGATCTGACCAATCAGTTCATCCATGAAGCTTAAAACCAACCTTGTGGAATGATCAGCACATCGCCCGGCTTCATTTCAACGTTGGCAGAGATGTCACCCCGCTTGATCAGGTCTTTGAGGCGCACTGAGTAGCGTTTGCCACCTTCAGCGGCACGGGTAATAGAGGCCCCATTGCCATCGGCAAAGTCAGTCAACCCGCCCACGGCAATCATCACATCCAGCAGCGTCATCTTTTGCTTGTAGGGCAAGGCTTGGGGCTTGGCGGCCTCACCCACCACACGGATCTGCTCGCTGTAGGGGCCAATGAAGTTGGTCACGATGACCGTCACCACCGGGTCGCGCACCAACTTGCTCAAGGCTTTTTCGACCTCACGGGCGATTTCGACAGATGTTTTACCTTGCACCACCAGCTCGTCCACCAGGGGCGTGGTGAGCTTGCCATCTGGCCGCACCGGCACCGACATGGACAACTCGGGGTTGCGCCAGACAATGATGTTCAAGTTGTCACCCGGACCCACCAGGTAGTTGTAATCAGGGGTGGCCGCAGCAGCAGGTGCCGCCGGGTAGGTGCTGGTGCTGGAGGCACAACCCACCAGCCAAACCGCCAACAGGCCGAGTCCGGCCATGCGCCCCAATGAGCCCAAGACAGAAGCAGTCGATGTAAAAATTTTCAAGATAAATCCCCTTGTAGAAGGTGCAAGAAATATAACGCATTTGGGACGCGGTCCCGAGCGCACCGGCAAATCAAGCTGAAAGCAGCGGCAATACCCCAAGCTGGCATCACGCCAGCAGCCCCGCCACCCCCGCTTCGCACAAGTCAAGCACACGCTCAAACCCGGCCAGCGCGCCGTGATAGGGGTCCGGGATTTCGGCAACGCTCAACTGTGGAGCGTAGTCCAAGAGCAGCCGCAACTTCGTGTGGTGTTGACTGGGTGCGCGCTTGCGCAGCGCAGCCAGGTTCGACGTGTCCATGGCCAAAATCAAATCAAAGTGATCAAAGTCCTGCTCAACAACCTGCCGTGAACGGGTCTTGGCTGGCTCGTACTGCCGCGCCAGCAACACCGATTTGGCTCGAGCGTCAATTCGCTGGCCACCGCGTTGGGCATGGGTTCCGGCAGCGGCCCACTCAAACTCAGCGCCCCGCCCCGCAAGACGCGTCATTTTTTGAGCCACAGCCAGCGCCATGGGCGAGCGGCAGACATTTGCAGTGCAAACCATCAGTATCTTTGGCATATGTTTTCATTCTAATTTGTGTGTTTACACGCCGTGGATGAGGTAATAATGATTGACACCATGCGGACCGACGCCCGTTGCCGCAGTCGCCCGACCCACACCGCTGACCCATTGGGGGCAAGAAATGACCGAGCTTTCGTCTGACCCGGCTTTAACCCAAGGCCCTGTCGCCATACTCACCCGGGTTGAAAAAACCTACCACATGGACTCCGTGAGTGTGCCCGTCATCAAAGGCGTGAGTGTGCTGGTGCGCCATGCCTGCTTTACGGTGCTGCTGGGCCCGTCGGGCAGCGGCAAGACCACGCTACTCAATATGTTTGGCTGCATCGACAAACCCGACAAAGGCGAAATTGTGGTGGCCGACTGCAAGGTGGGCGAACTGTCCGACGATGACTTGTCTGATTTCAGAGCCAAACACATTGGCTTTATTTTTCAGAACTTCAACCTGCTGCCGGTGTTAAGCGCCTACGAAAACATTGAATACCCGCTGCTGCTGGCCGGCGCCTCGGCCAAACTGCGCGGTGAGCGTGTGCCCAAGCTGTTGGAAGCGGTGGGTCTGTCTGACCGGGCCAACAACCTGCCCGGGCAAATGTCGGGTGGGCAGCGCCAGCGCGTGGCCATTGCGCGCGCCTTGGCACGCAACCCCAAGGTAGTGATTGCCGATGAGCCCACTGCCAACCTCGACAGCGAAACCGGCGCCTCCATCCTGGCGCTGATGCGGCACATGGTGGAGCGTTATGGCGTCTCGTTTATTTTTTCGTCGCACGACCCCGAGGTGATCAAGGCGGCCGACGACACGATCTTTTTGAAAGACGGACTGATACGCGGCATCAGGCGCAAAGGCGTGGAGACCACATCATGATGACCTTGTCTTTGGCGGTACGCAATTTGCTGCGCAACCGGCGCCGGTCGCTGGCAACGCTGCTGGCCATGGCCATTGGATCCACCTCCATTTTGTTGTTTGGTGGCTTCAGTGCCAACATCAATTACATGATGCATACCCACCATGTGCGCACCGGTGGGCACCTGCAAATTCAGCACCGCGACTTTTATTTGTATGGCAACGGCAACCCAAGTGCATACGGGATAGACGGCTACGACAAGCTCATGGCTGCCATTCAAACCGACGAGGTGTTGCGCGAGATGGTGCTGGTGGCCTCACCCACGCTGCAATTTGGCGGCATTGCCGGCAATGCTGCCGCCAATGTGTCGCGCACCATCATTGGCAACGGCTTTGTGGCCAAAGACATCAACCGCATGCGGCAGTGGAACGACCTGCAGGTGCAAACCAAGGCGGCGCCCTTTGCACTCGAGGGTGCACCTGCTGACGCAGCCATGGTTGGCGTGGGGG
>JFJP01018637.1_pt1 | contig 21312 bp, 18 predicted proteins | sample 431651 | NCBI WGS metagenome assembly JFJP01 (sample SAMN02602958, study PRJNA72255) | Microbial mat metagenome, whole genome shotgun sequencing project. | biome: fresh water; feature: sink hole; material: water; isolation source: purple microbial (photo- and chemosynthetic) mats found in...
ACAAGACACGATTTGAGCCGATCGATGTGAATTCTATTAAAATACGGGGAGATCACTAAATGGTTCAGGTTAATGAGCCCCTGCTGGATGGGAATGAAAAAAAATATCTTCTGGAGTGTATTGAAACCGGATGGATTTCGTCGGAAGGGCCGTTTGTAAAACAGTTTGAAGAGCGGTTTGCTGAGAGAGCCGGTCGCAGACACGGGGTTGCTGTTTGCAACGGGACCGCGGCCATTGATGCGGCGGTCGAGGCGCTGGGTATTGGTCCGGGCGATGAAGTGATTCTCCCCGCATTCACGATCATTTCGTGCATCGGGCAAATTGTCCGTTCCGGTGCGATTCCTGTTCTGGTGGATAGCGATCCCGTTACTTGGAATATGGATGTTTCGCAGATTGAGGCGAAGATTACGCCTCGCACCAAGGCGATTATGGTGGTGCATATTTACGGGTTGCCGGTTGATATGGATCCAGTTCTGGACATCGCGATGCGCCATGGATTAAAGGTGATTGAAGATGCGGCTGAAATGCACGGGCAAACGTATAAAGGAAGGCCGTGCGGAAGTTTTGGAGATATCAGCACCTTCAGTTTTTATCCCAATAAGCATATTACAACTGGCGAAGGCGGAATGATTGTGACTCATGACGAGCTCCTGGCTGAAGAGTGCCGTAGCTTAAGGAATCTTTGTTTCCAGGCGAAGAAGCGCTTCGTTCATGATCGTCTGGGCTGGAATTTGCGCATGACGAATCTGCAGGCGGCACTGGGACTGGCGCAGCTGGAACGGCTGGATCTCTTCATTCAGCGGAAGCGGAACATGGGCTCGCGATACACCGCGCTGTTCTCAGACCTTCCGGCGGTGCAACTCCCGTTGGCCAAGACAGATTATGCTGATAATATCTATTGGGTTTACGGCTTGGTTCTTGGAGAAGCGCACGGGATGTCGGCGGAAGAGGCGATGAGCCGGTTGGCAGATAAGCAGATTGGGACGCGACCGTTCTTTTGTCCGATGCACATGCAACCGGTATTGCGGCGCATGGGATTGTTTGAGGGCGAGCGTTATCCTGTGGCTGAAAATCTTTATCAACGTGGATTTTATATTCCCAGCGGATTGGGATTAACCGAGTCGCAAATAGATGAGGTCTCTCAGGCTGTTCGAAATGTGCTGGTGTAGACAGAATGATGAGCGTGGAATGATGACATCTGTGCGTACTTTTTTAGGGACATTGGTCCATGACTGGCCGAGGTTCTTTTGCTGCCTGATCTCTTCCGATGGATGGTGCCGGATGCGGAACCGTCAGGACGTGTTGATTCTTTCGCCAGACAGGGATGGGATTCAATGCGATTGGGAGCATACGCGACCGTTGCATCTTTGCGCTGTATTTCCAGTTGCCGGCCGCTGGCTGTTGCGTCGCGCATTGAAAGTCAGGCCCATCCTGTTGAAAGAACGTCCCGACACGGTTCATTCCGGACGGGAGTGTTCAAATCAAACAGAAAGCAATCCGGAAGAACGTCCTGCTGTTAGTTTTATCATCGGCCATCGGGGGATGGAGCGGCTTCCGCACTTACTGGCAACACTGAGATCAATTGCCGGACAAACCGGGGTTGGGTTTGAGTGCATAGTGGTCGAGCAGGATAATGAGCCGTTAGTGCGTGATCGGTTGCCTGCATGGGTGCGATATGTGCATACACCTTTGCCGGAGAACAATTTGCCCTATAACCGTTCATGGGCTTTTAATGAAGCGGCTCAGGTCGCTCGAGGGGACGTGCTGATCCTTCACGACAATGATCTGATGGTGTCGCATGATTACGCGGCTGAATCGGTGAGGGCATATCAAGCGGGGTATGAGGTTGCCCAGTTAAAGAGGTTTATTTTTTATCTGAATGAGGTGGACTCGACGCAACTGATGTCGATGGAAAAGATTCCGTCAGGAATTTGTAGTGATTACGTAATTGAAAATGCTTGTGGAGGCGGCAGTATCGCTATTTCAAGAAAGGTTTATTGGGATATTGGTGGGATGGATGAGGCGTTTGTTGGATGGGGAGGAGAAGATCAGGAGTTTTGGGATCGCTGTTTAACGCGCAAGGTTTGGCATTATGCGATGCTTCCAATCATTCATCTCTGGCATGCGCCTCAGTTGGGAAAGAGAGCGATTAATGGGAATGGCGCCCTGACGGCTGAGCTGACGGCGCAGCGACGAGCGATCCCCGCATTAGAGCGAATCGAGGAGCTCAAGACTCGGAATTTGGGTGCTTCGGTAGGTTTTAAATAAGGAAAAGATATGTTTTTACACATTATTCCGGAGCGGGACATGGCGGCTGCTTTTGCGGGAACGTATAAGGACGTGGTTTCCAGAGCGAATTGGCTTAAAACCCGTTTCCCCGATTATCGACAGGTTCTGATTGCGGACGATAAATCCGACGAGCTGGATGCGGTATTGTCCGATGGGGTCGAAGTTGAGGGTGCATTGGTCGAATATTCGTATCACTCGCAGATCGTTAAATACCTGAAGACAAGATTTCCAAACTCCTGCGTGGCGGTTCGTTCGATCAATATAGAGCCGTTGCAATATTTTGATAATACTGGATGGAATCCGGAGCGTGGGCCTTTGTGGATGTTGTATGGAATGGCGCGCTTATTTAAAAAGGAAGTTGAAAATAAGCGCTATGCGGATGTTGTGTTGTCGATTAATGAATGGGAAAATCAGGTGTATTGGAAATGGCTTCCGGGCAAGGCGAGGATAGAATGGCTTCCTTATCGATGCCCAGATTATCTGCTGCCTAAAAATCCGACTCTATATTTGCAGCGCAAGGTGATTGCGTGTCTCCCGACATCTCAAAAGAATCGTATTAGCTGGGATTTGGTAACCCGGTTCCAGAAGCTTGCGGCGGAGATGAAACGACTGGGAAGTCAGGATGATTTTATTGTGACCGGTAAGCTTCGTGATTGGGGGTTGCCGGAGTGTCGGGATGTGACGTATGCCGGGTTCGTTGATAATTTGGCCGAATTGGAAGGCACCTGTAAAGTTATCGTTATGCTCTCGCCTCTGGGTTATGGATTCAAAACTACCATTTCCGATGCGTTGGCCGCTGGGGCGCATGTGATTGCCCATCCAAAATTGATTCGCCGCTGCCCTACGATGATTCGACCGTTTATTCTTCCGCTGGACACGGATCATCTGTCCGGTCTTCCGGCTGTGATGGCTGCTCTTCAGCAAAAACCTAAAGGGACGGAACTGCATGATGCGCTGTGCAAACGGGCGGATGCGGTGTTGAGCCGATGGTTCGGAGAAACGGCAGGATGAATGCCCCAAAAATATCTGTGGTCATGGGTGTCTTTAACGGGGCCCGCTTGCTGTCGGAAACGGTGGACAGCGTGCTGGCTCAGACCGCCCGCGACTTCGAATTCATTATCGTCAACGATGGATCCACCGATCCTCAGGTCGCACAAATCCTGACGGATTATGAGCGACGTGATGGCCGCGTCCGGATCATCAGCAAGTCGAATGAAGGACTAACCAAAGCGCTGATCGATGGATGTGCCGCCGCACGAGGTGTCTACATCGCCCGGATTGATGCCGGCGATGCAATGCCCCCTGAACGGCTACTTCGTCAGAGGGCTCTTCTGGACGCCCATTCAGAGGTCGTTCTCGCAACCTGCTGGACGGAGTTCTGTGGGCCAGAATGGGAAACGCTTTACCTGGGCAAAGAGAAAACCCCCTTCGGTGGGGCAACGGGGTTCTGGATTGCTGATGTGTTGCCGGAACGGCCCGGAGAGAATCTCCTTGAAGGCCCGACATCACATCCTTCGGTAATGTTCCGGGCCGATGCGTACCGGCGGGCGGGCGGGTATCGTTGGCAGTTCTATCACGGGCAGGACTGGGACCTCTGGTACCGACTGGCGGAGCTTGGGAGGTTTGCGGGGGTACAGGAGATTCTCTGCCGTTGCCGCATATTCCCCGAAGGCATCTCGATGCGGAATGCAGAGCGGCAGCGGCGCATCCACGAATGCTCGTACGGAGCCTTTCAGGCCCGGAAGAGGGATGCTGATGAAAGCGGCTTTTTAAAAAAAGCGAAACTTCTGCGGCCTGCGCATCAACGTGCTCGCTTTAGTCGGCCTTCTGTATCCGGACAGGGCTCCGGATGCTACTTTATAGGCGAGGCGCTCAGGAGAAATGGCGATCGGCGCTGCCAGAGTTATTTTCTGAAGGCACTTGCTGTCCGCCCGCTTATGATTAAAATCTGGTTCAGATTGATGCAAAGTCTGTTTATCCGGACGGGTCTTGCCCCCGGTCATAAGGAGGTGGGTTGACATTGGTCTGCTATGAAGTTTAAAATCATCGGACTGGACTCGATGAAAGGATTTTGCGTTTGACGGATGTTAATAAAATAGTGCCACCTGTGCCATTGTCGAAAAGGACTGCATATCTGAAGTTTGCAGTGTTTCGAAAAATGTATGAACAGCGCATTCTCTGGGGGAATCGCGCTCGTCCTCCGGATGTTCAGGTGGTGGGGGAGTATTTTTCAGGCAATCTCGGTGACTGGACGATGGGGCAAATGATCCTGCGGGGAGGTCGGGATCTGTCTATCCGGGCCGGATTAACCAGCTACTCGCCAGCGCGACACGTTCCTTGCAGACTGATCATGGGCGGCGGAGAACTGGGAGACGAAAATCATTTCCAACTCGCTTTCAAGCTGGCCGAATCGCCCGGCCGTGTGTCCGCTTGCGGCATCAACCCCGTTTATACGTTCGCATCGCTGCCTCGACCCCTTCTGCTGGATATTGCCCAGATGCCATACCTTTCTATACGGTCAAAGACCGGTGCTGCAATGATGAGAAAAGTCCTGTCGCGTCCGGATGTAGAATATAATCCGGATCCGTCGTTTTGCCTTTCCAGAGAATTTGTAAGAAGGCCGGCAGCCCGAAGAGAGGAGAAGCGGCTGGCTATCAGTCTCATGACCTTTTATCTCAGCGTCCAGCAGCGTAAATTTTTCGCCGCTGACGGGACGATGGGCGCGGTTGTTGCGGATCCGGAATTCAGACCGTTGATTGATACAGCAGGAGAGCGCTATATCCAGACAATGCGGGAAGTGGTTCAGCGGGCGATTGCACAAGGGTGGGAAGTTGTAAATATTCCATTTAGTGAAGTGGATGCGATGTTCGCAGAGGCTGTACTGAAAGATCTGAAGGTGAACCGGCTTCGTTTTTCAGGGAATCCGCTGCAGGTGCTTAGCGAATTAAGTACCTGTACAAAATTGATTGCGGCCAGATTCCATACACATATTTTCGGGCTTATTTCCGGAACGCCGGTCGTTTCTATGGGGTATTCGGAAAAGTGTATCCAGCTGTGGGAAGATCTCGGACTGAATTCAGGATTACAGATTGGAAGAGTTGAGCTTTGCCGGCTTCCGGTGGAAAGCGCCGAAAAACTTTTTGATGCAGCAGGTGTTACGTTGTCTCAGGATATTTTATTGGATTTGGCTGGGGCGGCTGAAGACAGTATTGACAAAGCATACAGGGCGATTTGTTTCTGATGAAATCTGATCCGGCAGATATTTCGATTGTGATCCCCACCTATAAGCGGGGCGAAGTTCTATTGCAGACCATTCGGCACCTCATGATGCTGCCTAGTCCGCCCGGAGAAATTCTGGTGGTGGATCAGACCGAAGAGCCCTCCCCGGACGTCCTGCAGTTTTTCCAAGGGCTGGAAGAAAACGTTCCAACCTTTGGAACCCCGGCGATCCGGCGAATTGTTCTTTCCAAACCCTCCATTCCACACGCCATGAATGTCGGGATGCGGGAGGCAAGAGGCGACATCGTCCTTTTTTTGGATGACGATATTATTCCGGATGAGCAGCTGATTTCCAACCATTGGAAAACTCACGAGACCTGTCCGGAAGCCTGGGCTGTGGTCGGGCAGGTGCTGCAACCCGAAGATGTGGGAAAAAAGACTGAAAGGCGGGAGAGAAATGCTGAAAAGCTGAAAACTGAAACGCTGAAAAAGAGACCGAAAACGGAAGGCGTGGGGGGAAAGGCTGGGAAACCGATTTCAGGATGTCAGGATTTCAAATTTTCAGCTTTTCACGCGTCATCTTTGCGACAGGGTTTAGATTTTAGATTCAACGCGTCTTCTCCAGCCTGGGTCGAGAATGTTATGGCCGGAAATCTCTCGGTTAGGCGGGAGAAAGCACTGGCTGTCGGAGGGTTTGATGAAAACTTCACCCCCCCCGTCTCATACCGGTTTGAAACGGAGTTTGCCAAACGACTGATTGCCGCTGGCGGACAAATCCGTTTTGAGCCTTCCGCCTCCATTCGGCATTTACGTGCGGGGCAGGGGGGAACCCGGAGCCGAGGTTCTCATCTGACCAGCGTTTCGCCGTTACACGGAGTCGGTGATTATTATTACGCGCTTCGTTGCGGGAAGGGGGCGGATCGCATGTTGTATATGCTGCGCCGTCCGTTTCGTGAGGTGTGCACAAAGTTTCATCTTTGTCATCCCTGGTGGATTCCGGTCAAGTTGATCGGCGAGTTGCGGGCAATGGCTCTGGCCGTTCAGCTCCGCAAGACAGATTCAGAGCCGCTCTTGAAAGAAGCCGGCCGAGATGGGTCAAAGGGGTTTTATGATGCTCAGTATCAAGGGGAGCGGTATGCGGCTTACTCCTCTTCTGAATCGCATCCATTTCATCCGGAACTCAAGCAGCTGTTATCACGCTTCGGAAATACTCGCGGGAAGTGGCTGGAAGTCGGTTGCGGACGGGGAGTTTTGCAGGATGTCGTGGAGGACTACACCGGGGTGGATATCTCTTCGATGGTTTCTTCGTTTATGAAGAAACCCTTTTTCTGCGCTCCCGCCGAAGCGCTTCCATTTGAAGACAGCTTGTTTGACGGTGTTTGGAGTTATGCCGTTCTTGAGCATGTAGATAATCCTGAACAGGCGCTTCTGGAGATACGTCGTGTGCTGAATCCGGACGGCATCCTGTTTCTTTCACCGGCCTGGCAATGTCGCTCGTGGGCTGGTCAGGACTATGCTTGGAAGCCGTTCTGTGAACTGTCCATGCTGAACCGAATCCGTAAAATGCAGATTCCTGTTCGCGACTCGGTAGCGGTTCGAGCCTGTTCGGTTTTCCCCCGTCGTCTTTTTCATTTGGTGTCATATTTTCTAAAAAAATCGCCGGTTCGTTTTTATAGTCGCCCGTTAACTCCAAACTACTCCGAATATAAAGTCATTGATGCCGACGCTCGGCACAACATGGATCCGTTTGATGCCATTCTGTGGTTTCGGTCCAGAGGCGACCGGGTGCTCTCGCACCCCAGCTGGCGGCAGGCCTTTTTTGTGCGTACCGGTACGATCGTTGTCGAGGTGGCAAAAGCATGACGAATCTTGTATCTAAACCTTGGAAGCTAGTGGCGGTCGAAACCCATCCGATTCAATACAAGGCTCCGCTGTTTCGTCAGATGGCCGCCGACCCTCGCTTCGATCTGACGGTTCTTTACGCCATGATTCCCGATGCGGCAGGTCAGGGCTCGGGCTTTGGCGTTTCCTTCGCGTGGGATGTGCCGCTGTTGGACGGATATCATTATGAGGTTCTCGCAAACCGGGCTGAACAGCCGTCGGTATCTTATTTCAGCGGATGCGATACACCGGGGATTTATGCGTGGTTAAAGAAAAATCGCCCAGATGCCGTGCTGGTAAACGGATGGGTCGTTAAAACCTGTTTGCAAACGTTACTGGCCTGCCGCCGGTTGCGAATCCCCTGCATCGTGCGCGGGGAGGCCAATCTGCTTCGTCCGCGGGCTTGGTGGAAGCACCTGATCCATGACCTGTTGCTACCGAATTATAGCGCTTTTCTGGCTATCGGCACGGCCAGTCGCAATTTTTATCGTTTCCACCGTCGGCCCGCCGAACGGATTTTTATGGCACCCTATGCGATTGATAATGACTTTTTCTCCGCCCGTGCGGCGGAGCTGGCTCCTCTGCGCACTGCGTTGCGGGAAGGACTCGGAATCCCGCCGGATGCTTGTACGTTTCTTTTTGTCGGCAAGCTGGAACAAAAAAAACGGCTCATGGATGTGCTTCAAGCCCTGGTGCGGTTGCGCGAGATTTCAGATTCTCAGCGTTTCAGTGTTTCCGCATTTCTTCTTGTCGCCGGGGATGGAGAGTTGATGCCCGATTGTAAAGAATTCGCGGTTGCGAATTCTTTGCCGGTCACGTTCGCCGGGTTCGTGAACCAGTCTCGTCTGCCAGAGGTCTATGCCGCCGCTGATGTGATGGTGCTTCCGTCCGATGCGGGCGAAACCTGGGGTCTGGTTGTGAACGAAGCGATGGCCTCCGGCAGGCCCGCGATCGTTTCGCGCTCGGTCGGGTGTTGCCGGGATCTGGTAACTGAGGGTGAAACGGGATTTTCTTTTGAGGTGGGCGATATTTCCGTGCTGACCGAACAGATGTGCCGTTATCTTGCTAATCCGGAGCTGGCCGCGAAGCAGGGGGCTTGCGCAGCAGAACACATTCGGCAGTTTAGTTTCACGCAAATCGCGGACGGAGTCGCGCAGGCCGTGTATTGTGTAGCTCAAAATGATTAAGGACAAAATAACGGGCGGGTTAGTTGTTTTATGAATAAAAATTATTCTGATCATTTCTTCGGTTATGGAGGTTCCTCATCCGGTTTCCGTTTTTCCGATCTTCAAATTTTCATTTGAGTTCGATTATGCTTCTTCTGGTTTTAATTCTAATTGGTGCGGCTTGTGCGACGGCGGTTTTCAACTGGCGATGGGGCGTGGTTGCCGCCATTGTTATCGGACTTCTTCAGGATCCGCTGCGGAAAATGGTACCAGGGGTTCCCGGCTATTTGGCAATAGCCACACTTCCTGTTTGGATGGCAACGATTGTCTCAGCTCTGTTCTCGGGTGAAGTTCGGGCGAGAGATTTTTTATCAAACTTTCCGCGATTGGCCCGGTGGGTCAGCCTGTTTGGACTTTATCTTCTGATACCGGCGGCTATCTCCGCAACGTACGGGGAAAACAGTTGGCAGATTACTTTGCTGGGGGGCGTGGTTTACACGACGGCGTTTGTCATGCTGGCCGCAGGGTGGCGTTTCCCGCGTGACGCATCGTCGGTGACTCGGATTCTTTCGTTTTATGCAATAGGCACAGCCGTGCTCCTCATCGGCGGGCCGCTCGATTACTTCGGTCTTGCTAAAGGATTCGCCGCAATTGGTACCGAGGCGATGGATGCGGTATGGGTGACCTATCGTACGGGAAGTAAGGGCCTCTATATGTATGCCGGATTCTTTCGTAGTCCGGATGTGATGGGTTGGCATGCTTCGCTTGTCACGATGATTGCCAGCTTAATGGCGGCCCGCAGTCGCGGGTGGGCTCGTTATGCCTGGTTGGCTCTTTCCATGTGGGGGGTCCTGAACCTTTGGATCTGTGGTCGGCGGAAGATGATTTCCATGCTACCCATTTTTTGGGGGCTATTTTTATTGCTTACCTTTAAATTTCAAACGGCCCGGAGAGCCGTGCCGTTGGTGGGAACGCTCCTTCTGGTGTTGGGGTTGGGGTGGTATGGAGTCACTCGGACGTATCAGTCTACAGAGATTGATACCTTTTATATGACGACATTTGATCATCTGGATGATTTGGCGATGGCACACGGGGTGCTATCCGTCGTGGAAACCATCAGGCAGGCAGGCTTTTTCGGCTACGGGCTGGGGATGGGACAGCAGGGAATCCATCATATTAAGGCTGAAAAGCCCCGGTTGTGGCAGGAGAGCGGGCCGAGCAAGCTGGTTGGAGAACTGGGTGTGCCGGGATTTGTGTTATTACTGGGTGTTGGAGCTGTCCTTCTTGTGACCGCCTATCATGTGATTGGACACAATAAGAACTCGTCGTCGTTTTATATGTGCGCCGGTCTCTACTCAATCCTGATCGCAAACATGGCCTCGGCGGTTATTTCCGGGCAGATTTTCGGTGATCCGTTCATTATGATTCTACTTTCTTTTTTCATGGGCCTTCTTCTGTCAGGGGGCAGAATGTCTGGGGTTGCTAGGGAGGATTCATGCCTGTCCTGACACTCATCCGAACCGCTCCGGAATTTCCTCCGGGTAGTATGCCAGCCTATGCAAAACTTGTGCAAAAAGCTTTGGCGAATATCGAGGGCTTCGAGGTGAGGGTGTGTGATTTTTACGATCCCGCAGGCGGCGGCTCGATGCGCCGTCACCATCTCTGGCGGTTGCGTCATGCACAATCCTTTTTTCATCAGCATTTGTCCGATCTCTATCACCTGCTAGATGGCTCCATGGCCGGATTTCTCCCTTCCAAGGTCTGGGAAAAAACCGTTGTGACGGTACATGATCTGATTCCGCTTCTTCAGTTGCATGGGAGACTTCCCGGCTCTCCCGGCCTGGCGGGGCGGCTGTTAATCCGCCGAGGGGTTCATGTTCTTCGACAAGTCGCGGGGATTGCCTCTGTGTCTGAATATACAGCTCGAGATTTGCTTGAATGGACGCGCCGCTCGGACGTGACCGTGATTCATAACCCCGTTAGGCCTCTCCCCGCGCCGGACACCCTCGCCGACCTTCCGCCGCGCTACCTTTTACATGTCGGCAATAACGCAGATTATAAAAACCGCGCTGGCGTGCTGGATGTTTTTTCTAGGTTGCAGGACATACCCGATCTGCATCTGATCATGGCCGGGCCGGATCCTTCCACCGAAATTTTGAAGAAGGCCCTCTCGTTAAAACGGGTTCGGTTTCTCAGGAATGTGACGGATGCCGAACTGTCTCTTCTCTATCAAAAGGCCTCCGTCTTTTTATTTCCGAGTTTGTATGAAGGATTTGGCTTTCCTGTGCTGGAGGCGATGCGGGAGGGATGTCCCGTTGTGTGCTCGAATGCCGCTTCGTTGCCCGAAGTTGTGGGGAATGCTGCGAGAATCGCTCCACCCGGCGATATCGTTGCTTTGGCGGATCATTGTCGCGTTCTTTTGGACGAATCTTCGCTTAGAGATGAGCAGATCCAGAGGGGATATCAGCGAGTGAAGTGCTTTTCTGAGGAACAGTTATCGGCCTCATTGAAGGATTGGTATCTAAAAATATCTGGAATTTAAACTAAAACCACGAGTGAGCTATGGCGGGAAATGAAAAAACAGCAACGGTCCGGGTTTGTATTCCGGACGTTTGGCGCAATTTAAATTGCGGACGGCATATCCCGATTGCTGCGTTTCTTCTGGGGACACAAAATCAACGGCACATGGGAACGTGGAGAGACACGTTTCATCATCAGATGGATTTCGGGAGTTCCTGCGTTCTTGCTGAAAGCGCAGAGGATGCCGATTTCATTTTGTTCCCGCACGCATGGGATTTTCGTTTTACGGAGTTGCTGGCGGCCCAAAACCAGCGCGTGGACTTGCTGTCCAGGGCAACCAGCTGTCCGGTCGTGTGTCAGGGAGCTTCGGCGGATATTCTTGATCCCGGGCTGGTTCGACTTCCGTTCAAACAGGGCTTTTATTTGAGCAACACACTGGTGAGTACGCGCAGGCCGGACAAGTCGCTCGGCTTCAGCTGTTTTATTCCCGATTGCAACGCGCGGTATGCAAATGGACCGTCGGTCTTGACGAAGCCGGAACGGCCATCGGTTGGGTTTTGCGGGGTTGCTGCTCCGTTTAAGACACCCTGCGATAAAACAAAGCTGTTTGATTGTTTGAGGTTGGCTTTAACCTATATGTCCGTGCTGGGGGTTGATCCGGAGGAATTCGCAAGACGGTTCGGGAATAACACCAAGCATGCCTACCGGGCCCGGCTGGTTCAGCAGTTTCGCCGGAGTCCTGATATTGATTCTGACTTTGTGTTGAGACGGGTCGGGGGGCTGGTGGATAACTCGTACACAAACAAAGATGATAAGGATCCCTACAACATAGAATTCTACCGGAATCTCGAGTCGAATCTGTACAACATCTGCGGACGGGGAACCGAAAATTATTCAGTGCGCTTTTATGAAACATTGTGCATGGGGCGCATTCCGGTTGTCGTGGATACAGATTTTGTTCTTCCATTTGATGATGTGATTGATTACCGGAAGCACTGCGTGTGGATTGAAAGAAGAGATATCGCAAAAGCTGCGGATATTCTGCTGGCATTTCATCGGGCACATTCGGATAAAGAGCTGAGGGAAATACAGGTATCGAACCGGATCCTTTGGGAGTCATGCCTTTCTCATATAGGGTACTACCGTCATCTGATCCGTTATTTTTCCGGCATCAAACCCTTATTCTGAAAAACCGTTCGGCACCGTGCATTCGCTTTCAAACGTGAACACAGAAGATATCACCGTAATTACGTGGCAGAGTTTTCCAGAAATCCCCATTGAAAGAGGCGGTGAACCTGTCTTGCGGAAGAAAATCCGGTAGATGAAATTTGTTTGAGCCCGGTAGTCGGATGTTGAACGAGTAGTTGCCAATTTGGCTTATTCTCTCAATTACAGCCCTTGTCTGGAGCAGTTCTTCTCCGTGCGTATGGAATTCAAATGAGATAATGGGTATCGGCCTGCTGAGCCCCGACAGAACTTCCAGCTCCCATCCTTCCACATCAATCTTACAATAACGGGGAGCTCCATAGAGAGCGATTTTCTCATCCAGAGTGCCGATGGTTACTGTTTTTTCCCCGATCCGGGGGCCTTCCCAGTCGCTGCGGAACGATGCGGTCTGGTCGAAGTCGGTAAGAAAAAGAGTTTTCTTTTCCTTCACCGCGCCTAATCCATTGCCATCAATTATAAACTTGCCGAGCCCGCAGCACACCTGCCGGATCTCATTGTGCAACTGATTCTGAGGTTCAAATGAGACCACCTCGCACCCCGCCCGCAGAAATACCTCTGTGCTTTGTCCCCGGTTCGCCCCTACGTCGAACACGCGGTCTCCCGGATGAAGCAATGTCCGGAAAAAGGTTAAATCGTTCTTCTGGGCATGGTCTCCGCAGACTTTCAGCGATGCCAGACGAACCCATTTGTATATGCCCAGTTTAAGGGAGATCTCGCGAACTTTTGCTCTGAACGTTTTCATCGCGGTATCGACTCCATTTTAGACGAATACGGGTGTTTTTTAACAGATTGTCTGGTTACCTGAATAGCATGGAACGACGTGCAGAAGCAAGTGGACTTTAAAAAGGGCGATTTGTGCCGGAATTATTTTGATGACTTATTTTTGCACCCTGCGATTGTGATATTCTCGGAAGTTTATAGAATGAGCACCCATGAGTAGGCCTGCAATCGAGATATCATCCTGCATTCGAACCGACCGCTCGGCCTGCCCGAGTCGACACTCGGCGATGAACAAGGGTATGCGATTAATCTGGGATATCTGCTGGTTGCTACTCTTTCGCCCGTCGCCGTGGTTCTGGCACGCGCCGCGCCGCGAACTGTTGCGCCTGTTTGGAGCCCGCGTAGGGCAGGGGGCTCAGATCATGCCATCTGCCAAAATCTGGGCACCGTGGAATCTGACGCTGGGTGATTTTTCTACCGTCAGTCACGGAGTGGATCTTTATTGTGTGGATCGCATCGAAATCTGTGCGCACGCCACCGTCAGCCAGCGCGCCTTTCTCTGCACGGCCAGTCATGATATTGATCACCCGAATATGCCGCTGATCACAGCGCTGGTAAAAATCTGTGACGGAGCCTGGGTCTGTGCGGAAGCGTACATTCATCCCGGCGTTACACTTGGTATCGATGCCGTCGCTGGTGTCCGCTCGGTTGTGCTGCACGACGTGCCCGATCGTCAGGTGGTCGGCGGGAATCCGGCAAAGGTGTTGAGGGAGAGAAAACTTGAAAAGCTGAAAGACTGAAAGCAGGAATAACTGAAAAGCAAAAAAATAATTCTGGTGAATGCTCTTTCGGTAACCAATCAGAGCGGTCTGCACGTGCTGGCCGGACACCTCGACCGTCTCGCCGACGGGTTGCAGGATGATTGTCGTTTTGTGGTGGTGTGCCGCCCGCAAATGACGGAATTGAAAGCCCGGTTCGAAGGACGGGTCGACTGGATCGATGCCCCCGCCGATACAGCGCGCTGGCTGCCGCGCGCCGTGTGGGAATACCGAAATCTCCAGAAGCTCGCCGACGCCTGTTCGGCCCGGGCTTACTTCACCCCCAGCGGAATTGCGGCCTCCGCACTGGATATTCCGCAGGTCGTGCTTTGTCAGAATCCCTGGGCGATGGTTCCGTCTGCCCGCCGCCGCCGTGATTTTCTCAAAGCGTGGCTTCAGCGCCGCGCCTATCGGCAGACGATGAAGACTGCGGATGTGATGGTTTTTAATTCGGAATACATGCGGCAGGCATACCGGCAGAATGCCGGCTTTAACGAAAAACGGAGCATCATCGCTTATCAGGCCGCCGATGAAGAAACCCGCAGCCGTTCCGAACATTGGAAAAACCGCCCGCGCAACCCCGGACAGATCCTCTGTGTCTCCGCCATGGCACCGCATAAAAATGTGGAAGCGCTCCTGAGCGCTTTTGAAAAGCTGAAAAACCGAAATGCTGAAAAACTGAAAAGTGATAGAACCAGCGCAGAGCCATCCTTTCAGAATTTGTCCCTCCACCTCGTCGGTTCCTGGCCCGATAGCATGTATGAGAAAAAAATGCTTCGCCTTATCGCAGATCTGGGTCTCGGCGAACAGGTGCAGATGCACGGCTTTGTTTGCCGCGAGGAACTCGACCGACTCTATGCCGAGGCGCAGGTCTTTTGTCTGATGAGTCGTTGCGAATCGTTCGGCATTCCGGCAATCGAAGCCCAACTCTTCGGTACGCCGGTCGTTTGCTCCACCGCCTGCGCCGTTCCCGAAGTCTGCGGCGATGGAGGGCTCTTCTGTGATCCAGATGATATTTCCGGAATTGCGGAGGCGCTTCAAACGCTGTTATATGATTCCAATGTTTGGGAAAACTATTCAGAGAAAGCGCGCAGGAATGCCTGTCGTTTCCAATGGGTGGAATGTTCCCGCCCGCTGGCAGAACTTTTTGAACGGATGATGGAGAATGTACATGAATGAGCCGCTGGATATCACGGTACTGATTGCCGCCCGTAACGAGGCTGCTAATATGGCCTCCTGTCTGGATAGTCTGGTCCCGGTGCGACGCATTCTGGTCGTCGACTCGCAGAGCCGCGATGCCACGGCGGAACTTTCTGTTGCACGCGGTGCGGAGGTCGTGCAGTTCGTCTGGAACGGGCAGTATCCGCGCAAACGGCAATGGGCGCTCGATCAGCTCCATATAAATACCGGGTGGGTGATGTTGCTGGATGCGGACGAGTCGGTGCCGCCCCTGTTATGGGATGAGGTGAGCGCTGTCTTACAGTCCCAGACATCCAAGCAGGCGTATCTGGCTGAAAAGGGTTTTAATTTTATGGGACGGCGGATGCGGTTCGGCGGATTCAGTCATCGCGCGGTTTTCCTCTTTAGAACCGGCTCGGCCCGCTTTGAAAATCTGCTTCCCGATTCCGGTGAGAAGCTGGACATGGAAGTGCACGAACGCCTCGTGGTTGATGGAGCCGTCGGACAGTTTTGTCATCCGCTGTGTCATCGCGACGCCAAGGGGTTGTCTGCGTATGTCGATCGCCATAATGCCTACTCAAGCTGGGAGGCCGAATTGCGCTACCGCTATCAAACCACCGGACGCTATGGCGAGACGGCGATTCAGCCGCGCTGGAACGGGAACGCCCAGGAGCGCCGGCGGTTTCTGAAGCTGCTGGCCGTGCGGTTGCCGCTCGAGTCCTGGTGCTGGTTCGTCTACCATTTTATTTTCCGAGGAGGATTCCTCGAAGGGCGGCGCGGCCTGATCGCCTCGCAGGTGCGTCGTGCCTACATCGAACAGGTGCGGGCGAAGATATTTGAAAAGCAGGAAGCTGCCTGCGGAATTAAAGACCCATGCACATCGCACTCCTGAACCAGTTCTATCCTCCTGCCCGCGCCCCGACCGGTGTGCTGTTGCGAGATCTGGCAGAGACTCTGTGCGCACGCGGACATCGGGCAACCATCGTGACCTCGCCGGGAATCTACGGACAAACCGCCGATGAACAGGTTTCCGGAAATTCGGGCGGTATTACGGTCTGCCGGACCGGCCCATGCGGACGTCACCGGACCGGGCTGGTTTGGAAGCTGTTCGATTACATTCGCTTTTTCCCCGATGCGTACCGCGTGCTGTCCCGTCTGGAGCCTCCGCCGGACGCCGTGGTCGTGATGACGACTCCGCCGTTTTGCGGACTGATTGCCGCCCGCCTTAAGAAAAAGCGCGGCGCGCCTTATTTCCTCTGGTGCATGGATCTCTATCCGGAAGCGCTGGCGGCGAACGGATGGATGAAGCACTCCGGATTTGGTTTCCGTCTGCTGGCCCGGATGACTCGCGCGGAACGCGTCGATGCCGACGGCGTGATTACGCTCGGTCCGGATATGACCGAGCGAATTCGACGCTCCGTGCCGCAGGCACGCATCTCGGAAGTTCCTGTCTGGAGCCGTCTTCAGCCGGATCCGGAATCTGTGCAAAAAGCCAAAGCGTTGCGCCTTCAACGGGGTTGGGCAGATGACGAAGTCATTCTAATGTATAGCGGTAATATGGGTCGCGCCCATTCGATAGAGTGCTTGGTAAAACTGGCTGAAAAACTCCGCAAAACCGGTGTCCGGATCCGGATGGTCTTCTGCGGAACCGGTCCAGCCTCCGCCCAATGGAAAGAGGCGGGCGGGTCTTTGTTCGAATGGCTTGAACCCGTCGGCGGGGACTCGCTGGTCGCGCACCTGCTGGCGGCGGACATTCATTTGATTTCCCAGCAGGCGGACTGGACCGGCGTGGTGGTTCCCAGTAAATATCAGGCGGCTTGTGCGCTGGGCCGTCCGGTAGTTTTCGCGGGGCCGGTAGAGAGTGCAGTCGCCGGCTGGATTCAAAAGGCGGATACCGGCTGGATCCTTCCCCCCGGAGATTCCGGTGCAATCGAACGCCTTGTTCAAGAAGTGCAGAAGCCAGCGTTGATCCTCGGAAAGGGCAGGCGGGCCGCCAGGCAGGCCGCTGAACAATTCAGTCCGGCGATCAACCGGTTGCGAATCGCAGAACTGATTGAGCAGAATCAAAAGTAGCGTTGATCTGTAAGCTGAGCCGAACCGGATTCCGCTTAATCCCTGTAAAGCAGGTTTGAAAACCAGCCGGACCTGTGAGAGCATAAAAAAGTCTAAAGAAAGCCGGTGTTTCTATGCCGTTTGAACAATTTATTAAATATCCTGTTATTTTTGTCTCCGGCCTGCTGGTCGCTTGGCTGGTTACGTCGATGTGGCGGCGGGCGGCTCCCTCGCTTGGATTTATGGACACGCCGGGCGGACGCAAGATTCATAACAATCCGGTTCCGGTCGGCGGAGGCCTTGCTGTATTTATCGGATTTCACGCCGCCTGTGCGGCCGTTTTTCTATTGCCGTGGAAACCGTTCGCCGGGCAGATTGAAATCGACTGGTGGTTCCGGTTTATTCCGCTGTCTCTCGGCGTGATCGTGCTTGGCCTTTTTGATGACCGCCGGGGGTTGAACCCCGCTGTCAAACTCGCCGGACAGACCTTCTTGGCGCTGGCTGCTTATGGTTTGAATATCCGGCTTCAGAATGTGCTCGGGATCTCGATGCCGGAGTGGGTTAATCTGGTCGGTACCGTAATTTGGTTTCTGGCCATCATGAACGCGTTCAATCTGATTGATGGAATTGACGGTCTGGCCGCAGGGATTGCCCTGATTGCGGCAGCCGGTATTGGAGTATCTCTCGTCTTCCGAAAAAGCCCCGGCGATGTGCTGCTGTTTATCGGGTTTGCCGGAGCCTGTCTCGGATTTCTGCGCTACAATTTCTATCCCGCCTCGGTTTTTCTGGGGGATACGGGCAGCTTGTTTATTGGATTCACCCTGGCGGCGCTGACCATTTCAACCAACTCCAAGGGCTCTGCAATAGCGGCCATCGGCATGCCTCTGCTGGCGGTTGGGGTTCCTCTATTTGACACCGTGCTGGCTATTTGGCGGCGCGTCATGCGCCGTGCGCTGAATAAAACCGGTGTGGATGGAAAACGGGTCAATATTGATCGGGGAGATGCCGACCATCTCCATCATCGGCTTCTTCGACAGGGACGCAAACATAATCAGGTGGCTTGGTTGCTGTACGGAGCAACGGCCCTGCTGGCCGCTACCGGAATTTTAACCACCGTATTCAATGACCGCGTCCTCGGAATCCTCAGTCTCGGTTTTGTCATCGCCATCTATACGGTTGTGCACCATCTCGCATGGATTGAACTGCGTGATACCGGTGAAGTTGTTTTGCTGGGAATATCCAGACCGGTTCGTCGGAATCTGACGCTGCTCTTCTACATCGTGTTCGACATCGTGATTCTCAATCTCGCTTGGGCCGTAACCTTCATACTGATGGATTTGCAGGACGGGATTCTGCAGCCGGGTCTGCAATCAAGCTGGCTGAAAGCGGTTCCTGTGGATGTCGTGATCCCGTTCTTGGTTCTGTTTTTTTCCCGATCCTATTCGCGAACCTGGTCTCTGGCCCGCATCAGCGAATACATTGGTGCCGGAGCGGCGGTTGTCATGGGTGGAGTGGCGGCCTGTGCCGTCAGTCTGTTAAGCCGACCCGCCGGCGACCCGGTGTGGCAGACCGTCCTGCATTATGTGGTACTGACCGGACTGGCCGCGCCCTGTATCGTCGGCGCACGGGCGTCGTTGCGGGTGCTGCAGGATTTGATGCAGTGGGGTGAATCCGGATCGTCCAAAACAGACCTGTCGGGAACCCGTACACTGGTTTGGGGGGCTGGTTACCGAACCATGCTTTATCTTCGCCAGAACATTCTTCAGCCCGAACGTAAAAACGAAGTCCGCGTGGTCGGCATTATTTCCGCCGACGACGCAATTCGCGGACACTCTGTTCACGGAATCCGGGTGCTGGGCAATGCGCACGATCTGCCCGCTCTTGTGAAAGAGAAAAACATTCAGGCTCTTGTCCTCGTCGAGGAAATCAGTGAACAGCAGCTTGCAGAAATTCGACTTATGCTTCGGGGCCTGCCGATCCGATTAATCCAGTGGCGGATCGCCGAGGAGGAGCTGGATATTCCCGGCAAACAGCAACATGGCTGAGTTCCTTACACTGAGCCGCACCGCATTCCGGCGCTTGCACGGCCTCGAGCCGGACTCCGAGGTGAGTGCACCCCTCTCCGTGATGTGGTTTGATTTGGCCCGGCGCAACCGGGTCGTCGGCCTGTGGGCTAACTGTTTTCAGGATGCCGCCGCCGATTCAGTGTGGCATCGGCATGCCCGTGGGCAGGTTGTGCATTCTGCCCGACTTACGGCTGAAGCCGAACGGATATATTTAGCACTCCGGGACTCCGTGCCCGGTTTACGGATGATCAAGGGCCCGGCACTGGCGGCCCAGGCGTGGCCCCAGCCCGGACTCCGGAGCTTCGTCGATTTGGACTTCCGGTGCGGAAAAGACAGTCTATCTGTATTGACGGAGGGCCTTCTGGCACTGGGATACCGGGCGACGGCTGAAGATGCACGCCGGAAGGAAAATCTTTGGAACTTCGGGTGGGGAGTGAGCTTTTGTAATACCGAGAAAGTTATTGTCGAATTTAATCATCGCATGTTTCCTCCTCATTATCCGTGGCCGGATCGGTTGACCGGGTTTCCTTCGGAATTATGGATGCCCCAGACTCTGGATGCGGCGGAGGTGGAAGCGCCATCGCCCACGCTGCATCTGCTGATCGCCGGTGTGCATGCCGTCTGGCACGGATGGGATCGCCTAGCCTGGCTGGTCGACATCGCCGGCCTGCTGGTTCGTCATACGGACATTTTTACAGAAGTGGACAATCTGACCCGCCGAGATCTTTTTGTCCGCCGGGCATTACATTGCGCCTGCCATGCGGCCAACAGGATTTTCGGGCCTCTGCCCGGAGTTCCTGCGTTCGATACGGATTACGACGGACTGGCGGATCAGGCCTTGGAAATATTTATACGGAAGCAGAAGGATGTCCCGATCGGCATTCAGCGGCAGATTCATCACCGGCTGATGAGTCCCCGGGAATCGGTCATGTATACCGTTCGTCGCGTCGTTACCCCCGGCGACCCCGACTTCAAACGATGGAGTCTTTCCGGGCGCAGCCGGCTTTTATATTGGATCCTCCGGCCCTACCGGTGCGGCTTAGAGCATTTAATGATTCAAACACCGTAATCCACCCCGGTCTTTCAGCCTTCGCCAAAGGCTACGGCGGACGCAGGCGACCACCCCTTCGCGGACATCCACGCTATCTGCGATTAAAAATACTGTTCAGGTTAATTCCATATCATATAGAATCAGGCGGATTGAATTGAGAAGTTACAAATGGACGAAGAATGGGTGGGCATCCTGTGCCCGGAGGATCGCGTGAAGTCACGGGTTGTTTTACTTATATTTTTTGCGGTTGCCTGTTTTGCTCATACGTCCGCAACAACGGCTTCCTGGACGTGCGACGAACCGGTGTATGATTTCGGGCAGGCGGCGGAAACCGTGCTGGTTACCCATGTGTTTGTCCTCCGCAACAGCGGGAGTCAGCCGATCCGGATCGACCGGGTACAGCCAGCCTGCGGATGCACCACCACCACACTGAGTTCAAACGAAGTCGCCCCGGGCGGCCGCGTTGATTTAACGGTTACGGCGACGTTGCGCGGACGGACCGGAGCGCAGCGTTTCACGGTCAGTGTTCGTTCCAATGACCCTGACAATCCGCTCATGACACTGGTGATGCGCGGCACCGTGGCGGAGGATATCCGCGCCCGCCCGGCCTGACAATCCGCTCATGACACTGGTGATGCGCGGCACCGTGGCGGAGGATATCCGCGCCCGCCCGGCCAAGGTCGCCTTTGCCAAGGTGCGAGCCGGAGAACGGACTCAGGCTCTTGTCACTCTGGAATCCGCCGGGCCTGAAAATTTTTCGATTACACAGATTGAGTCCAGCGACCCCCGGCTTGTTGCAGAGGTGAGTTCCGCCCGCCCCGGACGGGTGTTTCTTCTGAATTTCAGTATGGATCCTGCGACAACCGATGGGGAGTTCCGGGGAGAGGTGACGGTGCATACCGACCATCCGCGGCGCCCGCTCATCCACATTCCGGTTTCCCTTTTTACAAAGCCTGTCGTCATTGTCCGCCCCACCGCGCTGACGGTTTCCATGGAGATGGAAGCCCTTCCGCAACAGCAGGTTCTCATCGTGTTTTCACCCGACGCCCAACCCTTTACGATCACAGAGGTTGTCAAACCCGATGAATCCATGGAGGTTGCGGTCAAGGCCGTCAGTCCGTACC